>Ga0189275_100316_pt1 | contig 29237 bp, 24 predicted proteins | sample N19A6minimetaG_FD_130329 | JGI IMG/M metagenome (GOLD analysis project Ga0189275, IMG submission 130329) | Marine microbial communities from the Costa Rica Dome - N19 A6 mini metaG | ecosystem: Environmental > Aquatic > Marine > Oceanic > Photic zone | place: Costa Rica: the Eastern Pacific...
AAAGGTGAGCTCTTCTTTTTATTTTAGAAGCTGAAAACAATTACAGACCATGAGAAACATCCAATATTTATCACAAGGAGGGTACGATAAACTTGATGCCGAATTAAAAGATTTGAAAACAAGAGGTAGAAAAGAGGTAGCAGAAGATATTGCAGAGGCACGTGCCAAAGGAGATTTAAGTGAAAATGCCGAATATGACGCTGCAAAAGAAGCACAAGGTCATATGGAAGACAGGATTACGAAATTAGAAGATATTCTTGCAAATGCCCGAGTACTTGATGCATCTGAGCTTGATCTTTCTCAAGTAAGAGTGTTAACAAAAGTCACTATTTTGAATAAAAAAGTAAATAAAGAGATGCAATACACGTTGGTATCACCCAATGAAGCGGATTTTAAAGCGGGCAAAATTTCTATTGAATCTCCAATCGGAAGTGCGTTAGTAGGAAAGGAAGTTGGTGATGTTGTAAGCGTGAAGGTGCCTGCCGGAGAGCTTGAGCTTGAAATAAAGAAAATCGAAATCTAACTACTTTCTCAGCTTTAATGAAAAAGCTTATTGATGTATATCCTTACCGAATCAAGGGCGATAAAATTGAGTTTTTGATACTCAAACGTTCCTCAAAAAAGATATATGCAAATCAATGGAGAATGATTGGCGGTAAGGTAGAAGACGGCGAAAAATTTTGGGAAGCAGGGTTGAGGGAGTTATCTGAAGAGATTTCTGAAAAACCATCCCAATTTTGGACGGTTCCTTCAGTGAATACTTTCTACGAGCATAAAACAGATTCTATTCATCAGATACCGGCTTTTGCTGCGAAACTAGAATGGAGTGATGAGCGAATTATACTTGATGATGAGCATACGGGATACCTGTGGGTACAAGCTTCTAACATCGATGATTATATTCACTGGCCCGAACAAAAACGACTAATTAGATTGATAAACGATATCTTAATAAATCAACAAATTTTACCCGAGTGGATTATAAATTAAACATAGTTGGCTTTCTATTAATTTTTGTGTTAGGAGTGGGTTTCAGTACAACTTCTCTTAATGCGCAAAGTAATTCAGATACCTATAAATTTACTCCGGCTCCTGATGTATGGTATAATTCTGTGGACGGTTTTCGATTGGGAGTTCGGGTTTTAGGAGAAATGGAAGGCACATTTAAAGACGGACCTCATAGGCTGGACGCTGGACTTTGGCTCGGTACAAATATTCCGACTAATCCTATTTCTTATTATGTAAGTTTTACTGAACCAATTAAATCTATTTCTGATTTTGGTGAAGAAGGGAGCATTCAAGCAAAAAGTAGTATTAGAACGGGATTTTCTCAGCATCGATTATCTTTGAATAAAAGATGGCAGAATGGTTTTAATGAACTCGTTTATAAAGAAATAAGCCTTTCATTCTCGGAAGAAAAGATGTTTAACCAAAAATACAGACCTTATCCTACACAATGGTCTACGAGTTGGAAATCTTTGGTCGGACTCAATTTTATAGCGCACAACGAAACGGAAGAAAATATTTTTGAAACAAACATAAGTTTCCAACAGAATGTGAATTCTACTGCATTTTCTGTACTAAGCACAGAGGTTTGGAATATTCACTCTTTAAGTGAAAATTTCACCTTAGGCTTAAGAGCTTTTGGTGGATTTACTTCGGATAATACAGCTCCGGAGTATTTGTATACGGCAAGTTATGCTCAGCCGGTTCAGTGGTTAGGAAATGGAGTAAGTCGCGCAGCCGGTACGATTCCAACAAATTGGTTAGATAATGGATTTGCTCACGTGTCAGGTAGTGGGAACTTGAGAGGATATACAGATACTCGATTTTCTGATCTTACAATGACTGGATATAATTCAATAGCAGCGTTAAATGCTGAATTAGAATTTCCAAATCCCATTAGTGCTTCATTAAAAGAAGGAATTTTAGGGGAATTCGTATTTATAGAAAGTTATGCTTTTTTTGATGCCGGAACGGTTTTTGAGGACGAGCCTATGTTATTTGATGCTGGAGTTGGACTTCAATTCTCGTTGAATATTCCGGATTTTTTAGGCAAACCTAGAGGTTTTGCCATTCGATATGAGGTGCCATTCTGGATTTCTGAACCAGATGCCGGAGAATCAAATTTTAAATTCCGAAACCTGATTGGCTTCGGAGCAGTTATATCTTTGTAATATGAAAGTATTGGTAATAAATTGCGGAAGCTCATCCATAAAGTATCAACTTATACATACAGAAGACAAAGAAACACTGTGTAAAGGGTTGGTAGAAAGAATTGGAGCTGTTACATCTATAATTCGACAGGAATGGAAAGGAGAGAAACTTACGAAAAAGTCTCTTGCTTTAGATAATCACGCAATAGCACTAAAAACAATCATGGAAATGCTTGTTAGTGCTGATAATGATCATCTTAAATCTTTAGATGAAATTGAAGCTGTTGGACACAGAGTTGTTCACGGAGGTGAAACTTTCAAAGATTCAGTGTTGATTGATGAGGATGTTGAAGAAGCAATTCAGGATGCTTTTGATATAGCGCCACTACATAATCCTCCTAATCTACAGGGAATCAGAGCCGCAAAAAAGCATTTACCAAATGTACCGCACGTAGCTGTTTTTGATACCGCTTTTCATCAAACTTTACCGCCTGAAGCTTATTTGTATGGAATTCCAAACCGCTTATATCGTCGATACAAAATTCGTCGATATGGATTTCATGGAACTTCTCATTATTACGTAAGCAGGATGTATTACAAACTTGCTGATGTTTCTAAAAAGGGATCCAAGATCATTACGTGTCATTTGGGAAATGGAGCATCCATAACTGCTATCAAAGATGGGAATTCTATCGATACAAGTATGGGATTTACACCTTTGGAAGGGTTGGTGATGGGAACTCGTTCGGGTGATATCGATCCTTCTATATTGTTCTACCTCATAGAGAAAGAAGAATTATCTCTTGCTAATGTTCATGCGCTATTAAACAAACACAGTGGTTTGTTAGGATTAAGTGGATACGCTGCTGATATGAGAGATTTGATAAGTGAGGCAGAGGATGGAGATCGCCGTTCTCAAGAAGCTATTGATGTGTTCTGTTATAAAGCAAAGAAGTATATCGGTTCTTACATCGCGGCTATGAATGGTGTGGACGCAATAATTTTTACGGGCGGAATTGGAGAAAATTCATCAATTATTCGTTCTAAAATACTTTCCGATATGGAATCGTTTGGTATACATTTAGACGAACATATGAATGAAACACAGGCGGACAAATCATTGATTAGTACTGAGACCTCAAAAGTGGGAGTGTATGTTATTCCAACAAATGAAGAACTCGTTATTGCAATAGATGCCGCGAAAATTGCTATAACGTCAAAACAAACCCCTTGGGCGTAGTGGATAGATTTTTTAAAATATCAGCTTTTCTGTTACTTATGTTCATTGTTGGTTGTTCATCTACAACATGGATAGTTGAAAGCGAGGAGGAAGTTGATAGAGGCGATTATAAACTTTTAGAATCAGAGCTTTTTCTTCAAAAAATTGGAGACATATCGCCGGAATTACCTGTTGCACAATTTAAGCTTAAAACAGCAAATACTTTTGAGTATGCAAAGAGAATAAAGACTAATCGATATATACAAAAATACAGACCTAAGTTAGGGTATGTTCTATTGGGGATTGGCGCTTCTTCACTTGCAGGGTATTCCGCTTTGGAATTTTCTGATCCTAATAAAAAGGGTCAACAGATTGCATTATTAGGTGCCAGTTCAGCTTTACTTGGAATCTCATTTTTAAATATGAAAGCAGTAGGCGAACCACAATCGACAGGAGAAACAAGACTGTTGAGAAAAACAGGAGAGTTTGTTGATACTGATACTTTAAATGCTACTATAAATGAACCACAAAAAATAATTTATAGTCTCCGCTTCAAACAACAAGAAATTATTGATAACAAAGAAATTACTGTTAATGATAATTCATTTTCTGTGAATTTTTTGGAAGAGTTAAATCCAGATATTTTTCCGGGTGATGAAAACACTTATATAACATTAGATGTAATTTACAGAGATAGTTTATACACAAATGATATTCCAATCAGATTAATCTATGATCCGTTTGTTGTTGTCCGTTCTTCGGTAACAGCTTTGCGAAACGAGGCCGAGTCAAACCAAAGAAATGTATTAACTGATCTCGCGCAAGGGAGTCAGCTTAAAATGGTTGAAAGAAATGGAGATTGGGTAAAAGTGTTATATGGTATTTCAGAAAATTGGGTATCAGCAAACGATGTGGATGTAATATGGCGCCCCTCACAGTTTTCGAGGCAACTTTCTGTAATCGCAATTCCCAATGTTCCATTTGGAAGCGTTGATGTTGAAAGAGATATCCCGAATCTTTCTGAGGATAATAGAGATCGGTGGGCTTTTATTGTTTCCAATCAATCTTATTCGAACAATTTTCCTGAAAAAGCTTATGCTCACCGAGATGCACGCCTGATAGAAAAATATGTTAATACTGCTTTAGGTGTTATACCTAATCAGACAATTAAATTTCAGGATGTGTCAGGTACACAGCCTGCACTTAATGGATTCAATCGATTGGTTTCCAGAGTTAACAATGAGGAAATTGAGCTTATAGTGTATTTAAACGGTTATGCTGAAATAGATTCTAAAACTGATAAAGTTTACTTTTTAGGAACTTCAAACGATAGTGCCTCTTCAAGAATTGATTTAAATTCTCTGCTAGATGGTTTCGCAAATCTTCCGGTTAAAGAGCTATCCGTAATTGCAGATATTGACTTTGTTCAAAATTCGGATAAAACTAACTCATTGGAGTTGTTGGCCGCTACAATAACTAATCAAGTACCCAATTCTACAGTTATATTTTCTTCGAATACCAATCAACGTTCTTACATTTATGCAGAGCCTAATGGAATGCAAAAAAGGCATTCTATATTCACCTATTTTCTAGCTGATGCTATTAAGAATAGAAATACGAGCTGGGGAAACATTAAAAGCTATTTAGATAGAAATGTCTCATTTACCTCCAGAAGTATATTTAATTCTGCGCAAGATATTCGTTTCTTTGGGAGTGATTCGCTAAGCCTTATAGACTAATGGGATTTCTATTTCTCTCGATAAGTGCAATTTTTTCTCTTTCTGTTGCTCAAGTTCTGAAATTTGTAGAAATAAGATCGTTACGTGTTCTTAATGTGTTGGTTGTTAATTACTTGATAGCATTTGTAATCAGTTTTTTTTCTACAAACTGGTCCGGATTTGCAGATCTGCCAGGCTTTGTTCCTGTTTTAGGTCATTCCGCAATACTTGGTTTTTTATTTATAATAAATTTTTTGATCTATAGTAAAAGTATACATAAAAATGGCATGGGAGTAAGTATTGCAGCCATGCGGATGTCTTTGGTTTTTCCCATTTTATTGAGCTTATTAATTTACAACGAAGATGTGTCTACTGGCCTAATACTCGGAATATTTTTGTCGTTTGTTTCGCTTTTGTTATTAGCTCCGTTTTCTAAAAAAGAACGGAGTATTCAGCTTAAATTTGCAGTGTTACCAGTACTGTTATTTTTGATTTCGGGAATAACAGATTCAGGTTTAAAGGTGTTTGAGCGAGAGTTTTCCATGTTTTTTGATGAATCACAATTTCTGGCAAGTTTGTTCTTTTTCGCTTTTTTAACCGGAACTGTGATTTTAGTTGTAAGAAACCAAATCAACTTCAAAATGAAAGAAATGGCTTATGGCTCACTCTTAGGAGTTGTGAATTTATATTCTTCCTACTTCATATTGCTGGCATTGAAAGAAGTTCCGGGCTCGGTTGTATTTCCCTTAGCTAACTTAAGCATCGTTTTTGTTGGGACTTTTATAGGTGTTATTTTTTGGAAAGATCGTCCCAACACAAAACAGTGGATTGGTTTGGCGCTAGCATCAATTTCAATTTTCTTACTGGTAAATTAATTATGAATATTATTCAAACGATTAGAGAAAAAGCAGCATCCAATAAAAAACGCATCGTTTTACCCAGATCATCTGATAAGCGGGTTATCCAAGCTGCTCAGTTTCTTAAGGATGAAGGCTTAGCTGATGTCATTCTTCTTCAAAATCCAAACTCAACGATCGAAATTAAAGGTGTTGAAGTTTTGGATCCAAACACTGATTCTAAACTCCAACAATTTGCTGATGCTTTTTATCAGAAAAGAAAACACAAAGGTATTACGGAAGAACAAGCTTTAACAACAGTTAAAGATCCATTGTTTTTTGGGGCATCTTTGGTAGCACATGGCCATGCACATGGATGTGTCGCAGGCTCAGTTTCAACAACAGGGGATGTTTTACGAGCTGCAATTCAAACTATCGGATTGAAAAAGGGTTCGAATGTAGTTTCCAGCATTTTTTTAATGAGTTTTCCGGATGGAAAAGTGTTTTCCTATGGAGATTGTGCGGTTGTTCCATATCCAACATCTGATCAATTAGCTACCATAGCGTATGATTCTGCGATATCACATAAGTTAATTACAGGTGTAGATCCCAAAGTAGCCATGTTATCGTTTAGTACAAAAGGCAGCGCTAGCCATGAAAGGGTTGAATTGGTTCAAAAAGCATTCGAAAAAGTGAAAGAATACAATATAGATTTCGCAGTTGATGGTGAAATTCAATTTGATACTGCTTTTGTGGATTCAGTTGCAAAGCGGAAAGCCCCGGATTCAGAAGTAGCAGGCAGAGCAAATGTATATGTTTTCCCAAATTTGGATGCCGGGAATATTGGCTATAAAATTACAGAGCGTTTAGCTGGTGCTAATGCAACCGGGCCTGTAATTCAAGGACTTGCTAAACCAATGATGGACCTTTCTCGAGGTTGTGAATGGGACGATATTGTAAATACGGTTTGTGTTTGCTCTTTAATGGGGTAATTGTATTGCGAATCATAGATAATCTATACCATGACCAAGCAACTGGGTTTTTAATTTGACTCAAATAATATTTAAAAAATAATGAACTTATATCCATTAAAATTTACCCCCATTCTTAAGGATAAAATATGGGGCGGCAATAAATTAGGAACCGTGCTCGATAAGCCGATTAACGAATCAAATACTTGTGGAGAGTCATGGGAGATTTCAGGAGTTGAAGGTAATATTTCAGTTATTTCTAATGGTAGCTTAAAAGGTAAAAGTCTGGTTGACTTAATCGAAGAATACAAGGGAGAGTTGATAGGCAACAAGGTTTATGAAACTTTCGGAAATAAATTTCCTTTACTGATTAAATTTATTGATGCCAATGATGATCTGAGTATTCAGGTCCATCCCGATGATGAATTAGGAATGAAGCGTCATAATTCATTTGGGAAAACGGAAATGTGGTATGTAGTCGATGCTGAAGATGGAGCTTCTCTCATTTCAGGATTTAATAAGCCAATGACTAAAAAAGAATACTTGGAAGTTTTTGAAGCAGGTAACTTAACAGATATTCTAAACAGGGAACTTGCAAGGAATGAGGATGTTTTTTTTCTTCCTGCAGGTCGTGTTCACACTATAGGTAAAGGTTTACTTATAGCTGAAATACAACAAACTTCGGATATTACATATCGCATTTATGACTTTGACCGAGTAGATGCAGATGGAAATAGGAGAGAGCTTCATGTTGAAGAAGCAATAGATGCCATAGACTTTACTTTCTACAAAGAATATAAAACACACTACGACAAGAGAGCAAAAAACGCAGAAATAGGAAATTCGAAATATTTTGTTACGAGAAGATTGTTAGTTGAAGAACCTGTTCAGCGACCTTATTCCGAATTTGATTCCTGTATCATTTTAATGTGTTTAGAAGGGAAGGGATCAATCAGATATCAAGACGAAGAGATTCCATATAAACTCGGAGATTCTTTATTAATCCCAAATTCAATTCAGGAGATACTCATCGAATCAACTTCTTCTTCGAAACTTCTTGAAGTGAGGATACCTTCGTAATTATTTCTTAATCTTCTATCTACTCAATAAACTTTCTCAATCATATCAAATTTAGTTCTGAAGCGGATATTTTGTATCTTTGGACAGAATCTAAATAAGCATATAAAACGCTGAATTAACATCTGTAAAAGTTGGTTATAAAAGCGTAAATCAAGACAAAATTTAAGACGTAAATGAGTGAAGAATTAAGCGATGGTGTAAAGGAACTTGAGTCAATGATTGGCGAAGAGTATAAGTATGGCTTTACAACCGATGTTGAATATGAAGATTTTCCAAAAGGAATCAGCGAAGAAATCGTTCGTGAACTCTCTGCACGTAAGGAAGAGCCTGAATGGATGACTGAATTCCGTGTTAAAGCCTACCATGCTTGGACAGAAATGGAAGAGCCGGATTGGTTTAATGCCACGTACAAAAAGCCGGATTTCGAAAATCTGCTTTATTACTCAGCTCCGAAGAAAAAGCCTCAATTGGATAGTATGGACGATGTTGATCCGAATATCCGAGAGACTTATGAAAAGCTTGGCATTCCATTGGAAGAGCAAAAAATGCTTTCAGGTGTAGCAGTTGATGCAGTATTTGACAGCGTTTCTATCTTTACTTCATTTAAAGAAAAACTTGCGGAAGCAGGCGTGATTTTTTGTTCAATGTCAGAGGCTATTAAGGAGCATCCGGAATTGGTTAAGAAGTACATCGCTTCAGTTGTTCCTGTGAGAGATAATTTTTACTCCGCACTAAATTCAGCAGTATTTTCTGACGGATCGTTTTGCTACATCCCTAAGAATACTAAGTGCCCGATGGAGCTTTCTACTTATTTCCGTATTAACAATATGGAATCAGGTCAATTTGAACGAACTTTGATTGTAGCAGAAGAAGGAGCAAGCGTAAGCTATTTAGAAGGTTGTACTGCTCCAATGTATGATGAGAATCAGTTACATGCCGCGGTTGTGGAGCTTGTGGCTTTAGATGATGCAGATATTAAATACTCAACCATTCAGAACTGGTATTCCGGTGATGAAAATGGAAAAGGTGGTATTTACAACTTCGTAACTAAACGAGGAATTTGTAAAGGAAAGAATTCTCACATCTCCTGGACACAACTAGAAACGGGTTCAGCAGTAACGCTGAAATATCCTTCTGTGATTTTAAAAGGTGATAATTCAGTTGGGGAATTTTACTCTGTTGCTGTTACCACGAAAAAGCAGCAAGCTGACACCGGTACTAAGATGATCCATCTTGGTAAAAACACCAAGAGCACGATTATTTCTAAGGGTATTTCGGCTGGACAATCCAACAACAGTTATCGAGGAGAAGTGAAAATCTCTAAGAATGCAACCGGTTCAAAAAATTACTCAGTTTGTGATTCGATGTTAATTGGACAAGAATGTGGAGCTCATACCTTCCCATACATTTCATCAGAAAATCCTTCGAGTAGTGTTGAGCATGAAGCTACAACATCCAGAGTAGGTGAAGAGCAGATTTTTTATCTGATGCAACGCGGAATTAGTGAGCAAGATGCAATTTCCATGATTATAAATGGGTTTGTAAAAGATGTATTGAAAGAACTACCACTTGAATTCGCTGTTGAAGCAAACAAGTTACTTGATGTGAAGTTGGAAGGTAGTGTTGGGTAACCATTTACTCACGGAGTGAAGTAATCTCCGTGAGTAAATACTGAAGGGTAGATTGCTTTGTCGCATTCGCTCCTCGCAAAAGAAATTATAAAAACAAACAAAAGTAAAAAGCAGAATAGTGTTAGAAATTAAAAACTTACACGCCAAAGTTGAAGGCGAAGACATTGAAATTTTAAAGGGTGTTAACCTGAAAGTTAATGCCGGTGAAATCCATGCGATCATGGGACCTAACGGAAGTGGTAAAAGTACCCTTTCAAAAGTAGTTTCTGGTCATCCTGAATACGAAGTAACTTCTGGAGAGATCCTTTTCAACGGAGAAGACATCACCGAATTGGATGCAGATGAAAGAGCTCATTTAGGTCTGTTTTTAGCGTTTCAGTATCCGGTTGAAGTTCCTGGTATCACCAACAAAACTTTGTTAAGAGAAGCGTACAACACTATTGCTCGTGCTAACGATCGCGAAGAATTAGATCCTCTTGAGTTTGAAGATTACATCACAGAAAAGCTAGACGTAATCGAAATGAAAGATGAGTTTTTAAGTCGTTCGATAAATACTGGTTTTTCCGGTGGAGAGAAGAAGAAGAATGAGATCTTCCAGATGGCAGTGTTGAATCCTGTGCTTTCTTTCTTAGATGAAACTGATTCAGGATTAGATATTGATGCACTTAAGGTGGTTTCTGATGGTGTGAATAAGATCGCAAATGATGAAAATGCTATTGTGATGATTACTCACTACCAACGCTTACTTAACTACATCAAACCGGATTACGTACATGTTATGATGGCTGGTAAGTTAATCAAGTCTGGCGGTTTTGAACTGGCTGAAGAGTTAGAAGCTAACGGTTATGATGCACTGGAAAAAGAATTAGTACTAAATGGCGAGGCTCAATAATGAGTGAAGTTATCCAAAGAGACACGATGTTATCGTACATAGAAGGCTCTGTGGAAAGCAGTGCTGAAAGTGTGGCGATACGTGCAATTAATGAAAGAGGAAGAGAAGATCTCGAAAATACTCCATTCCCAACTCGCAAAGATGAAGATTGGAGATTTGTTGATTTAAAATCAATCACTAAAAGTCAGTTTTGTAAGCTGGAAGATGCTAATGCAGCTGATGTTGGAGATATTTCTGGTCATTATCTCCCCGAGGCGATGAATTGCCGATTGGTTTTTGTGAATGGAGTGTACAACGAAGAATTATCTTCAGTAGAAGACCTTCCAAATAATGTTATTGTAGGAAACCTTGCAGCAAACGCTGATAACAATTCAGTTAAAGAGCATTTGGGAACCATCACAAATTACGATGATGATGTATTTGCTCCGTTTAACGATGCAGCTTTTACAGACGGAGCATTTATTTACGTTCCCGAGGAAACCGTCATAAAAACTCCGATTCATATTCTGAATGTGTTTACAGATGCAGAAAAAGCTTTTTATGCTACTCCGAGATTGCTTTATGTAGGAGAAATGTTCTCTAAGTCTACGATCATTGAAGAGCACATTGGCTTAGCCGATAATCAGTATTTGAATGTGCCTGTTACAGAATTCAAGATGTTTACAGGATCGAATGTACATCATGCGAGAATTCAAAGAGATAGCAAAAAAGCTTCTCACGTTTCTCGTCCGATTGCAATATTAGACAAAAATGCTGAGTATCATTCTTACACCATCTGTTTGGGAGCGAAGCTATTCCGAAACGACCCAAGAGTGATTCAGAATGCAGAAGAAGTTGATTTCACAGTTGATGGATTGGTATTGATCGATGGAGATCAAATTGCTGATACGCATTCGATCATGGACCATCGTTTTGCACATGCAGGAAGTCATCAGTTACACAAAGTGGTGGTTAATGACAGCGCACATTCAGTATTCAACGGAAAGATTTTTGTAGCGAAAGATGCTCAGAAGATCGATTCATTCCAGGAAAATAGAAATTTATTGCTTTCCGAAAATGGAAAAGTAAATACAAAACCACAGTTAGAGATTTTTGCTGATGATGTATTGTGTTCACACGGTGCAACCATCGGTCAGCTTCAGGATGAAGAGGTGTTTTACCTTCAAAGTCGTGGATTGACAGAGCAGAAATCACGTGAGCTTTTGGTGTACGCTTTTGCATTAGAAAGTGTGGAGAGCATGGAAGTGGAATCGGTGGAAAAGTTACTTCTTAATGAAGTGATCCAGTACACGAACAGAGACGAAAAGTGAATTAGTTAATGGTTATTGGTTAATAAGACTAATAACCATTAACAATTAACCAATCACAATGCCGGAAACAACAACAGACATACCAACTAAAATTAACTGGGAAGAAATAAGAGCTCAGTTTCCCGTTCTTCATCAAGAAGTAAACGGTAAACAATTGGTGTATCTGGATAATGGTGCTTCAAGTCAGATGCCGAAATCGGTTAGCGATCGTATCGATGCGTATCACAAAAATGAACACGCTAACGTGCATCGTGGCATTCATTCTTTAAGCCAAAAAGCGACCGATGCCTTTGAAGAAACGCGAAGTAAAGTTCGGGATTTCATCAATGCAGGTAGTCTGGAAGAGATCATTTATACAACCGGAACCACAGATTCTATAAATCTTGTAGCACAAAGCTACGGTAGAAAGAATTTTAAAGCCGGAGATGAGATTCTTGTTTCTGAAATGGAACATCACGCCAATATCGTGCCTTGGCAAATGATCGCTGAGGAAACGGGAGCAAAGTTGAAAGTTATTCCAATGAACGACAAAGGCGAGCTCATCATGGACAAGTTCCATGAATTGCTTTCTGACAAGACCAAAATGGTTGCGGTTGTTCATGTTTCAAATGCATTAGGATCCATCAATCCGGTAGAAGAAATTATAGAAGCAGCGCATAAACGGAATGTTCCTGTATTGATCGACGGAGCCCAAGCAGTTCCTCATTCAATAGTGGATGTTCAGGCTCTGGATGCAGATTTTTATGCATTTTCAGCTCATAAAATGTGTGGACCTACAGGTTTTGGGATTTTATACGGTAAGAAAGATTTGCTAAACGCAATGCCTCCGTACAGAGGTGGTGGAGATATGATCGACAAGGTTACGTTTGAGAAAACAACTTGGAATGATCTTCCGCATAAATTTGAAGCAGGAACCCCGCCGATTTCAGCTGGAGTTGGACTTGGTTCAGGAATTGATTTCTTGAATGAGATCGGAATGGAAGCTATTGCTGAAAGAGAGCATGAACTACTCGAATATGCTACTGAGAAACTAAATCAGATCGAAGGCTTGAAAATAGTTGGAACGGCTGATAAAAAAGCTTCAGTGATTTCATTTTTATTAAACGGAATTCATCCGACTGATGCAGGTACCATTTTAGATCAGCAGGGAATTGCAGTCAGAACCGGACATCACTGTGCACAACCTATTATGCAACATTACGACATTCCGGGCACGTTAAGAGCTTCCATTTCGTTTTATAACAACGAAGAGGACATAGACAGATTGATAGAAGGAATTGAATTAGTTAAAGAATTTTTTGGATAAATAAGGAAACATCATGGCTAAAATTAAAGAAATAGAACGTACTCCTAATCCCGATGCAATGCGTTTTGTATTGGATGAACCGCTTACAAACGGAACAACCCGTTCGTTCGAAAGCAGTGTAGAAGCAGAAGGCGACGATCTTGCGTCTGCTTTGTTTGCTATCGACAGCGTTATCAACGTTTACTATGTTGATAAATACGTTACGGTCACTCAGGATGGTAAAGCTGTCTGGTCTGAATTACTCAGAAAATTAGCACCCCCGATCCGCGAAGCTGAACCGCAAATGGGCGTGGAAGACGATTCTGAAGTTCATGTAAGTAAAGAAGCACAGGAATCTGACGATCCTCGATTGATCGAGATTAATAAAATGTTAGACGAGCAAGTTCGTCCGTATTTATTAGCTGATGGTGGTGGATTGAAAGTTCTCGGACTGGAAGAAAATCGCTTGAAAGTTCACTATCAAGGAGCGTGTGGAACGTGTCCTACAGCAACCACGGGAACACTTTACGCCATCGAAAGTATGGTGCGACGTGTTGATCCTGAAATCCAAGTTATCTCAGTTTAAAAGTAATATCATGGATATTTCCATAAGCGATAGAGCTATTAAAAGAATCGATGAGATTCGCACCGAACAAAACGTTCCGAAAGATGCGTTTCTGAAAGTTGGTGTAGTTAGTGGCGGTTGCTCCGGTTTAACCTACGATCTTGATTTCGACAGCGAAGTTGAACCTCAGGAAAATGATAAAGTATTTGAGTTAAACGGAATGAAAGTTCTAGTGGATATGAGAAGTTTTCTGTATCTGGCCGGAACCGAACTCGATTACACCGATGGTTTAGAAGGAGAGGGATTCCATTTTCATAATCCCAACGCTTCCAGAACCTGTTCCTGTGGCGAGAGTTTTTCTATCTAGTAAAGAGTTAATGGTTATTAGTTAATTGATTACACTAATAACCATTAACCAATAACTATAAATATGCAAGAACCCATCATCAACAAAGTAAAAGCGAATACAAAGCTGGTCACAATTGACCTGGCTAAGCTATTCCATGATGCAACTCCGATAGCAGAGCTGGACATCAAGCAATTCCTGCATATGGAAATGTTGTTGAAGGAGAAGGACTTCCGTCAGCATCTGAAAGATTTTGATTGGTCACAGTTTGAAGGAAAAAATCTATCCGTTTTTTGTACAACCGATGCTATCATTGCTCCGTGGGCATGGATGTTGATCACCAGTTATGCCACTCAATTTGCTGAAGAAGTATTTCATTTATCTCCAAAAGAAGTTACCCATGAATTGTATCGAAGAAAGGTAGAAGACTTTGATTGGAGCACTTACCAAGACAAATTCGTACTCCTGAAAGGCTGCGGAGATATTCACGTTCCTGATTCCATTTACTTACTGGCTACCAATAAATTAATGGGAACAGCCAAGAAGATCATGTATGGCGAAGCGTGTTCTTTTGTACCCGTTTGGAAGGGTTGATTAGTTAGCCACGGAAGCACAGAACCACTAAAGTAAAATAAAACGTCATTCCGGGCTTGATCCGGAATCTGTGTTAGCTCGGAAATGTAATTCCCTACAGAAACTAAATCAATACTGAATTTAGTTCAGCACATGGTTCAGGATGACGGAGCTACTATTGTCATCCTGATCCCGAAATTTCGGGAGAAGGATCTGCAAAGCTAAATAATTGTGCAGATTCTTCGCTTTTGCTCAGAATGACCTAATCGTCATCCCGTTGGCTAGCTGGCGAATTGAGATCTTTTGAAGGATTATATTACAAATCTATGTAGTAACTCATTCAAAGTCTCTGACATAAGATGCTGAAACGAGTTCAGTACGACGTTGGGAAGAAGCTTGCGCTAGATTCTGTCTTTTTATTTCATATCCTATCTCATACTTTAGAAGAACAAAAATTATCTAAAATTATGAAAACACTCCTAACAGGCTCTTCCCGCGGAATAGGTAAATCAATCGCTGATTTGTTATTAGCTAATGATTATGAAGTTATTGGTGTGTCCACATCACCTAATAACCAATTAACCAATAACTACACGCATACAGTTTGTGATCTCTCTAACGAGCAAGAAGTAGAAAAGCTAAAAGATATCTTCACCGAGGACGAAATTCCTGAAGTTCTCATCAACAATGCAGGAATTTTCATGGAAGCTCAGTTTGAGGATTCAGATGAAGACTGGATGTCAAAATGGGACAGAACGCAGCAAGTGAATCTTAGATCAGTAGCTTTGCTTTCTAAATGGGCGATCAATGCCTGGAAAGAACGCGGAATAGAAGGGAGGATCATCAATATTGCCAGTAGGGCCGGAGTTCGTGGCGACACCGGAGAATATGCCGCTTATGCAGCAAGTAAAGCCGGAATGATTGCTTTTACTAAGAGTATAGCCCGTAGTTTGGGTAAAGATGGAATTACCGCTTATTCTATTGCTCCGGGTTTTGTTAACACCGATATGGCTCAGGGTTCTATTGAAGTGTACGGAGAAGAATATCTCACTAAAGATCTGGCATTAGATTCCATCGCTCCACCGGAGCAAATCGCTGAATTGGTGTTGTTACTTGCTTCAGGTAAACTCACACATGCCACCGGACAGACTTTTCATATCAATTCCGGGAGTTATTTGGTGTAGTGGTTTGTTTAGCCACGGAAACACAAAGGCACGGAAATATTCTTTAGAACTGTGCTAATGACACACATTGTGAAATCTCGTTTCGTATGTAAATGTGTAGATCCTTCGGAGGTATCCTCAGGATGACATGGAGAAAGAAAATCTCCCTTTTAAGGGAGATCAGAGGGATTTTTTAATGCTGAAAAGCCATAAATACCTCTCTCAAGGGAAGATTTTTTACCGATGCTTCTCATAAACATTCGGTTCCAAAACCCGGCCAAGATCTTTTAGCTTATCATCAGGAATGCTTATATCACTTGAACTAACAACTTCATTCAACTGCTCCATGGTTCTGATTCCAATGATTGGATTTGAAACCGCAGGATGTTTCTGAACATATTGAATAGAGGCAGAGATTGGATTTTCAGTGTTAGAAACAGCTGCCTTCATTTTATGGACTTGTTTTTTAGAATAGCCTAAATACTCTTTTGACGGTTTATCGATCAGCATTCCCTTAGCTAATGTTCCTCGTGTAATTACGGATATTCCGGATTCATGAAGTAAATCTAGACATTCTTCTTCAGGTCTGCGGTCTAACAGACTGTATTGCATCATTACGGAGCGCATATTCGATCTCTTGATCCATTCTTTGATCACATTCGGGCGAATAGAGGAGATGCCGTATTCAAGGATTTTTCCTTGGTCTTTAAGGATCTCAAATGCTTCAATGGTCTCATCAATTGGATCGTCCAGTGTTCCGCCGTGTAATTGATAGAGATCTATATAATCGGTTTGAAGTCGTTCAAGGCTTTTATCTATAGCTTTAAGAATATATTCTTTAGTAGGATTCCATTTCCAGTCTGTACCAGATTCATTCCATTCATTACCAACTTTGGTAGCTATTTGAATTTGATTCCGAAAAGGGGCTAGGGCTTCCCCGACAATCTCTTCATTCCATCCCTGATCGTATAAGTCTGCGGTATCAAATAAAGTAATACCGTTTTCTACTGCAGCTTGTAAAAGCTCTAGATTATCCGATCCATTGGGGTTCAAAGACATGCAACCAAAGCCAATACTTGTTTCCATATGATCTAATATTATTTCAAACTATGTTTGTGTTTTTAAACAAATACTACTAATCTCTCAATCATTTAAAAAATAAATAAATCTCTTATATATGACCAATTCAAAATTTCGGGTTGTAACTACCTTAGTCTTATTTTGTGTACTTTCAATTTCTTGTGCATCAATCTTTAAAGGTTCAAGTGCTGACATACGAGTAAATTCAAATCCGGCTGGGGCGAATATATTCATTAATGGAATTGACAGAGGAGTAACACCACAAACTTTATCTCTTAAAAGAAATAGTGATTATCTTCTTACTTTCAAAAAAGAGGGTTATGAAGATCTAAATTTTGAGATTTTCAAGAAATTTGATATCGGAACAGCAGTTGTTGGTAACATATTTTCCTGGGGACTGGTAGGGATTATTGTTGATGTAGCAACAGGTGCTGCATATTCGTTAACACCTGCTGATGTAGAAGCCAATCTTTCAAGTTTACAGGCTGCAGGATACATTGACAAAGATTTCGAAACTGATGATAGCGATATCTTCGTTTTCATGTTAACTACTGATCAGTGGGAAGAATTGAAAAGAGCTGACAAATAATTATTTGTTACTTGAAAATTTGGGCTGATGCATTTTATGTATCAGCCTTTTTTTTATCCGATAATTTTATTGATCGGCTTTAGCAATCACCCACACAGCATGGATGATTCCAGGTATATATCCAAGTATGGTTAAAAGTATGTTAATCCAAAAAGCGGATCCTATACCTACTGTTAGAAATACACCCACAGGAGGAAGAAATACAGCCAGTAAAATTCGAAGTAAACTCATATTATCAAATTTATCTTAGTTTTATTTAAGAAAGGAATTCCTCTATCAAATACAAAATTTCAATTTTGTTTACACTAAATAATATGTGCGCAGACTTAAACCCTTTTTAGAATAGATTAACACGTATTTCAATACTATAATATATTATATAATTATGTTATTATTATTAATAGATTATAGAACTATATATAGATTCAATTATGAAAAAAATCTATTCTAAAACTGCATTTTTATAGTACATTTATCGCTGAAATGTCATTGTAGGAGTGTAAATTATAAGTAATAACTGAAGGACAAATATTACTTACGGACGGCAATAATAATGCGCAGAATTATATTGACGTTTTGTGCTACTCTTTTTCTTATTACAAGTTCAATTGCACAAAACGATAATATTGGATCGGGTTTAAATGAAGAGAACTTAATCCAGTTTATACAGACAAACTTCACTCCTACCAGCCCAAAAGATTACGATGAAGCTAGAGATTCGATGTATCAACATCTGGATGTGGATGCAACAGATAGTTTAACAGGAGTATATTCTGGGCTTAGAGCAAAAGCAGATGGTTCCAGAACTCCGGCTAATGGAAGCCTTAGTTTTAATACAGAACACTCTTGGCCGCAAGGTTACTATGATCATTCTGAGCCTATGAGAGGGGATATCCATCACTTGTATCCGGTTTGGAGTTCTGTTAATTCTTCCAGAAATAATTTTCCTTTTGGGGAGGTAGATGATAATATCACAACTTCTTGGTGGTATTGGAAAAATGGAGAGAAAGAAGAAAATATACCATCAGTAGATATAGATCTTTACAGCGAATACGGTAACAGTACTTTTGAGCCTCGGGAAGATCATAAAGGCAATGCAGCCAGAGCTATGTTTTACTTCTGGACGATCTATCAGAATAATAGTGATGTACAAAATGATCCTTTTGATAACGAAGCTTTTTTTAATGGGATGAAAGAAACGTTGTATCAATGGCATCAAGATGATCCGGTTGATGCTGCCGAACTTCAACGAAGTTTAGGAATTGAAAGCATTCAGGGAAATAAGAATCCGTTTATTCATGACACTACATTAATAAGAAGGGCTTATTTCTATGAAGAGCCTTCGACTTCCACATTGGCGGAGGTATACATTTCAGAAGTGTACGAAGCTAACGGTGGAACTGTAAAGTATGTGGAATTATTTAACACAACAGATTCTGATATCAATTTTACTACAGATGATTGGGCGTTGATACGTTATAGCAATGCAAATGGAACAGGCAGCGGAAGTACAATTTCCTTAAACGGAACTATCAAAGCGAAAGATTTTTATGTAATAGGAGATGATAATTCATCAAGCGGTGTGCAATCTATATTCGGAGAGGGAGTAATTGATCAAAATGAAAGTGGTATCAATCATAACGGAAATGATAAATACACATTGGTAAAAGATGCTTCAGGAACTCCGGAACAAATCGATGCATTTGCAGGAGATAATATTGGGAACAGTTCATCATTCTCAACTAATCAGGTTGCTTACAGAATCTATTCTGAACTACCTAATAATGGGGATTTTGGTCAGACATCGCCTTCAGCTAACGGAGCAACTGTGGCTTCAGGAGACTGGAAGGTTTTTGATATTTCTTCAAGTAATGCAAATGCAAAATTAGTAGCAACTCCGGGTTACAGTAAAGGAATAGAGTCTTCAAAGCTCACAGAAAACTTGATTACCGGATCAGCAGGATGGAGGTTGATTACTATTCCCTCAAGCACTCCAACATTAACTCAAATTTCTGATGATGTATTAATCAATGGAGTTGATAATGGTATCGATGCAAACATTTTTACATATAATAATTCAGGTTCATATTCTACACCATCAACCTTCAATACTTTTTTAAATGCAGGAGAAGGTTTAGCTGTTTATTTCTTTGATAATAATTTATCAGGTAGTACTGAACTACCAATTGTTTTGGATTTAGCTTCAGACCAAGCTGATGCTTCATCAGATGTGAGTTTGGCTTTGAATACATCTTCTGAACTAGCCAATTCATATTTTACGCTGGTTGGTAATCCATTTCAAAGTAATTTTGATGTAAGCAGTATCACGTCTAATGCAACTATACAATCAAGTATTCATTTACTGGAAAATGGACTTTATTATACAGAGGCAAGAAACTCTTCGATAATTCAACCATGGCAGGGATTCTGGATTGAATCTCCGAACACTAATACTTCATCTACCATAACATTTCCTGTTAGTGGAAAAACGGATTCTGATGCTACTTTAAGTGCTTATTCAAAACAAGTTTCAGAAAACAGTGAAATACAGTTGAATCTTAGGTCAAGCAAAACTTTAGACAGAGGATGTAAGATAGTATTTCAAACCGATGCAAAACAGGGATGGGATAAATACGACGCTTCTAAGTTGAATCCCACAGTTTCGGATTATGCTATTCTTTCTTGTTTAGAATATCAAAAAACAAAATCAGTACATTCGTTACCAGTTTATAACAATGATGAGATAATAGTTCCATTGCAAATAGACTCTTATAACGTAGAGGATGAACTAGAAATAGAATGGGAGATAGGTGAAAATCTACTTGATAATACACTTGTATTGCTTAGGGATCTTGAAACAGAAAAAGAGATACAACTTTTAAATTCCGGTAACTATCTGTTCAATTTCAGTTCGATTTCAGATCCGGAAAAAACCTCAACAATTTTACCGGATCCAAAGCCTATTAAGTATAAGAATCAAAGTGCTTCCAGATTTGAGTTAATCATATCTCCTTCAACTTCAGTTAGTACTGAAAATGAATACTTAGAGATTGCAGATTTTAAATTAAATCAAAATTATCCAAATCCATTTAATCCCTCTACTATAATTGAATATTCATTAAAAGAATCTTCTAATGTTTCACTAAAGATATATTCATCAACCGGACAGGAAGTAGCTACTTTGGTCAACAGACTTGAAAGTAAAGGATCTAAAAGCATAGAATGGAATGCCTCTCATTTGGCAAGCGGAGTTTATTATGCTCAATTGCGTGTTAATGGTCTGTTAAAGACGATAAAGATGACTCTATTGAAATAAAAAAGCTCAGTAAAAACAATGCTTTACTGAGCTTTTTGTACCAAAGAGGGGACTCGGATTCTGTTATTAAATGCTCCGAAGTACCTTTATATGATTTCTAATATATGTTTAGATTACATAGAGGCAGTTTTTAAGATCTTTACAATCCAAAGAATTGCAATAAATGTTCCACCTATGTTCTACCTATATGAAACCTACTTATCGCTTTATCCAACGCAATGACAAAATAAATAAAGAAGGTCTTGCTCCGATTTATCTTAGAATTACTTTTGATCGAAAGAAAAGTCTATTTAATACAGGGATCAAAGTTGCCCCTAAGCAATGGAATTCTGATAATAGATCTGTCAGAAAAAATCACCCATCTTCAGTCGCATTAAATGAACGCCTAGAGGAATTAAACCTGAAAGCTATGCAGATTGGTTTTGATTTGGATAGAGATAATAGAATTACTTCAAACCGGATTGTAGATCTTTTAAAAGGGAGATCCCCTGAACTATTTTTACAGTATACCGAAATTTATCGTCTTAGAGCATTAAATGGTGGATTAGTAAGAAGGGCAAAACAGGTGAAGGTCGTTGTAAATAAAATAAAAGCATATACTGATAAAAAGCTTTATTTCAGAGATATTGATCAATTATTTCTAGATGAGCTAAAAGCTTTCCTAATTAGCGAGTATAAAAATAAAAGTACTACTATCCGGAAAGATTTTGCTGTAATTAAACTAGTATTTGACGATGCGATAGAAAAGGGAATAATTGTTGAAAGTCCGTTCGACCGATACACTATGCCGAAAATTCAAAAGTCAAAAAAAGAAGCTTTGAGTTTCGAACAGATTCAGAAGCTTGAAAATCTAAAATTAGATATAGACTCAAAGTTATATCACACTAGAAATTATTTTTTGTTTTCATTCTATAATGCCGGTATTCGATTTGGGGATCTATGTCAATTAACGTGGGAGAACATTCAGGATGGCAGATTGAAATATCAGATGAGTAAAACTGCTAGAAATACTTCTCCTAAATGGAAGGATATCAAACTCAATGATCATAGTTTTGCAATTCTAAAGGAATACCGTAAATCCGGAAATGAAAAGGATTATATCTTTCCTATTCTTGATAAAAGTAAAAATTTATCTGACCCGGTTATATTCGACAAAGAGAAAGCAAGTAAGAATGCTATTGCCAATCAAGCACTTAAAAGACTAGCCAAGAAAGCAGATATTGATATAAAAATCTCTTTTCATATGTCTCGTCATTCATTTGCTAGACACGCTGCTTCAAAAGGCATGAATTTGTTTGCTATTTCTAATGCTTTGGCACATTCCGATTTAAAAACTACTCAAGTGTACCTAAAAAGCTTTGATGAGAACTTATTAGATAAAGAAATGGAAAATCTTTTTTAAGTCTAATTAGCAATCAAATAATGCGCAATTAGAATAACTCTTTTTAAATTTAATTTGATTCTTGTATTCGTAACAAGAAGCATTCTGTACAGAAACAAACAAGAATGCATGAAAGAGTTATAAAACGAAATGTTATTCAATAAGTATGCCGAAAGTATACCAATATTTGAGCTCCACAATTCAATGAGTAATTAAGTCCGACTATCTCAGAAAGAGCAATACAATTCTTTTAGAGGCATTTAAACTAAAAACTAGACATTGTGCAATTCAGAGAATTAAATGTACTTTTAATACAAATAGTTCGACAAAAGTACGGTAAAAGTACGGGTATTTTTAAGTGTATTGAATGAATGAAATATTTCTGTGTTGTATTTTACTGCACAATAAAACTTCCAATTTCTTTCTCACCTTAGTTTTTGTAATATATCGAGTAATAAATTATTGATTTAACATTCATTTGTGATGTAGTATAAATCCTTAAACAATTACTTATTTGTTTTAATAGATGCACAAAAGTAGCGTCGTTGATTAGAAGAGAATATGGGTATAATTTAAAATGATCTTAGATAACAGAGATAATGGACGGGTACTTGATGAATTAAAAAAAACAATTTCATCAGGAGGGAAACTAAATATAATTACAAGACAGTTTTCCTTGTTTGGATATGATGCTTTAAGAAAAGAATTGGGAAATGTAGACTCAACAAAACTACTGTTCTCTTTAGAAGCAATGTTTCCACAAGAAGCATTAGAGATTCCACCACTTTTGGGAGAATCTCAAGATAGAGAGCTTAGAAATTTGTTGACAGTACAATCAATAGCCAAACATTTTGATGAGTGGATAAGCAATAAGGTTACTCTGAAAGGATCTTTTGAGTCTCTGAATGCTAATCATTATGAAGTAAATGATAAAAATGGGAAGCATACCATAATCAACGGATCTTCCACACTTACAACTACAGGTTTAGGAGTAGTTCCATCTCTTGGGCATGAAATGAACACTCTATTTACAGATGATGATAATCTAAATAGATTACATAAATGGTATGAACAGATTTGGAGTAATACAGGAAACGAAGCTGAAGCTAAAAAACTACTCTCAAATCAGCTCCAACAAATTTATAAACCTAGATCACCTCAAAACCTATACTTTCAGACCTTATACCATCTATTTAAAGACTCATTAGATCTTATTGATGAAGAACAGGTGATGAAAACTAGAACAGGTATTAAAAATACTCTTGTTTGGAATAAGCTTTACAAATTTCAGAAAGATGGTGTGATTAGTGCCATTGGTAAGATTGAGCAGTACAATGGATGTATAATTGCTGATAGTGTTGGACTTGGTAAGACATTTGAAGCATTAGCAATCATCAAATATTATGAATTGCGGAATGATAGGGTTCTAGTTTTAGCACCTAAAAAACTCCGAGATAACTGGACTCTTTATACACTAAATGATAAAAGAAATCTCTTTGCTGAAGATAGATTCAACTTTGATGTATTGAATCATACTGATTTAACCAGAGATGGAGGAATGTCAGGCGACATTAATTTAGATACAGTGAATTGGGGTACTTATGATCTAATAGTGATTGACGAATCTCATAATTTCAGGAACAATCCTCCAAAAAAGGATGGAACTACTCGTTATAGTCAGTTGATGAATCAGATTATTAAAAGTGGTGTAAAAACAAAAGTACTCATGCTTTCCGCTACTCCAGTAAATAATCGGATGAATGATTTAAAGAACCAAGTAGCATTTATTACAGAAGGAAAAGACGATGCATTGTATGGTACTGGAATACATAGTATTGAGCTTACATTAAGAAAAGCACAAACTAAGTTTAATCAGTGGCAAAGGTTGGAGAGTGAGCAACGCACTACTGAACATCTATTAGATACTTTAAATTTTGATTACTTCAAGCTCTTAGACTTACTTACAATTGCTCGATCAAGAAAACATATCATTAAATATTTCAATAGTGATGATTTAGGAACTTTTCCAGAACGTCTAAAGCCACTAAACTTAAAGCCTGATATAGATCTTGAAGATGAATTTCCGCCACTTAGAGAGATTAACAGAGATATTAGGAAACTGAATTTAGCAGCTTATGCACCTCTTAAGTATTTGTTACCTGAAAAAAGAGAAGAATATGCTCAAAAGTACGATACAAAAGTAAAAGAAGGTTCTTCCGTATTTAAACAAGTAGATCGTGAGCAGAGTTTAATCCATTTGATGAGAGTTAATCTTTTAAAAAGGTTAGAAAGCTCCGTAGTATCCTTTGCTTTAACTTTAGAAAAACTGCATGATAAAGTAGATGACTTAATCAATAAGATTGATAATCTCGAAGAGATAGACGAACTCTCTATTGAAGATGTAGATTTGGATGATGAATCAATGGATCCATTCCTTATTGGTAATAAAACCAAAGTACTTATACAGGATATGGACCTTATCCAATGGAAAGAAGAACTACAAGAGGATCAAGAAAAGTTAATTAAGCTTTACCGTAGTGCTAACTCTGTGAAAGCTGCTAACGATGCTAAGCTAAAAGAGCTCAAAGAACTACTTAAAAACAAAGCAGAAAATCCTATCAATAAGGATAATAAAAAGGCATTAATCTTTACTGCTTTTGCAGATACTGCTGATTATTTGTTTAAGCACATATCTATTTGGGCTGAAAAAGAACTTGGTTTACATGTAGCATTAGTTACAGGAGGTAATTCAGGTAATAAATGCACAATGCCAGGAGTACGAACTGATTTAGCTTCCATTATTACAGCATTTTCTCCTATCTCTAAAGAACGAGATAAGATTGATGAAGAAGCTACGGATCAAATAGACATACTTATTGCTACTGATTGTATCTCTGAAGGGCAAAACCTTCAAGATTGTGATTTAGTAGTGAACTATGATATACATTGGAATCCAGTAAGAATCATTCAGCGCTTTGGTCGTATTGACAGACTAGGATCTAAAAATAAATGTATTCAGTTAGTGAACTTCTGGGCAAATTTAGAACTGGATGAATACATCAATCTAGAAGCTAGAGTTTCAGGTAGAATGGTACTGTTGGATATTTCTGCAACCGGAGAAGAAAATGTAATTGAGTATGCAGATTCAGCTACAATGAATGATCTGGAATATCGTAGAAGACAGTTGGAGCAATTACATGAAGAAGTAGTTGACCTTGAAGACTTGGGAAGTGGAATATCTATCACAGATTTAACACTTAACGACTTTAGAATGGATTTAGCAGAATACATGAAAGATCATGAAGATAAGCTCCAACAATTACCAATTGGAGGAAGAGCTTGTACTTCACCTGATGAATTTGTTCGAGGAGAAATGGAAGCAGGAGTTCTTTTTTGCTTAAAATCAGATAACCCAAATATCAGTATTGATCCCAACTATTCTATTGCTCCTTATTACTTGGCATTTGTAGGAGCAGATGGAGAGGTAAAAATTCCATTTACAAAAACGAAAGGGCTCTTAGATACACTAAAATTGTTAAGCTTAGGGAATACTAAAGCAGATAGCGAAGCTCACAAAGCATTTATGAACGCTACTTCTGATGGATGGAAAATGGAAGACTATCAAATGCTCTTGGAAAAAGCAGTAATGTCTATCTCAGGCAAAGCAGAAGAAAAAGGGGTAGAAAGTTTATTTACAAGAGGTGGTACTACCATTAGTAAACATTCTTTTAAAGGAGTGAATGACTTTGAGGTAGTAAGTTATCTTATAGTATCACCAGAACAGATATAATGAGTGACTTTCCCTATTCTTTTTTAAAGATTCCTGATAAATGTATGCTGGAAAAAACAGTGTATAAAAAGCTGTTTTATGAGAATGCTAAGTTTAGTGCCACAGACAAAAAATGGTTTACAAAAGATGTTAATTATATAAAATGGAAGTACACATTAAAACCTTCATCTACACTGATATTTGCTGTAAAAGAACAAGACTATCACTATGATGAAATTTCAGTAATTGAAGTAGGATTGGATAATGATCTTCACATTGAACGCCTAGCAGATATTATTCATAGAACTATTCCGTACCCTTTGTTGATTGTTTTTAGAAATGATGATTATATACGGTTTTCTGTGGCTGACAAACGCTTTAATAAAGCAGATGATCAAGCTGCTACAATAAATGAATATTGGATTACAGAACAGATAGATCAGGAGCTAACAATAGATACTGAAAAGGCTTTTGTAGAACAATTAGCCTATGATGTACAGCCAAGGTTAAACCTAAAGGTATTCTATAAAGGATGGATTGAGGCTTTTATAGCATTCAAAATAAGTAAGGTGACTGGAATCTTTGAAATGCTAAATGAACAGCATAAAAAGGAAAACAGAATTAAAATACTAAATGAGTATCGCGTAAAGGAAGAAAAGATTAAATATTTAAGATCCAAGTTAAAGAAAGAAGAAGCATTCAATGAAAAAGTAAAGTTAAATGTGGATATTAAAGGATTGGAAAAAGAACTTAAGCAGACGGCAAAAAAATTATGAGCAATAGTATACCTCCATTAACACCAAAAGATGGTGAAAGTAAAGACTTAGTAGCTGAGAATATTGAAAGACTAAAGCAGCTTTTTCCTGAAATAGTCACGGAAGGAAAAGTGGATTTTGAAGCCCTGCAAGAAGTACTTGGAGACTTTAAAGAGGATAGTCAGGAACGCTATTCGTTTACCTGGAATGGAAAGAGTAAAGCCCGGAAGTTAGCGATGACACCAAGCAGGGGAACTCTTAGACCTGCCCCTGAAGTAAGTGTAAATTGGGATAGCACCGAAAACTTATTTATTGAAGGGGATAATCTGGAAGTATTAAAGCTGCTTCAGCGTAGCTATCATGGGAAGGTGAAAATGATATATACAGATCCCCCATATAATACAGGTAATGATTTTGTTTATGAAGATGATTTTAAAGACAATATAACTAATTACCTAAAAACAACTGGACAGTTGGATGATGATGGTAAGAAAGTATCATCTAATCCAGAATATAGTGGGAGGTTTCATACAGATTGGTTGAATATGATATATCCTCGACTTTTATTAGCGAGAGAGATGCTTAAACAGGATGGGGTTATATTTTTTAACATTGGTGAGGAAGAACTACACAATAGTATAAATCTATTCAATCAAATCTTTGGTGAAGAAAACAGAGTCTCTATTGTTTCCAGAATATCAAAGACAGCAAGCAACTTAGGTACACATTTCGCCCCAAGTATAGATTATATTTTATGTTATGCTAAAGATATTACAGCTCTTGAGCCCTTTAAAGATAAAGTTGATGAGACTTTATACCCTAAAGTTGAAAAAGATGGTCCAAGAAAGGGAGAGAAATACAGAGATGATGTAGCCCTATATCAAGCATCATTAAAGGGATTAAGACCTAATCAAAAATATTTTATTGAATGTCCCGATGGGTCAAAAGTTATACCTCCTTGCTCAAAATTAGACGAGGTTATGAGAGAAGGAGATGGTCGTTGGAGGTGGACTAAGGATACGTATTTAGAGAATAAGGACTTACTTGTCTTCAAAGAAACAAGTACATCACCATTACTAAATCAAGATGGTGAACAAGCCAAGTATAATATCTATACAAAAAGCTATCTAAATGATCGAGAGGAAAGTGGTACAAGACCAAGAAACATTCTAAAAGATTATTTTAACAGAAAGGGTGCAGATCATTTAAAAAAATATGACTTAGACTTCTCCTTTTCAAAGCCTTACGAATTGATTGAGTTTTTAATGTCTATCGTTGAGCTGAAAAAGGGAGATATAATTTTGGACTTTTTTGCTGGGTCTTGCTCATTGGCAGAGGCTGTAATGAGATATTCAGAATGCCCTACGAAGTTCATTTGTATTCAATTGCCTGAAGAACTTGAGAAAAGTGAGTTCCAAACTGTTTCGGATTTAGGGTTAGAGCGCATAAAAAGAGTTTCATCTTACTTGCTTGATTCAGCAGAAGATCAAATAGAAGATTTAGGAGTCAAGGTATTTAAATTACATAAATCGAATCTTAAACCATGGGATCCTAATTTTAATGAAGTGCAGCTCTCCATTGAAGACTCCATAGAAAACATTAAACCTGATCGCACGGAGCAGGATGTACTTTATGAGATTCTACTGAAGTATGGATTAGACTTATCACTGCCTATCGAAGAAAAAGAGGTAGCCGGGTCCAAAGTATTTGTAGCTGGAGCCGGTGCATTATTCATTTGTTTGGCTCCAGATATTGATCTGGATGTGGTAGAAGGGATTGCCAAGGAGAAGGAAGAACTGGAACCAGAGCTAACGCGGGTGGTATTCAGGGATAGTGGTTTCAAGGATGATGTGGTTAAAACCAATGCTGTTCAGATCCTTAAGCAACATGGAATTGAAGATGTAAGGAGTATTTAAGATGGCAATGAAGATCAAGTTTAATCCAAACCTGGATTTTCAGCGGGATGCTATCAACTCTGTTACCCGAGTGTTTGAAGGTCAGGAAGAAGGAACCAGTCGTTTTACCGTATCAGCGCTACCGGAAGAAGGGATGTTCTCCAATACAGAAGGTGTTGGTAATCGTCTAAAGCTGTTAGAAGAAGATATTCTTAAAAATGTGCAGTCCATTCAGATTGAAAATGGGCTCAGACCTGATGAAACACTCAACAAAGGGTTAGACTTTACCATTGAGATGGAAACAGGTACAGGTAAAACGTATGTGTATCTGCGATCTATGTTTGAGCTGCATGAAAAGTATGGTTTTTCAAAGTTCATTATCGTTGTTCCATCGGTAGCTATTCGTGAAGGGGTGTATAAATCATTACAAATGACCGAAGAACATTTTAATCAGCTCTATGACAATATACCTTATGACTATTTCATTTACGACTCTGATAAATTAGGACAGGTAAGGAATTTTGCTACTTCTCAGCACCTTCAAATCATGGTGATAAATATTGATGCTTTTAGGCGATCCTTCACTAATCCTGAATTAGAAAAGAAGGCAAATATCATTCATCGAAACCATGATAGGATGAATGGTCAAAAACCAATTGAATACATTCAGTCTACTAATCCAGTGGTTATCATTGATGAGCCTCAAT
>Ga0189275_100320_pt1 | contig 28915 bp, 27 predicted proteins | sample N19A6minimetaG_FD_130329 | JGI IMG/M metagenome (GOLD analysis project Ga0189275, IMG submission 130329) | Marine microbial communities from the Costa Rica Dome - N19 A6 mini metaG | ecosystem: Environmental > Aquatic > Marine > Oceanic > Photic zone | place: Costa Rica: the Eastern Pacific...
ATTGCGGACTTCGCAGGGCCTGTTGTGCTCGACACGGTGATGGTGGCGAAATCCGGTGACAGCTTGTTGGCCGAAGACGCGGTGATGACCCTGCGCGATGTATTGGTGCCGCGTGCGACGGTGATTACGCCAAACCTGCCAGAGGCGGCGGCGCTTCTGAAAGAAGAGTTTGCCTGCTGTGAGGAGCAAGTTGTGGCGCAGGGGCAGGCGCTCTGTGCCATTGGCGCGCAGGCGGTGCTGATGAAGGGTGGTCATGCTGATGGGGACATCTGCCACGACTATCTGATGACCTATGAAGGCACACAGCTGGAGCTGACCGCGCCGCGCAAGAAGACCAAAAACACCCATGGCACCGGCTGTACGTTGTCCTCGTCGATTGCGGCGGGGTTGGCCAAAGGCCTGGCGTTGCCGATCGCAGTGAAAGAGGCACATGATTACCTGCAGGGTGCAATTGCGGCTGCCGATGATTTGAACATTGGGCACGGTCATGGGCCGTTGCACCACTTCCACCGGGTTTGGAAAACGTGACACTCTATTCCGTCATAGGGGCTGGCGTTGCCGGGCTGGCCGTGGCCACGGAGCTTGCGGAGCGCGGCGCTGAGGTGCAGGTATTTGATCCTGCTGGCCCACCCGGTCCACACGGCTGCAGCTGGTGGGCGGGCGGCATGTTGGCGCCGTGGTGCGAGTATGAAAATGCCGAGGAGCCTGTGCTGCGGCATGGGCAGGAAGCGATTGGCTGGTGGTCCGCGCATACCAAAGTGACCAAGGCGGGCACGCTGGTTGTCGCCAACAAACGCGACCTGCCGGATATGCGCCGGTTTGCACGGCGCACCGAAGGCTTTGCCGAAGTAGGGCGTGAGAAAGTGGCTGAGCTGGAGCCGGATTTGCACGGCTTTGGGCAGGGACTGTTTTTTGAAGACGAGGCCCACCTAGACCCGCGCAAGGCGTTGCAGGATTTGTTTCGGGGGCTGGCGGACAAGGGTGTGACGGTTCACAAAAAGCTTGCGCCAAGTGGGCTTGAAAACGCGATTGATTGTCGGGGGCTGTCGGCGCGCGAATACCTCTACGACCTGCGCGGCGTGAAAGGCGAAATGCTGATCATCCGCGCGCCGGATGTGGAGATCACCCGCCCTGTGCGTTTGCTGCACCCGCGTATTCCGCTTTACATTGTGCCGCGCGGTGAGGGCATTTACATGCTGGGCGCGACCTCGATTGAGAGCGAGGACAGCAGCCGCATCACTGCGCGCTCGATGCTGGAACTGCTCAGCGCGGCTTATGCGCTCAATCCGGCCTTTGGCGAGGCGGAGGTGCTGGAAATCGGTGTCGATCTGCGCCCTGCCTTCCCGGACAACCTGCCGCGCATTCGGCGGCTGGGTCGGACAATTTACGCCAACGGCTTGTACCGCCATGGGTATTTGCTGGCCCCTGCGCTGGCCAAAGGGGTGGCCGATTTGGCGCTTCACAACATTCATTCGGAGATGGTCGATGAAGATCGTGCTTAACGGAGAGGCCCGCGAGGTGGCGGCCACGGACTTGGCAGGCCTGTTGGCCGAATGTGGCTTTTCGGGCCGTGTGGCGACCTCATTGAACGAGGAGTTTGTGCCCGCCGGCTTGCGTGCGGCGCAGGCGCTGACGAATGGCGACCGCGTTGAAGTGGTTGCGCCGATGCAGGGGGGCTGAGCGATGGGCAAGACGTTTTATGGCGTAGAGCTGCCAAACCCGCTGATGCTGGGCACGGCGCAATATCCCAGCCCAGCGCTTTTGGAAGAGGCGTTTCGTGCGTCTGGGGCTGGGGTGGCAACGGTATCCCTTCGCCGTGAAGGGGCTGGTGGGACCGGCCAGACCTTCTGGCAAATGATCGCGGATCTGGATGTTCTGGTTCTGCCCAACACAGCAGGCTGTCACACGGTCAAAGAGGCGGTGACCACCGCCCATATGGCGCGGGAGGTGTTTGACACCAAGTGGATCAAGCTGGAGCTGATCGGTCATACTGACAGCCTGCAGCCGGATGTCTTCCAACTAGTTGAGGCGGCGCGCATTCTGTCTGAGGACGGGTTTGAGGTGTTTCCTTACACCACCGAAGACCTGATCGTGGGCGAGCGTCTTCTGGAAGCGGGCTGTGAGGTGTTGATGCCCTGGGGCGCGCCGATTGGCTCTGGCCGCGGGTTGAACAACACCTATGCCTTGCGGGCGATGCGCGCGGAATTCCCGGACGTGCCCTTGGTGGTGGACGCGGGCATTGGTCTGCCAAGCCACGCGGCGGCGGCGATGGAGCTGGGCTTTGACGCGGTTTTGCTTAATACCGCCGTGGCGCGGGCGGGTGATCCTGTGGCGATGGCAAAGGCGATGATGGCCGCCGTGGAAGCGGGGCGGATGGGCTATGACTCCGACCCGATTGAGGCGCGCGATATGGCAGAGGCCTCCACCCCCGTTATTGGAAAGGCGTTCCTGTCATGAGCCTGCATAAGTTTTACCCGATCTTTGATGATGTGAGTTGGCTCAAGCGCATGTTGCCGCTTGGCATCAAACTGGTGCAGCTGCGCATCAAAGATGCCAGTGACGATCACGTTTGGGCGCAGATTGCGGAAGGTCAGGCGCTGTGTCGCGAACATGGCTGCACATTGATGATCAATGATTACTGGCAGGCGGCGATTGATCTGGGCTGTGACTGGATTCACCTCGGTCAGGAAGATCTGGACGATGCCGATCTGAAAGCCATTCGCGCAGCTGGCATCAAGATGGGTGTGTCGACCCATGACGATAACGAGTTAGAACGCGTGCTGGCGATGCAGCCGGATTATGTCGCTCTGGGGCCGGTTTACCCGACCACCCTGAAAAAGATGAAATGGCACCAACAAGGCTTGCCGCGCGTGACTGAGTGGAAAGCGCGTGTCGGTGATGTGCCGCTCGTGGGCATCGGCGGTATGTCAGTGGAGCGAGCGCCGGGTGTGTTTGAGGCTGGGGCGGATATTGTCTCTGCGGTCACCGACATCACGCTGAACGACGATCCCGAAGGCCGTGTGCGCCAGTGGCTGGAGGTCTGCAAGTGAGCCGTTACGCGCGCCAGATGATCTTGCCAGAGGTGGGTGCACAAGGCCAAACGGCCTTGGCGGCGGCTCATGTGCTGGTCATTGGCGCGGGGGGGCTGGCGGCGAGTGCGTTGCCGTTGCTTGCGGGCGCAGGTGTGGGGCGCATTACGATTGTCGATGGCGACACGGTGGAGCTGTCCAATCTGCACAGGCAGACGATGTTCACCGAAGGCGACCAAGGCCAGCCCAAGGCGGAGATAGCTGCCGCGCGGTGTAAGGCGATCAACAGTGAAAAGACGGTCAAAGCCTTGGTGGCCAAGCTGACCCCAGCCAATGCGCCTGCGCTGCTCGACAGTGTCACTTTGGTGATGGATTGCGCCGACAGTTACGCGGTGAGCTACACGTTGAGCGATCTGTGTTTGGCGCAGAATATCCCGCTGATCACTGGTTCCGCATTGGCCTTGTCAGGCTATGCGGCGGGTGTTTGCGGCGGAGCGCCGTCTTTGCGCGCGTTGTTCCCGGAAGCCCCCGAAAGCGGGGCGAGTTGTGCGACCTCAGGCGTGATGGGGCCGGTGGTGGCCTTGATCGGCGCGATGCAGGCGCAGATGGCGTTGGCCACGTTGATGGGGCACCAGCCCAGCCCGCTCGGGCAGATGGTGCAGTTTGACGCGAAAACCATGCGCAGCGCGCCGTTTCGCTTTGACGCTGCGCCGGAACCGGAGACCGCCTTTGGCTTTGTGACGCCGGACATGCTCACCGCTGCCGACACAATTGTCGAGCTGCGTGGGCCTGAGGAGGCGCCAGAGCCCGCCCATCCGAACGCGATCCGCATCCGGCCGGATCAGTTGAAAGAGAACTTGCCAATCGCCGAGGGGCGGCTGGCGTTGTGCTGTGCAACAGGGCTGCGGTCCTGGCGTGCGGCGGAAACCACCCAAGAGATTTGGCCCGGCGAGATTGTTCTTGTCGCGGCATCTGCTTCTTAGAACGAGAGGAAACGTGATGAAGCACCTACTCGCAGCTGTGGCCCTGATGGCCGCAACCCCCGCCATGGCGGCGGATACGATGACCCTTCTGCTGGATTGGTTCATCAACCCCGACCACGGCCCGATCATTGTGGCCGCGGAAAACGGCTACTTCGAAGAAGTTGGCCTTGAGGTTGAGATTGTGCCTCCGGCCGATCCATCCATGCCACCGCGCCTTGTGGCCGCTGGCCAAGCGGATTTGGCGGTGTCCTACCAGCCGCAACTGCACCTGCAGATCCACGAAGGTCTGCCGCTGAAGCGTGTTGGCACGCTGGTGGCGACCCCGCTGAACTGCCTGTTGGTGCTGGAAGATGGCCCGATCAAATCCCCAGCGGATCTGAAAGGTAAGAAGGTTGGCTTCTCTGTGGCAGGCGTGGAAGAAGCCGTGCTGGGCGCTGTGCTGGGCAAATATGGCGTGTCCACCGATGACATCGAACTGGTGAACGTGAACTTCTCCCTGTCCCCATCGCTGATGTCTGGTCAGGTCGACGCGGTGATTGGCGCCTACCGGAACTTTGAACTGAACCAAATGGACATCGAAGGCCGTCCGGGCACCTGCTTCTACATCGAGGAAGAGGGCGTGCCGTCGTATGACGAGCTGATCTATGTGGCGAACCCAGACACCATGGATGCGGACAAAGTCGCGCGTTTCATGGCGGCGACTGAGAAAGCGACCCAGTACATCGTGAACAACCCGCAAAAGAGCTGGGAAATCTTCTCCGGCTCCTCTGTGGAACTGCAGGACGAGCTGAACGAGCGCGCCTGGGCCGACACGCTGCCACGCTTTGCCCTGCGTCCTGCGGGCTTTGACGCCAGTCGTTACGTACGCTTTGAGCAGTTCCTCAAAGACAGCGGCATGATCCCGTCGATCAACCCAGTTGAGGCGATCACCATCGACGTGACCGCCCCGGCGATGAGCCAATAATGGGCGCGCAAACCTACGGGCGTGCCTTTGCGCTCATGCGTGAGGCGGCAGGCGAGGCATGGGGGGAGTACACCCGCCATGCCTTCGTCGAAGGGCTGCGCGATGGTTCGCTGCCACGGGAGGCGTTTCTGCACTACCTGCGGCAGGACTATGTGTTTCTGATCCACTTCTCCCGCGCCTGGGCGCTGGCGGTGGTGAAATCGGAAACCCATGAGGAAATGCTTGGCGCGGTGGCAACCGTGAACGCGCTGGTGGCGGAAGAAATGCAGTTGCACGTGGGTATCTGCGAGGCCGCAGGCATTCCACAGGACGAGCTGTTTGCCACGCCAGAGCGGGCGGAAAACCTTGCTTACACACGCTATGTGCTGGAAGCGGGCTATTCCGGCGATCTGCTTGATCTGCTGGCGGCGCTGGCGCCCTGCGTGATGGGTTATGGCGAGATCGGCGCGCGGTTGGGTGTCGAGAAAACCTCCGACACTTACGCCGATTGGATCAACACCTATGCGGGCGAAGGCTATCAGGGCGACTGTGTCGCGGTGGGGCAATTGCTTGATGGTGCGTTGGAGCGTCGCCTTGGCAAGGACTTTGAAAACAGCCCGCGCTTTGCTGCGTTGTGTGACAAGTTCCGCATGGCCGCCGAGCTGGAAGTGAACTTCTGGCAGATGGGCTTGACCCCATGACTTTGGCACCCGGCATCACCTTAAAAGGACAGGCCTCGATTGAGGGGCGTCAGCTGTTTGCGCCGCTGAAGCTGTCTTTGGATGCCGGGCGCTGGACCTGCCTGTTGGGCGGGTCGGGCGTGGGGAAAACCACGGTTTTGCGCTTGATGGCGGATTTGCCGACAGGTGCGGTTTTTGACGGGGAAATCACAGCCACAGACGGCGAGACTGTTGCGGACCGCATCGCTTACATGGCGCAGGATGACTTGCTGTTGCCGTGGGCGACAGTGGAGAAAAACATCGCTCTGGGCGCACGGTTGCGTGGGCAGAGGGCGGATGCGGCGCGGATGGCGCAGCTGCTGGAACGCTGTGGTCTTCAAGTGCATCGCGGCAAGAAACCGAGCGAGCTCTCCGGCGGGCAACGTCAGCGCGTGGCACTGGCGCGTACGCTGATGGAGGACAAACCCATCATCCTGCTGGACGAGCCATTCTCGGCGCTCGACGCGCAAACCCGCGCTGCGATGCAGGACTTGGCGGTCGAGCTTTTGGACGGGCGCACGGTGATGGTGGTGACCCATGATCCTGGCGAAGCGGCGCGGTTGGGCCATGCGATCCACGTGATGACCCCCGCAGGGTTAACGGCGGTTGCCCCGCCTGAGGCAGACGTACCACGCGCGGTGGAAGCGCTTGAAACGCTGACCTGTCAGTCTGACCTGCTGAAACTTCTGATGGGGCAAGCGGCATGAAGGTATTTCCCGCCGTTGCGGCCACGCTCTTTGCGCTCACAGTTTGGCAGGTCATTGTTTCCCTGACTGACTTGCCGCGGTTCATTTTGCCGGGACCGGCATTGGTGGCAGAAACCTGGTGGACCAACCGTTGGGTGATTGCCGAACACACGCTGGTCACCGCCAAAGAAGTCATCATCGGTCTCGCCATTGGCACGGCGCTGGGCATTGTCACGGCTTTGCAACTCGCCACCTCCAAAACCGCACGCATGTTGGTGCAGCCGATATTGGTCTTCACCCAAGCGCTGCCGGTGTTTGCCTTGGCGCCAATCCTGACACTTTGGATGGGCTTCGGCCTGTGGTCCAAAATCGCCATGGCGGTGTTGATCATCTACTTCCCGGTGATCTCGGCGTTCTTTGATGGGTTGATGCGCACCCCGCCGGGCTATCTGGATCTGGCGAAAACCATGCAGGCCAGTCCCAGCCGGATCTTGTGGCACATTCGTGTTCCTGCAGCGCTGCCCAATCTTGGGGCGGGGGTACGGCTGGCGGCGGTTTACGCGCCGATTGGGGCGGTGATCGGCGAGTGGGTCGGGGCCTCTCAGGGGTTGGGCTATCTGATGCTTTTGGCCAATGGACGGGCCAAAACTGACCTAATGTTCGCCGCTATGCTGACCCTCGGTGTGCTCTCGGTGTTGCTTTATGTGATGGTCGCAAAACTGACCCGAAAGCTTGGTGATCGCGAGACTTGAGTGCTGCTTAAGGGAACGCCATTCTCAAAGCGGTTTGGGGGCAGTCTTTGCAGAATGATGTACAAATAATACAAATTTGCTTGAGTTATGTCTCAAATGAACTCTTCTTAAGGGAGCGTTAACCACCTGATGGCACTGCTTTGGGTGAATAATTTTAAAGCCCATAGACTGACCACTCAATGTCCACACTGCGGATCACAAGACGATATCTCCGATGGCGGAACGGCATCGCGCTGAGCATTGTGCTGGCGGCTGCGGTTACGGCGATGTGGGTGACGATGATTGGGCGTGATACGGTTGCGACCCGAAATCAGAACACAGCCTCTGTCGACACGGTTTTGTTGTCTCTCTCAGAGTTGTCGATGGCCTTTCAGGAGCTGCGCATTTCGCCGTCTTCCCAGAGGGCAGTGAATTCGCGCGCGCATGTCCGACGTGCCGCCCATGCGGCGAAAGAAGCGGCAGATACGATTTCCAGTGAAGCCACGTTGAAGACGTTTTCACCTGAGGGGCAGGGTATCCTGCGTCGGGACGCCATGAATCCGATGCTGGAATTGGAAGACGTTCTGTTTTTGGCGAGTGTCGCGGTAGATCCGCGGCGGAGCCAGAATGATGTGACACGCGCCGCCGGTATGGCGGGCGATTTGGCGATGCGCCTGTTGCCGATTTTCAATCGCATCAAGCAGGCGGAATTGGCTGCCGCGCAAGAGGCGGCTGATAAGCAGGTGACCTATGGCATTATCGCGTTGTTCATCACCGTGTTGGGCATTGGCTTGGCGACGCGGTTTGTGCACGTGCCGATGGAACGGTTTGTGATCCGGGCGCAGTCTGAGATTGAACGCAACCGGCGCAAGGCCGAGGCGGCCTCTGAGGCCAAGTCGATGTTCCTTGCAACCATGAGCCATGAAATCCGCACACCGCTGAACGGTGTTCTGGGCTTGGCAGATGTGTTGAAGGACACCCGCCTGGACAGTGATCAGGCGCGCATGGTGTCGATGATCCAGAGCAGCGGGCAGGCGCTGTTGCAGTTGATCAATGATGTCTTGGACCTGGCCAAAATCGAAGCCGGGAAAATTGACCTCAACCTCGAGGATTTTGACGTGCATGACTTGTGTCAGGAAACGGCGGAGCTGTTTTCCGGGCAGGCGGCCAAAAAGGGCGTGACCTTGACTGTTCATGCAGCGCCGACCGTGGAGGGCTGGCATGTGCGCAGTGCGCCGCAGGCCTTGCGACAGGTCTTGGCCAACCTGGTTGGCAATGCGGTTAAGTTTACCGAGCAGGGTGCGATTGAAGTTCATTTGGAGGATATCACCACCCAAAACGGCGAAGAGCGTCGCCTGCGGATTGCGGTCAAGGACGATGGGATCGGTATCGCTCTTAGCGCGTTGGAACGTATTTTCGACCAATTCGAACAGGCAGATTCCAGCACGACCACCGAGTTTGGTGGCACTGGGTTGGGATTGTCGATTGTTCAGCGCATGAGCGAGGCGCTTGAGGGACAGATCCATGTAGAAAGCACTCTGGGCGAAGGCGCGGAGTTTGTTCTTGAGGTGCCTGTCGGGCGCGCAGTCCCTGTTGTGGTTGAAACCAAGACCACTGAAGTAGCGTCATTTGACAAGCGGGTTTTGGTGGCCGACGACAATCGGGTTAATCAACTGGTGGCCCGTAAGATCGTTGAAAGTCTGGGTTGCGAAGTTGCATTGGCCTCTAACGGTCATGAGGCGGTCGATATGGCCGCCAAATGGTCGCCGGACATCGTGCTCATGGATGTGCGTATGCCATTGATGGATGGGCTGCAGGCGACACGGGTGATCCGTGCCGATCAGGCAGGGCAGGACACATCGGTCCCCATTGTCGGGCTCTCCGCCAATGCACTTGCCGAACATCGTGAGGAGGCCGAGCAGGCCGGAATGTCGGGTTATTTGCAGAAGCCAGTGACACGCGCGGCATTGATCACAGAGCTATTGCGCCATTTTCCGGACGCCACGACAGACACTCGGAGGAATGACACATGCGCGGGATGATCAAGGGGCTTATGGCGACTGCTACGGCGGTTGTAGGATCGCTTGTGGCAACTGCGCTGGCGGGTGAAGGCAATCTGTGGTTCTACGCTTGGAACAACACCATCCCGCTTGAAGTGGTGCAGGAATTTGGTGAACGCCATGGCACGACGCTGGTTGTGGATACCTTTATGGTGGCTGATGAAGCCGAGGCGCGTTTGGCCGCAGGGCGGTCTGGCTATGATCTGGCGGTTGTGCCCGTTGAAATGCTGCCGCGGCTGGTGAGCATTGATGCCTTGCATAAGTTTGACCCGGAGGAGCGAGCGCAGCTCAACGGCAGTCATCCACGTTTGATGGATAGATTGTCAGAGGCCGTGCCAATGGCAAGCGATTATGCGGTGCCGTTTTTGTGGGGCACCACAGGGGTCATGGTTGATATTGATGACGTGCTGGAGCGGGTGCCAGAAACGGCGCTGAACAGCTGGGACTTGGTGTTTAATCCTGAATACGCCGAAGCGCTCTCGGACTGTGGCATCACCATTGTGGATGCGGTGCAGGAAGTGGTTGCGGTTGCGCTGAACTATTTGGGCCGCGATCCCAATTCCATGGCCGAAGATGATCTCGATGTGGCATTTGATTTGTTGGCCAGGATCATGCCCTACGTGCGCACCATCGACGGCAGCCAGCAAGAACAGGTTTTGCAAAACGAAGCCTGTCTTGCCCTGACATGGAGCAGTGACGCTTTGGCGCCGCAGTCGCTTTTGGGCCGGGATGAAATCCGGTATTTTGTCCCCCAGGAGGGCACCGTGCTTTGGGCTGATGTCCTGGTTTGGCCAAATGAGTCCGGGCACTTTGAACACAGTCATGTGTTGCTGAAGTACCTTAATGAACCAGGGGTACTTGCAAAAATCTCGCAGTTTTCGCTGGCGCTGACGGACATTCCAACCACCCACGAGGCCATGCAGTCATTGGATCTGGATGTTTTGGAGCAAATCGCACCCAAACAACGGCGGGAGCAGCTGTTTATGCTCACGCCACGCACGGGTGAGGAAAAGCGCATTCTGGATCGACGCTGGCGCCGGATGCAGCTTGGCTTGTAAGGTACTGGATCAGTAAGAGACCGGCCCGTCCGCCTTGTTGAGCATCACGCCCAAGATCGGTTTCACCTCTGACAGGATTTGCTCCACTTTGGTGATGTCCTCGGCCGTGGAAATGCCGCCACCTGCGACCACCAACACTGCGTCCACATTGGGCAGGAACCCCAGCACATCGTCAAATTCCAGCGCCGGCGGCATATCAAAGAGCATCAGGTCAGGGCACAGCGCCTCTTCCAGTTCTTCCAGCACTTCGGCGGTCATCTCGTTTTGAAACAGCTCGGCAGAGTTTTCACTCGCTGAATCGTTGAGGGCCACGGCAAGATTGGGTTGCACCCGTTGCAGGAAGTTCTCCGGTGCGATCACGCCGCTGAGGTAATCGGCCATGCTGTCCGGTGCGGTGATGCCCAGGGTTTGTGCCAAGCTCGGCGCGCGCAGATCGAGATCGAGCAGAACGGTCCGTGTGGAGTCCAGCCGCGAAAAGGCCATGGCCAGATTGGTGGTGACGAAACTGCTGCCGCAGCCGCGGGTTGGCGCGGTCACCGCGACGCGGCTCCAGCCATGTTCGTTGAGCGCCTGCAACATACGCGTGCGCAGCATGTCAAAGGCCGCATGGGCCGGATGGCTGCGGGTGGCGCTGACGATGAAGTTCTTCTCCAGATCAGCGTCCTTCAGAGCGGCCACAGGCAGCCCTTCCCAGAACACATCCGGATCATGCAGCATCGGCAGCCGTGCGTCCGCGTGGGAGTTGTCTGGGGCCTCCTCTTCCGGGAGGCCGGTCTCGTGTGTCTGATCTGTGCTCATGGCGCGTGAATCCGCTCTGTTTGAGGCAAAACTATCAGGGCAATGCGGACAAAAGAAAGGCACCATTGCGGAGATAGGGGGACGGGGCGGTTAAGAGCGCCAGTTCGCAACGTGTCGGCCCAGCTCGTTGCGGAGGTCTGGAAAGGCTGTGTGGGTACCGTCCGCATAGAACGCATGGTCCGCGTTTGACAGGAGCGTGGCGTGCTGCGGCACAGTTGCCATCCACTTCTGTGAGGGGCGGCCCGGGTCATTCTCGCCGAAGACAACTGCGTTGGGGATCGGAATGACGCCTTCGTCGCGCAAGCGTGTCGAGGAAATGCACATCAAACCGGACAGGCGCGCGCCAGCTCGCACCGCTTGCCATAGCGCGGTGCCTCCTGCGCTGTAGCCTAGACCTATCAGGGGCGTGGCATTGGCGATGAGCCTGTGCAGGCGCTGCACCGCTACCGCGATGCCGCCGTTTTGAAACAGGTGATGGTGCAGGGCTTTTCCGTGCAGATCAGGCCGCAAACACAGCTCCCCAAGGGATAGTCGCGCATGAAGGGGTAGTCCGTCGCTCAAGCACAGGTCGGGACTTGGTGCATCATGGATGTCCGTGATGACAAGCAGGCGCTGTTCAGAAGCCAAGCAGGTTGGCCTCATCAATGGCTTTGGTCAGGAACACGTCTCGGCGGCGTTCCGGCTCCCAGCCGAGCACCTTTTTCGGTAGGCTGTTGTTAAACGGCGAGAAATGCGCGCGGCTTTTCCAATCGGCCAAGGACGGGTTGGACAGGCCGCCCCGACGCAGAACCTGTTTTTTCAGGAAGTATTTCACCGAAGCAGAGGCATAAAATGCGGTCAGGTTGCCCGGTTTCACCTTGATCCGAGCGCCTAGACGGGCGTGAATGGCGTCAAAGTAGTCGGTGGCAGAGAACATCGGTTCCCCCACCAGATTGAAGCTTTGCCCCAAAGCATCGTCATTTTCCGCCATCAGGATCAGCCCTTCGGCGATATCCTCGTTGAGTACAAACGGCAGGATATGCTTGCCCTTGCCCCAGATGCGCACCGTGCCCGCACCATGCCAGCGACCAATGCCCCAGTGCTGCAGCGGCCCCCCTTTGCCCAGCACAATGCCCGGACGTGCGATCACCAAAGGCAGGCCGTGCTTGCGGTGCATCTCCAGCAGCCGCGCCTCACATCCTGCCTTTGAGCGCGCATAGATGTTCCGATCGCTCATGTCGTCCTCAAAGCCCAGGCTCTCGCGGATGGTCACGTTGGGGTCGGACATGTCGTAGCTGGCGATTGTGCCGGTGTAGATAAACCGCTTCACACCTGCCGCCTGCGCCGCCTGGGCGATGGTTTCAGTGACGGCCACGTCGTTTTTCAACGCGGCTTCCCAGGTGGCGTCCATGGATTTGCCCAGGTGGTAGACAATCTCGATACCGTCCATGGCCTCGGCCAGTTGATCCGGATCGCGTAGGTTGGCGCCAAACAGCTCGACATGGTCGGCGATGTCATCAAACGGACCGGAGGTGCCGCGCGACAGCACCCGCACATCGCGACCTTTGGCGACCCAGGCGCGGGTCAGGTCGCGGCCAATGAAGCCGGTGCCGCCGATGATCAGCACAGACGGTTTGGGCTTGGCGCGGCTTGCGGGTTTCGGTTTTTTAGCCGATTTCGGCATGAGCGCGATGGCATCGTCAATCGCCTGCATCACCAGCGTGGCGTTGTCGCCATGGAAGCGCGCGTCTAAGTCGCGGCCAGAGCGGATTGCGCTGTAAAACGCCGCTGTGAGTCCGGCAAATGACAAGCCGTAAGGCGATTTGCGATTGAGAGACACCAGCTGTCGCGCGCCATTCACCACACCTTCGCGCAGGTGCTGACCGGCAAGGCCCATCTGGCGCAGGAACGGGTTCGCAACGATGTCCGCGGCGTTCTCCGCGTCCACGGTTAGTACGTCATGGGCGTAGTCATAGCGCGCGGTGGCGGTGGAGCCGTGCAGGATCACCGAGCGGTCGTCCATGGTTTCCACCAGCGACAGGTTCAGTGTGACCGACACATCGCCCGCCGACGCCAGAATGCGCCAGCCCTGCGGACGCGTGGTGTCGCCGGGGATCTCCACCGGTTTGGACAGGCTAAGATGCTCAATGGCAAGCGGGCCAAACAGGTCCACCGCAAAGGCAAACAAATGCGGACCCAGCTCCAGCAACATATTTTTGGGTTCGCGCAGCAACCACAGCCCATATGGCCCGGAACGCAGCGGCATCATCGGGAAGTTCCAGTTGATCTCCGCGCTGGCGACGCGGCCAATCTCGCCCGCTTCCAGCCGGGTTTTGAGCCGCTGATAGCCCGGCGTGCCCATGAAATTGTGCCCGGCGGCAAACACACGGCCCGCGTCAGAAGCGATCTGCTGGATTTGTGCGGTCTCGGCACCGGAGAGCGCCACCGGTTTTTCCACCAACACGTGATGGCCCGCGGTCAGGCAGGTTTCGGCCAACGCCCGGTGGGTGCCGGGCGGCGTGACGATGTGGATGGCGTCGGCCACCTTAGCGGAGAGCAACTTTTCCAGATCGGTATAGGCGGCGATGCCATAGGTCTGCGCCAGCGCATCGGCGGCGGCGCGGGATTGGTCACAGACCGCGACCAGTTCCACGCCCGGTGTGGCCAGAATGGCGGCGGCGTGCCAGTCAGCGATGTAACCAGCCCCCAAAAGGGCGGCGCGGATCGGGCGGTCGTCGGACAAAGTGTTCATGCTCATTTATACTCGATGATGCGCATGGCGCGGCCACGGATGCGGCGCCAATGAAACAGGATCATGCCCATCACATTGGGCAGTTTGGACAGGGTCAGAAGGCGCGCGTGGCGCCAGGCTTTCCAATAGGGTAGCCCCTCGCGGACAAGGCCGTTTTTGGTGCGGATGTAGTTGGCGACATAGATCGCGAGTACCAGCAGGAACAGCAAGGCGCTGTCCATCAGGCCCCAGAGCGCCAGCAAGGGCAGGAGCAAGCCGTAGATCACGCCGCGCAGTTGTTCTTTGCGAAAATACGGCGGGTGCATCCAGCCGACCTGGGCAAAGCCATGGCCGGTGCGCACGGCGCGCTGCCACCATTGACCAAAGCGCAGCATTGCGGCGTCATGGCGTGTCATTTCCTGTGGCAGGCGCCGTAGTTTCCAACCGGCTTTGGCCAAGCGCACGCAGAATTCGTCGTCTTCGGCGGCAATCACCGTGGCGTCAAACCCACCGGCTTCCACAAAGGCTTTGGAGCGCACCATCATGTCGCCACCACAGGCAACAATCTCACCCGCTGGCCTGTGCCATTCGAAATCACACAGCGCGTTGTAGACACTGCGTTCGGGATAGAGTTCTGCGCGCCAGCCTGTGATCAGGCCCAGGCTGTCATCTTCGCGCAAGGCCTTTTCGCCCGCCGCGATCCAGCCGTCGACCACGATGCAATCGCCATCAACAAACTGCACAAATTCCGGCAGGTCGCTGGTTTGCGCCAGCGCGTCAAAGCCAGCTTGGCGGGCGCGGGCGGCGGTGAAAGGGAGGCTGCTGTCGAGCTCCACCACCAATGCGCCCACCTTGCGGGCCTCTGCAACGGAATTGTCCCAGCTGCCGCTGTCGACATAGACCATCTCCACACCCTGTACCTTGAGCGAGGCGAGGCAGGCGATCAGACGTTTGCCCTCGTTGCGGCCAATGATGATGGCGGTGGTGCTCATGTCTTGCCTCCGTCCAACAGATCACCCAGACGTGCGGCTTCTTTGTTGATGTCAAAGGCCTTTTCCACCATGGCGCGGCCCGCGATTCCCATCGCCGTGGCCCGCGCCGGATTGGCGAGGATTTTGCCAATGGCACCGGCCAGTGCATGGGGGTTGCCCGGTGGCACCAACAGGCCGGAGGCCCCATCGGTCACCAGTTCGGGGATGCCCGCAATATGCGTGGTCACAACTGGGCGGCGCGCCGCCATGGCCTCCATCAGCACCACAGGCACGCCTTCGGCAAAGCTGGGCAGGACAAAGAGGTCAGAGGCGGCCAGCGCCTCTGCCACTTCGGATTGCGACTTGTAGCCCACAAAAGACACGTTGTCAGACAGCCCTGCCGCCTCAACCTGATGCTCCAGCGCCTTGCGGCCCGGACCATCGCCAATCACGGTGAGTTGGATTTTTGGAAACTCTGCCTTCAACGGTTCCAGCGCGCGCAGCAGTATTGGCAGACCTTTGACCGGCGCGAGGCGTCCGACAAACAGCAGATTTGTCTCCACCGGATCTTCGCCCGCATCATAGCGCGACGGCTCCACGCCACAGTGGATGATGTGCAACTTGGCCCAGTGTTTCGGATCGCTAAACGCCATCGCCTGAGAGCGGCAAAAATGGCTGATACAGGCCACAAATTTGGCGCGTTTGATTTTCTCGTCCAGCCGCCAGTGATCCGGCGCAAAGAAGATGTCCGGGCCATGTAGGGTGAAGCTGAAGGGAATGCCCGACAGCTCGCTCATCAGCATGGCAACAGTGCAGGAGGACTTGGCGATGTGATTGTGCAGATGCCGCACGCCTTTCTTGCGCAGATGCGCGGCCAATACGGCGGCTTCAGCAAAATAGAACAGCTGATAGATCAGGTTGCGGAACCCGGGCGGTGCAGTTTTGACAGCCAGCACCAGCGCTCTGAAAAACCGCGCAGGGTTGCGCAGTAATGCACCAAAGACCGCGCTCAACAAGGTTACGGGAGATTTGGCGGCAGCAAGAATATAGAAGGTGGCTTTGGCCTCGGCCTTTTGCTCGTCACCCACCAGATGCTCCACACCGGTGCGGCGCACGGAGCAGGTTTCCACCGGCTGGCCTTGTGCACGCAACGCGGCCACCTCGCGCTGGATAAACGTATCGGTGGCGCGGGGGTATTCGCCGGTCAAATAGGCGATGGGGGTCTTTTCTGTGTCGCTCACGACGGCGGGGCCTGCTGCTTTTGCTGTTCAATCGCCGTTTGCATCGCAGCCGCAAAGGGCAGCATTGTGACGGGGCCAAGGCGATTGTGCATCATGGTGTTTGAATAGTAAACGGGACGGTGGCGGGCCTCCAATACGGCGCGGCGCAGAAGGCCGGGCATGGACGCACTGTCGGGCGTCAGAAAGGCCGCCAGACGCCACAGCCAAAGCGGCGTTGGCAGTATAGTTTTGGGCCAGCCACAAGCGCGGAATGCTTTCAGGAAGGTTTTGCGGCTGGGGCGGTCATCATCCAGCACGTTAAGAGTGCCCACGCCGGTATGGACCTCCGCCGCCTTGCACAGCGCCTCGGCGGCCAGATCTACTTGGCACAAGGGCACTTCGCCGCCGCCATCAATCTTTAGAAGCGTATTTCCCAACGCCGGACCGAGATGGGCGTTGAAAAGGTGACTTGGCCCCCAGACGGCCCCTAGGCGCAGAATTGAGAGCGCATAACCATAAAGCGATGCGCCATCCTGAAACAGGGTTTCCTGTGTGAGTTTGGCCTTGGCGTAGGCATCCCGTCCATCGGTGTTCACCGATGTGATCTCGTCCACCGTGCCGCCGTTGGGCACCGTGCTCACGTCATAGACCGAGAGCGAACCGGCCAGCACTAAATGGGGCACCTGTGCCGTGATCACGGCGTCGATCACCTCCACCGAGGCGGCCAATGTGTCACGTTCCTGATCGCCGGTGAGCGTTGCGGCGCAGTGGATCAGCGTGCGGATGCCTTCCAGTGATTTTGCCAGTCCGTCGCCTGCGGAGGTCAGATCCATGGCTATGATCTCGACGGTTTCATCTGCCTGCCATGGGGCGGGCACCTTTGACATGTCGCGCACAAACAGGCGCAGCGCGGTGCCTTCGGCGCGGGCACGCTCCACGCAGTGGCGCCCGATAAAGCCGGTGGCCCCAGTTATGGCAATCGTGGGTGTGCTCATGTGGCCCAAGGCATGGGCAGCATCGGCTCACAGCGGGTGGTCATGTCCTGCGCGCAGCCATCCGCCCCGGAATTTTGAATGGCTAGCGTGACCTCGTTAAGGTGCAGGGCAAAATCCGGGGACAGGCGGCACGGACGATCCTCGGCCAAGGCGTCGAGCATTTCGGCAGGTCCAAGCGCAAAGTTCATCGCCGCCGCGCCCCAGCGTTCCACCTTGGGGTGGGTGGCGCCTTTGATCTTTTGGCGTGTGCCAATTGGATGCTCGATCAGCCGTCGGCGCAGGGTGAAGCGGCGGTGGAATTTGACCGGCGCGTCATTGTCCCAGGCCTGTTTCACTTGCAGCACGCCTTTGTCGCCAAACACGCGGATCTTGTGGTCGTGGCTCGCTACAATCGAGCAGGTTAGCCGCGCCGTGATGCCGTTTTCAAAGAATAGCGTGGCGGTGGAGAAATCGGGCGTGCCGGTGATCTCTTTGCCCGGCAAGCTTTCAGCGGAGGCCGCTACCACGCGGCGCACCGTGCCAAACATGCCAATCAGCCATGTTAGATAGTAGCCAGCGTGCTCCAGCGTGCAGCCGACGGCAAATTCATCCTGCGCAGGCCAAGGCGCGCCGCTTTCGCTTTGCCAATCGGCATAAGGCGCTTGCGGGATGAAGCCATCATCCAGCTCAGCGTAGATCAGGCGCACGGGACCGGCCACATCGTCGCGAATGGCTTTGCCAAGGGTCTGTGCGGCCTCGCCCAGCACCGAGCAAGGTGCGGAGGACAGCAGCAGGCCCTTTTGTGCGGCCAGCTCATGCAGGGCGATGGCATCGGCCATATCGGTTGCCAGAGGCTTCTCCGAATAGACATGATGCCCTGCTTCCAGACAGGCGCGCGAGACCTCGTAGTGTGCGCCAGGGTTGGTCAGATTGAGCACCAAGGAGCCTTGCGGTAGGTTGCCCAGAAACCGCTCCAAACTGTCCGCTGTGTGCAGGTTCCAGTGATCGGCAAAGGCTTTCAGGCGGGTGGGATCATGGTCAAAAACCTGCGTCACGGCGATGTCGGGATGGGCTGCAAAGGACCGCATGTAGAGATCGGCGACAAAGCCGCAACCGACGATCGACACACTACGGGTTTGGGCGGCTGACATTATGGGAATCCTTTTGAACCAATACATACAGACTATAGGCATTTTGGTGCGAAATGCCACTAAAGCACAGCTCACGACCGGGGGAATTGTGGCGCTTTAGAACCACTTGAGGGAAATTGCAGCACAGTTTCTGACGCTGCGGGAGGGAGTTGTTAAACTGTGCCAAATTTCTGGATCGAAGGACGGCCATCGTGCAGTTTTCCACCATCAAAGGGCCGGTCACGGTCAATGTTGCCGACCACGCCGCCTTGGAGCGTGCGGTGCGCGGGCGGTTTGCGGCCCATGAAGGCTTTGCGCTTGCGACCATCAACCTCGATCATCTGGTGAAATTGGCCAATAATGAAGCCTTTGCTGCTGCTTATTTGGCGCAGGACTTTGTGGTGGCAGACGGCAATCCCATCGTGTGGCTGTCCTGCAAGGCCGGAAAACCGGTGGACCTGCTGCCGGGTGCAGATTTGGTGGTCCCACTGGCACAATGGGCAGCCGAGGAAGGCACACCGGTAGCCTTGATTGGCAGTACAGATGAGGCTCTGGCCGCTGCGGCGGAGGCGTTGAAAGCGCAAGCGCCGGGGTTGGAGGTGGCGGCGTGTATCGCACCGCCCATGGGGTTTGATCCCGAAAGCGCTGCGGCGGAGGCCGTGTTGAAACAAGCCGCAGAGGCTGGTGCGCGGATGGCGTTTCTGGCGCTGGGCGCGCCGAAGCAAGAACGGCTGGCCGCGCGCGGGCGGCAGGTTGTGCCGCAGATGGGCTTTGCCAGCATTGGGGCGGGTTTGGATTTCCTCGCAGGCACGCAAAACCGCGCCCCGGCTTGGGTGCGGAAATTGGCGCTGGAATGGCTCTGGCGTGCGCTGAGCAATCCGGCGCGTCTGGCGGGGCGTTACCTGCGCTGTATCGGAATTTTGCCGCGCCTGATGAAAGAGGCGCGGGCGCAGCGAGGCTAAGTAGGGATCACCCGCGGTTTGCGGCGTTTCAATCGCACCGCATCTTTCAGGCGCCCCTTTAGGCCGCGCGGCGGCAGGATTTCCCGATCCATCTCAAATACCGCACCGTCCAGCGATGTATCCTCCCAAAGCGCCAGCCCTGCACCCCATTTGGCCGCCACGGCCGGATCAAGCCCATCGGCCAAGCCCATCTTGGTGCTGAGCATGCCGGGCATCCAAGTGCTGATCACTATCTTGGGTAAACGGTCGCCGAGATCGGCCACCAAGGCGCGGGAGAAGATCGTCACCGCGCCTTTGGACACGGAGTAGGCCGCGCTGCAGGGCAGGGGCTGCATATCCGCAAAGCTCGACACGTTCAGAATGCGCCCACGTCCTGCAGCGGTCATGTCTTTGAGCGCCTCAGAGGTGCAGGCCACCGTGCCGCCAAAGTTGATAGCAACGGTCTGCATGAAGCTTTCCGGCGTCTCGTCCAGAATGTCTCGGTGCGGATAGACGCCTGCGTTGTTGATCAGGATCGACACCGGCGCGATGGTCCGGATCGTTTCAAAAGCGGCGCGCACCTGCTCGGGATCAGAGACATCTGCCACCACAGGGATGAAGCTATCGCCCGCCATGGCCGCCGTCTCGCGCAGCGCGTCTTCACGGCGTCCCAATCCTGCGAGCAGCAGGCCGCGTGCGCAAAGCTCAATCGCCAAAGCTCGCCCCAACCCGGAGCCCGCGCCGGTGATGACCGCCAGTTGCTTAGCCATTTTGGGGCTCCTTTTGGTTCGCTGCGACGACCTCACCAACCCGCAGCGCATTGGCGGCGATGGTCAGCGAGGGGTTCACCCCCATCGAGGTGGGCATAAAGCTCGCATCCGTCACCCAGAGGTTTTTGATGCCGTGTACTTTGCAATTGCGATCCAGCACCGAGGTTTTGGGGTTATCACCAAACCGCAGCGTGCCGCATGGGTGGCCGAAGTTCAGCTCCGGCCCCGCGCCGGTGAATGCCAGGCGGATACCTTTGAGGCGCTGCTTCAGAGCCGCGCGGAAGGCTTTGCGGCGGGACAGCAATTCGGGCGCCATGTCATAGGTGATTGCCAAGCGACGTGGATCAGCCGGGTCGTGATGCACCCGGTTTTCGGCATACGGCAAGTCTTCCAAAATGCCGACAAACATCTTGGCACTGCCAAACAGTTTCACAGCCATGGCGGCGGGCAGGCGGGTGAATTGACGCAACCAGCGCAGCTTGCGCAGAGGTGAGCGGTCAAACGCCATATTGAGATAATGCACAATCTCGCCATAGCGCGCCTCCACGCCCAAAGCCTGCACCATGCCAAAGCGCTGTCCGTCTTGATGATAGAGGTCGCGAAAGGCGAGGGATTTGGATGCTCCGGCACTGGCCTTGCCCTTGGGTGGCCATAGGGCAAACATCTCGTTCAGGTGAAACATCAGGTTGCGGCCCACGAGGTCATTTTGATTGCCAAGATTACCTGAGGCCATCAACAGGCGTGGAGAATGCAACGCGCCTGCGGCCAGCACATAGCTGCGCGCGGTGAGCGTGGCCTCTGTGCCTTTGCAGGATATCTTTAGGCCGGTCACGGCCCCATCCTTGGACAGGATCTCCTGCACTTCGGTCAGATCCAACACCGCTGCGTTGCCGGTCTCCAAAGCCGGTTCCACTCCTGCCGAGCGCCCATCCATCTTGCAATCGTTGGGACATTTGCGCCCCAGATACTGCTCAAAACCGCCCTCTTCGCGCACGGCCATATGGCCCTTATACGGGTTTAACCCAATGTCTTTCATCGCAGACATCAAGCCTGTGTCCGCCGGGCTCATCACCGTTGGTGGGAACAGATTGCCGTCCGGATGCAAAGGATCAGGCGTGCCACGCACGTGAAAAAGCGCTTCGGCGCGATCAAAGTAGGGTGCCATCTCGGCATAAGACACCGACCAGCCACCGGTTGGGTGCGGGCGGGCCTCGCTGTGGTCCAGATCATGGGGCGCGGGGCGTTCCAAGGTGGCGGCGTAAAACACAGAGCTGCCGCCGACACCGGCGCCCAAGGGCGCGTTGAATGTGGTGGTCACCCCGTTCACTGTGGCTTCCATCGGTTCCGGCCAGTATCCGCGCACCAGCCGCGCCTCGCGGTCCCAGATGTTGGGGTTCAGCTCTTGCTCTTCGGCTCGGATGCCGGTTGGGCCACGTTCAACAAACAACACTGACAGGCCCTGTTCCGCCAGATAACGCCCAATGGTGCCACCGCCCATACCGGTGCCGATGACAATGGCGTCCCAATGTGTGGCGCTGGCGTCGGCAAGTGTGGTCATTGCGTGGCCCGTGCCATAACCGGATAAAACACCGAGCGCATGCGCCGCGCGGCGGCATTGGTCACGTGGTTGTTGTCAAAATACTGCCCCACGCCGCCCTGCACCGCGTCACACAGAAACTGGTCACAGAACCAGCCCCAGCTGTCCAGAACAGTCGCGCCACTCTTGGCGAGGGCCTCTGCTGCGCCGCGTTCGCGGGTTTGGGCGTCGGTCACGGTGATCTGGCCAACGCGGCGGGCCAGTTGGTCGGACAAGCGGCCATGTACCAGCGCCCGTGCCACTCTCGGAGCGTGATAGTTCTGAATTTCCGGCGGCTGGCGCAGGATATAGACCTGACGATCCAAGTCGCCAATGTCTGCCACGGTGGCGGCCAGCGCCGTGCCCAACAGCGCATCCTGGGTCATGTTGCCATAGACGTCGCTGCGCAGACGAATGGTGTTATGGGCGTCGCTTCCGCTGCCTCTGCCGGAGGCGTAATAGGCCCAGCGGCCCACCAGAATGACATCTTGCAGGTGTCTCATCTCGCGCAGCGCTTTTCGGATTTGCGCGTTGGCCTCAGTACAGGCGGCGTCTTGGGCCGGGGTGGCTGCGCTTTCGCGTTTTTCCAGATCAAAGGCGGGGGCGCAGCCCGCGCGCCAGATCACCAAAGCGCTGCGATCCGCCTCAAGCGCGGCTTGTTTCAGGCCCTCGTAGTAGGCGCGCACATGGCTGTCGCCCCAGATTATCAGGCTGGACGAGCTTTCCTTTGGGCCGATGGGGCAAATCTCGATGCCTTCAAACGGGCCGTCGTCTGGCACGTAGCAATCGGAGAAATCCTGCAGGAAGTCGCCGCTGGCGGCGATATGGACTTGCGCTTGAGGTCCAAAGCGCTGCGGTATTCCGTCGGCTTTGAACACTGTAAAGGAGAGGCCCAAGATGCTGACCGAGGCAAGTGCGGCGGTGAATAACAGGCCCCACGTTGGCAGGTTCTGTGCCTGACGCACAGGCTGTTCCACAAGCCGCCAGGATAGCGCGGCAAGCACAAAAGATATCGCAATCCAAAGCGCCACTTCACCGGGGCCGCGATACCCCACCAGCAGGTATTTGGAGAAGGTTAGCACCGGCCAATGCCAGAGATAGAGCGAATAGGAAATCAGGCCGATCAGCACTGGAATGCGCATCGACAGACCGCGGTTGACCCAGTTGTCGTCCTGTCCATTGCCAATCAGCAGTACGGTGCCGAGCACCGGGATGATCACCTGCCAGCCGGGGAAGCCTGCGCCCGGCACCACAAGCACAACAGAGGCCAAGACAAGCGCAAGTCCGACCCAGCTTAGAGCTTGATGACGACGCCACAGATCGGGCCGCTCGATGTTCAGCACGGCCAATCCAACACCGGCCAACAGCTCCCAGGCGCGGAAGGGAAACAGGAAGAAGGCCGCCGGATGGGACGGCGGTGTGGTGATCAGGTTGCTCACAAAGGACAGGCCAAACACCGCGCTCAAGGCCCAGAGCATCACGGTTTTGTTGCGGGCAAACAGTAGGAACAGCAGCGGCAGGAAAATGTAGAACTGTTCTTCCACCGACAGCGACCATGTGTGCAGCATAATCTTGTCTTCGGCAGCTCCGTCAAAATAGCCGGATTGCCGGAGGAACAGCACGTTGGAGAGATAGACCGTGGCTGCAATCACGCCTTTGGCGGTTTCGCGGAAGTCATTGGGCAATAGGATCAACGCGCCAATGATCAGCACCACAAAGGCCATGACAAAATAGGCCGGGGCCAGCCGCTTGATGCGGCGGATGTAGAATTGGCCCAATGCCAGCCGACCGGTCGCTTTCTGTTCGCGCCAAAGAATGCCGCCGATCAGGAAGCCGGAAATCACAAAAAAGACGTCAACGCCAATGAAACCGCCGCCAAATCCTGGCACGCCAAAGTGATAAAACACCACCGCCAGCACCGCGATGGCGCGCAGCCCGTCGATCTCCGAACGGTGGCCTTTGGCGGCTTTTTGGTCAGCGGTAAGTGTGGGCGCGGAGGTTTCTACCTCAGGCGACTCATTGGTGCTCATGCGCGGGCGCATCCTTGGGTTTTCAGCGTTTGCGCTCCAAAAAACACAACTGGGCAATGTCCCGCAAGCATTGGCGGTGGACAGAGTTAAGTTGCTTTAACACAGAGGTTTTGCGACAACGCTTTGAAACCGACCGCTTTTGCGGGATTTGGCGCGGAGGCAAACGCTGTGCAGACTGACCAAAATGTGTCCGCCACAGAGCCGGACTGGTCGCGGGAAGTGCCGCGCGGGTTTTGGGATCCCGGCCCCAAGCTGTTGCGTGCTCTACGTCGCTATCAGGCGGCCAAGGCGCGGGGCGGTTTGCTTGGCAAATTGGCCTCCAAACGTTGGGTGCTGTCGCATCGGTTTTGGTCGGTTATCACTCAGTCTGAGTTGCATTTGAATATGCAGGTCGCAGGCGGGCTACGCTTGCCGCATCCGACGGGCATCATCGTGCATCCCAACGCCACGATTGGCCCCAATTGCCAGCTGATGCATCAGGTGACGCTGTCTGGTGCAGTGGTGCTCGAAGGGCATGTGGATATTGGCGCGGGGGCCAAGGTGATTGGGCCACTGACCATCGGCGCGGATGCGGAAGTGGGCGCCAATGCGGTTGTCACGGGCGATGTGCCAGCGGGGGCCGTGGTTGGCGGTGTGCCTGCGAAGATTTTGAAAATGAAGCCGGGTTACGGCGACTAAGTCAAAGGATGGTGCGTCGTTTCGGGGACGCGGGGGGCTCCGTCGTCCCGGCTTGCGGTGCGTCTTCGCCGTCTTCTCGGCGGCTCATGGGACTGCGCCGGAACGCTGACTCCGCCTCGCGACGCATTCGTGCCAGCCGCTCCGCGTGTCCAAACAATGTACCTGCAATTAGCCAAGTGGTGGGCGTGAGCGTGGCGTTTGGCAACATGTCGATCATATTGAATCCCAACATCACCGCTAAAGATCCAACATAGGGCGACAGGCCTCGGTCCCTGCGCAGACCCGCCTGCTTCTGATCCAGAAGGGAGAAAGACGTGTCCCTTTGAAAGCTATCACGGTCTGCTACCTTGATCCGTCCCAACTCGCGATTGATCTGTAAAATCGGCAAAGCCATCAGGCCAAATTGTGCGATATATCCAGTCCAGCCCCAGACGCCCATCACAATGATCCAGTAGCCGTCCGTGACTGTGGTGATGACGCCGGTGGTGGGATCGTGGATGTGGTTGCGTCCCCAAATACCCCAGCCAAATAGCGGCTTTTCCAGCGCGCGATCCAAAAGAACGTCTTCGTTGTCAATCCGGAAGCTCAGGGAATGGGCACGCTCTGCGCTGAGTTTTTCGGCCTGCGTGATGATGGCGTCACTTGGCACCAAGCCTGTGGTCTTCAGCACCGGATAAGCCAGCATCATCAGCGCCAACACAGCCGCGACTTTCACTTGTGCGCGGGTGTTGAGGAAGACAATCAGCAGCCCCGCAGCCCCGGCATAGACCAAGGTGGCGAGCGTTTTACAAAGCACCAGAACGACAGCCAGATAAAAGGCGGCAATCAGGTATTTGGCGCGGGTTCGGCTTACGCCAGCCTTCCAAAGCGCCAGAGCCGCCAACAGAGCCGTGAGAACAAAATAGGCCAGCCAGATGCCATGGTAGAGGAACACCATCGGCCGGTACCCTCCAGCGCGAATGGTTTGGCTAAAGAGGTGCTGATAGTAGCCGTAGATCCAATTGTTGAGCTGAGGGCTAAGACGCACTTCGATCAGGATGGGTAGGGAATAGGCCACTCCGGCGATCACCAAAGCCAGCAACAGGTCGCGCTGATCCTCGCGGGTGCGCAACAAGGCGCGCGCCATAAGAAAGCCAATGATGCCGATGAACTGTTTGATGGGCTGCGCGATCGCATCCTGCAAATACAAACCACGCACGTAGTTTTCACTAAAGATCAACGGCTCTCCGTTGGTGAGGACGGTAAAGACCGGGCTCAGCAGCAGAACCCCTAGCAGCACACGCGCCAAGGGGCTGTCTGGGCGCAGCTTGGGCCGTTGCGGGAGCACAAAGAACACCACGATCAGGATCGCCAGATTGGGCAGGCTGCTTTTGTCCAGCGCGGGCATCAATGGGAAGTCAAACTCCGCCGGTGGCGGCGGGAGGAGCAGGTAGGCACCAAGCAAAGACCAGATCAACGCGCGCCCGGGAGGCAGGCTGACAAACAGCCGCCAAATGACCACCGGCCAAAGCAAAAGCATCAACGTGGCGAGCATGTTGGGCATTGGCGTCAGATCGTCCTCTGTAAGCGGTGGGGTCTGCTCTATCCAAACGCAAAACGCGCGCCATTACGATAGCGCGCGTGTTTCAAATTGTCAGACTGTGGCGTTCACACGCCGGTGCCGGCCATTACCACGGCCACTGTGCGCCAGACCACAGCGATGTCGGTCCGCAGGCTGAGAGCGCGGTCATAGTTGCTGTCGTGGATCGCGCGCTCCGCAAACGAGCATTCGTTGCGCTCAGAAATCTGCCAAAAGCCGGTGATGCCGGGACGCATGCGATAGTAAGACGTTCCAGGATACAGCGCGGTTTGTTGCGGCATCATTGGCCGTGGGCCAACCACGGACATGTCGCCCTTGAGCACATTGAAAAACTGCGGCAGTTCGTCAAGCGACGTCTTTCGGATGATACGGCCAAGAGGTGTGATGCGCGGGTCGTGGGTCAGCTTTTGCTTTTCATTCCATTCCACACGCGCCGCAGCGTTGGCTTGAAGATAGGCTTCAAGTTTGCGGTGCGCGTTAGGGACCATCGAACGCAGCTTGAGCATCTTAAAACGCTTGCCGTTTTTGCCCACACGTTCCTGAAGGTAGAAAGGCGAGGCGCCATCCAGCGAAATGAGAAGGGCCAAAACCAAGACCACCAACGTCACTGGCAGTGCGATGGTTAGCACAAACAGGATATCAAACACCCGCTTAAACACGCTGCGATAAACGCTGCGGTGCTCGGGAGCGACTTCAAAGCCTCTCTCAAAATTTTCGCGCAAAAAAAACGCCATCAGTCCATCCCCGTGACCCATTGACAGGGCATCTCAGAACTCACAAGTGACCTGTTCGCGGCCCGGCAGAAGGTCGCGTGTCGTGTTGATCTCACCTTGTTTGAATTAGCACCCCGGCAGCAGGGGCTGATCGCACAGGTTATTGCGAATTTGTCCTTTAGATGCTCCGTCATAAGAAGCGCCCACCCAGGACATACATTAGTCACAATTTTCCAGAAATCCACCTTAACTTTCGTATAGTTTTGGATAAGGCATTGAAAATAAACAATATGGATCATTCTGACATCGAGACTTTTTGCAAAGTTGGTTAAAATTTGTGGCAAGCCTGCCGTTTTTCGGTGCGTATTTGGAAACGGTGATATAGTTCGCATTTTAATTGTTTCGTAGGGTGAAAAATTGACTTCGCGTCACCCCAAAAAAACTTGGCGGCGATTCGCAAATCGACAGCGAAAACTGAATGAAATGTGGCGCAATTGTGGCCGCTACTTGCCCAATTTCAGGATCATTGCCGCCAATCCGCCGGACACGGCGAGAAGACCAAATACCTTGGTGAGGCGGGTGAGCTTGCGTTTTCGACGTTGGCTTGCCGTTTCCAAGACTGGAATGGCCGCCACAGCGCGCAGGCGCAATTGACGCTCCAACTGACCGCGGGTCCAAATCACGGGGCTGCGCATCTCCAGCATGAACACCAGACTGAGGGCGACGATGACAGAGAGCAGCCCGCCCATAGCCAAAATGCGTTTGCGCGACGGAGCAATAGGCCAATCCGGCGGCAGGGCTTTTTCCAGAACAGTGAAGCTGTCGGTTTGCTGGCTCGCTTCCAGCATTTGCTGCATCTCCGCCTCGGCCTTGCCCGTTGTGATCGCTTGATACTGTTCTTCGAGTTTGGTCAGCTGCCGCTCAAGCCGATTGTTTTGCTGCTCAATGCGCGGGGTGTCCTTAAGGGCGGCTTCGATCTCGGCAATCTCGATCTGATAAAGCTCGCTTTCTTCCTGCAACCTGCGAATCCGCTGAGCGCGAACGGAATTGCCGCTGCTGGAGATGCCAGCGTTCTCCAGTAGCTGGCGCTGAACCTCCAATTCGATCTGTTGCAGATCCGTCAGACGGATGCGCAGAGCCGCAACCCCGCCGGGTAGCAAAACGGCATTTTCCTGTTTGTAGTCGGCAATCTGTTGTTCCAGGTTGGTGATCGCGGCACCAATGCGGCGTTCTTCGCTGTCAAAGAATGATAGCGTCTCTCTGACCTGTTCGGTGCGGCGCTGCTCTTCTTGCTCTAGCACGTTGTTGACCAGTTCGTTGGCCAAATTGGCGGCCAGAACCGGGTTGGTCATGCGCACAGACACCAACAAGGCGGAAGGACTGATGTCCTGTCGCCAACGGAAGTCCGGATTGGTGACATGCATGACGCCTGCCGCCTTGCGCAGGAGATCCACCTTTTGCAACTCGCTGAGCTGTGCATCCTGATACAGGCCAAATTTATCGATGATGGCCAGCAAGTTGTCTCGCGCCATCACGCGCTGTTCCACAATTTGCAGCTTTTGCAGGATATCAGCGTTAAGCGCCCCGGGCGACGTCGCGCCGGTCTTGATCGAGGGCTGCTCGATTTGAATGGTGGCATAGGTTTCGTATTCACGCGGCAGGCCCAGCACGTAGGCCAGCGAGATCAACCCGCCGATGACAATAATGCTGGCCCACAGGAAGAACCTCCTGCGCAACATGCTCAGCACCTCGCCAAATGATTGGAACTTGTCCATGCCCGTCCTCAATATCGTCTAGGCGCGACTCGGATTCGCGCTCTTGAAGACGATTTATGACAACTGAATGTGGTTATCCCGTGGCGCAAACCGGAAAATTTGCGTTTTCCATACCAGCCTGTGCGCCCAAGGTGACCATGGCAAGCACGTGCCCACCGCCGGTGCCGCATTGTCCGGACAGTACGGTGCCCTCGGGCACGTCGCCCACGCTGTGCATGAACCGCGCGGTAAAACCGGTGCTGCGCACGTTGAGCTTGACCTGAATGGTGTCAAAGCCAAACAGCGTCTGGGTCAGCGGATATTGAGCTTTATAAACCGCCTCTTTGGCGCAAAACAGCCGCCGCGCCATCAGCGCGCGACGCGGCGCAGGCACTTCCATCAACCAGGCGCGCTCCTGTGGCAGGCAAATCTCTGCAGTCAGGTCGTCATGCAGCGGCGCATCTGGCTCCACGTCGACACCCAGCGCACGGAAATGGCGATGCGCACCCAAAATCGCCACGCAACTGGTGGCGTCATGGGTGATGGAGCCGGTGAGACCTTTGGGCCATTGCGGGGCGCGGTCTGGGCGTGTTGGAACGGCCTGTTCTGGCAGTCCCAAGGTTTGCATCGCCAGCCGCGCGGCTTGACGACCGGCGGCAAACTCGCGCCGCCGCTTGGGCACCGCACGAGCAATGGCAGGGGCTTCCTGCGGCCAGACCACCGCCACGCCGCGCGCGGGATCAGTTACGGCCACGGCGACCTGTGGCGGGGCAATGCGCTCCACCAGAGATTTTAGGGCCACAAGATGCTGATTGGGCGACAAGGTCATGTCCGCGCCCTCCGACGCGCGCGCATGGCGCGA
>Ga0189275_100322_pt1 | contig 28657 bp, 29 predicted proteins | sample N19A6minimetaG_FD_130329 | JGI IMG/M metagenome (GOLD analysis project Ga0189275, IMG submission 130329) | Marine microbial communities from the Costa Rica Dome - N19 A6 mini metaG | ecosystem: Environmental > Aquatic > Marine > Oceanic > Photic zone | place: Costa Rica: the Eastern Pacific...
CGTTCAAAAATTTGTGCACTTTTTGGAGAATTGAATAAACAGTACGTGGTTGAAACCCTCCTTATTTAGCCTCATTTCGAAAGCCACACAAAGACTCCGCTTTTACGTTCCTACAAAACTTAGAAAATAGGTCAAAATCTTCCCCGTGAGCTCAGAGGCATATAAATAGGTTAACTAAAAAGTGCATGTCAGCGAATTGCACAACATCCTTAACTTCCAATCCTTAAAAAAAAATTTACTTTCAGTTTTTCTGTTCTATATTCTTAAAAGTTCAATTATCAAAATATGTATGAAATATTTGCTGTGCGGTCTGTTGTTAATAACAGCTTCAGTTCTAGTTAACGCTCAGAAATTAACTCCTGAACAAAAACTTAAGGACCGTGGAATTGTACTTCCCGAAATTGCTCCTCCGTCTGCTAATTTTGTAGATGTTGTTCGCTCGGGAAATCTACTTTTTTTAGCCGGCAAAGGCTCCCGGAATCCAGATGGTTCTCGAATCACAGGAAAAATTGGCACTGACCTGACTGTAGAACAAGGTTATACAGCAGCTCAAAGTATAGCCATTCAACATCTTGCTGTAATAAAAAAAGAGATTGGAGATCTCAATAAAGTTGTTCGGTTTGTGAAAGTGTTAGGAATGGTAAATACAAACTCTGATTTCACTGCACACTCTCAAGTTATTAATGGCTATTCAGATTTCATTGTTGATATCTTTGGAGATAAAGGAAAGCATGCTCGTTCTGCTGTTGGGATGAACTCACTTCCCGTAAACCTTGCAGTTGAAATTGAAGTAATTGTTGAAGTAAAATAGTTTCTTTTACTTATGAGAATTCACCCATCAAGAATTAAAAAAATATTGTTAAAAATCGTATGGATTAATTTCTTTAACTATATTAAATGATATTAAATATCAGCAATGAAACTCAAAAATATATTACCCTCTAATAACCATGGTAAAGGTGTAGAATTTCATCTATTTGAAATTGCAGTCTTTATTACTGTTTTGGTATTCATATTTTGGAGTGTATTTAGTTTTCTGGCTGAATTTTTTCTGATAAACAGAGCTATATTTATTGTTTCTACGATAGTCTACTTATCAATCTACATTGCACATAAAAGAGGTTTTTCGTACAACATAGTTTCTTCCTGTTATTTCGGATATAGTTTTTTATTAATGACAGCCGCATGGTTACCTGGTGGAGGAATTCAAGGTGCTATTCTTCAATTCATAGTATTGATCTTTATCTCAGGCTTACTCGTTCTTCCTATTCGCGCATATTTGATATTTATCCTTTCGACGGCAGCTATTGTTATATCATTTTCTATTTTTGAGTTTCATAATCCTGATGTTGCCTCTCCCTACTTGTACGAAGTAGATCGAATCAGAGATATATCAATTGCCTCTGTAATCGCCATTATTGTATTAGGCTACTCTTTATATACATTTAAAAAATCTTACTTACGTGATAAAGAATCTTTAAACAAGGCTATTAAAGAAATTGAGGTTGAAAAAATAAAGGCTCAATCAGCTGATAGCGCAAAATCTCAATTTTTAGCAACTATTAGTCATGAAATGAGAACCCCATTAAATGGTATTGTAGGACTTTCAGAGCTTTTAGCGGATACCGAGTTGAATCCCGAACAGGTTGAAATGGTAAAAAACCTGAGTTATAGCAGCAACATGCTACATAACTTGATAAGTGACGTATTAGACCTCACAACTATTGAAGATGAGAACCTTGAGCTCAATGAAAATAAATTCCATCTGGAAAACGAAATTAGCGACATCATTGAAATATTCAGACCCAAAATTGATTCTCGAAAAGCTTTTCTGGATATCCATCACGAACATGACGATAGAGTTCCAAAAACATTATACGGTGACATTACCAGAATAAGACAAGTATTGGTAAATCTTATAAATAATGGAATTAAATTTACTAACGAAGGCTCTGTAATTGTACAAACAAAATTATTAGAAAAAGATACCGGAACTGCCACAGTCCAGTTTTCAGTTTCGGATACAGGGGTTGGAATTTCACCGGAAGATCAGAATAAATTATTTACTAAGTTCTTCCGCACCAGATTAGCAAATACCATTGAAGGAACAGGACTTGGTCTTACCATAAGTAAACGATTGGTAGAATTAATGGGAGGAAGCATCTCATTTACCTCCCAACTAAAAAAAGGATCTACGTTTACCTTTGATTTACCCTTGTCTTTAAAATCATTGGCGCCTGAAAAAGTTGAAGCTTCTGTTAGCGACGATGACTTATCTAATTTGAAAATTCTTATTGCTGAAGACGTGCCGATTAATCAAATGGTATTAACCAAGATGTTAAATAATATCGGAATCTCAGATATTGATGTTGTTGAAAATGGAAAGCTTGCTGTTGAAGCCGCAACTGAGAACTATAAGGATTATGATTTTGTACTGATGGATATTCAAATGCCAAAGTTGGATGGCACACAAGCTTCCCGAAAGATAATTGAATATTACAAAGGTGATTTACCCTTCAAAATTATTGCCGTTACAGCCAATGTAATGAAAGATGATTTTATATTATATAGAGAATCAGGAATGGTAGATGTTTTAAGTAAACCTATAAACATAAAAATGCTTTCTCACACTCTTCACAAACATTATTTATAATCCAAAAAACGATTCTTTTTTAAATTATAAGTGTGTTTCTATACGATTAAACAATTCGGCTACAAAATCTGCTTGTTCCGGCTTCATAAACACACTTCGAAGTATGGTTACCGTTGGGCTGTCAGCTTCATATTCAGGGTGAAATCTTACAAACTCTTTTGCTGAAACTTTATACAGTGATAAATAAAAAGTCTGGTCTTTCATCCCGGCATCAAACACTTTTTTAGATTTAGCTGAAATCTCGGAAGTCTTTTTTACCTCGGATGGAAAATAGCCCAGAATATCCAATTCCGGTTCTTTATAAGATTCTAGTTTTGAGCTTTTTGAAATTATTTCAAATGCAGCGATTGCAGTTTTTCGGCATTGTTGCATAATAGGTCCGAAACCTTCACTTTCTTTTAACGGAAAACACTGTAAAGTTGCCCATAGTGCTACTGCTGCGGCTCCGGCTCTGGAACACTCCAGACTTATCTCGCCAAGGTGGAGATCATCAGATGTAAAATAAGTGTACGGAGAATCATGCTTATAAATTGATCCAACCGCTGGATCTTTAAATAATACACAGCCACAACCATAAGGTTGCAATCCATGTTTATGCGGATCTACAACTATACTATCGGCTTCCTGCATCAATTTCCATGAAGTGCCATCAATGATATCTGTTTCTTTAAGAGTTCTAAAAAAACCTCCATATGCGGAATCAATATGTATTCGGATATTATTTTCCTTTGCCCAAGGAAGAATTTGACTCAGTGGCTCAACTTCTCCTAATCCAGTTGTTCCAAGAGTTACTACAATTGTACCAATTTCTTTAGGATCAACCGACATTAAGTCGAAACTCCCATCTTCCAAAATACCAATCTTAACCGTTTCTACTGCAAGCACACCACACATTCTTTCATGGGTATAATGTGACCTTGAGGAAAAGGCAATTTTTTTCCCGGGATGAGATTCTCTGGCAATCCATAAAGCTTCGAGGTTTGCGATGGTTCCGCTGGCAGTCAGGTGCCCCAAAAAAGTTTCTCCATATCCAAAAAAGTGTGCTAGTTCTGCAACTACTTCTTTTTCCATTTCTGAGGATGGAGGTCCGCCGTCCAAGGCATGATTATTCGGATTTATACTCATTGCCATCGCATAAGCAGTCCATGCAACCGGATGAGGAGGTTTCAACATTTGTCCGGCATATACAGGATGATGAAATGGATAATTACATTTCAATTTTTGAGAAAGCCTAGAAAAAATTTCTTCCGCTTTTTTATCAGAAACCAAAAGCGTGGAATCCTGATTCCACGCTCCAAATGATTGTTTCCATTCTTGCAGGCTATCAAGCGCCTGATCAAGAGCTTGCCTAGCCTGTGTATCCATTTTAGTATAAGTTAACTGAAATTCCTGCTGAAAGAACTTGCTTTATCTGCACTTCACTAGAAAAATCATCATCATAGCGCATTTCAAACTGGAAAGAAGCGCTTATTAAAGAGTTAATTTGACCTACTAATTCGTTAGACCAAAATACATCTGTTTCGGTAACGGGGTTTGTGAAACTTGTGAAAGTTTCCAAGTTGCTGGAATATTGAATGTTTTCGGCCACTTGAGTTTGAAAAGATATCCCTGTTGTCAAACCGCCTTCTGATCTAAAAGTATCACCTTGTGGCAAACCGTAGTTTGGAGCGAGATCCCCATCAGAAATAAACGTTTGTTTTAACGCTAAACCTGCTTCCATTTGCAAATTGGGGTTTGCATTATATTCCAAACCAGCACCTTCTGTTAAATAAGCAGGACTAAAAAATCCGGAAATTAATGAATCTCCGCCTGCTACTTTAGCATCGTATTCGTATCCATCAGCAAACTGAGTTCTAAATTGAATTGCTCCATAAGCAGCCACTTTACTTCCTTCCTGAAGGTCATATGTTGACCTTAAGCGGATTGAGATTAGATCGTCTGACTTTCTGGTTCTTCCATCAATTCGTGATTGTCCGTATCGTAAGTTAGTTCTGAAACCAAAAGAGTATTGCTCTTTTCTATACATTTTGGTAAAAACTGTTGAGGCGGTTCCACTTATGGTATTCACTCCACCTTCGCTCCAGTTACTATATGAGGCTTGCGAGCCGTTCAAATTGGCTATCCAGGTTTGATTCCAACCATTCAGAGTATCAGGAACCACAATGGTTTGAGCATAGAGCGAATCAGTAATAAAAAAGATTGCCGCAATTAATAAAAAGTTTTTGGTAAGTTTATTCATGTGAATTTAAATGTTTAACTGTTTTTAAAGAGCACTACTTGCTCCGGTTTCTCTTGTGAAAGCATGACTTCAACATGCTCACCTACTTTTGTAGGAATTTTCATTCCGGTTATTGTCGATTCGATCGGGTATTTTCGATGTCCCCGATCCAACAATGTAAGTACTTCTATCCGTTCCGGTTCTCCCGTGCTTACAATTGCTGATAAAGCATCAAATATTGTTTTCCCTGAGAAGATTACATCATCCACAATAAGGACGAATTTTTCTGCACATTCCGGCAATGGTTTATTATGAGTCAGGTTTTTAACATCATACTTAACCATTTCAATATTAGAAGAATTTTGTACTCTTTTCAATTCCTCTTTGAGTAAACCAGCTGTAGCCCAACCTCTCTCGTTTAGCCCGATTATCACCAAATCCTGATTCAAATCAAGTTTTTCACAAACCTCGATTGCCATCCTTTTTAAAGAACGTATTATCCGAGATTTATCCATTAAAACTATTTGCCGTTTCATGAGTACACAATTATTTTGATGAAAGGTAAAAATTAATGCCTTTGAAAGCGAAACTAATAGAAATAAACTATCTATAAATTTATTACTTTACAGTGTTAACCTTTTCATAAATTAAAGAGGCAGTCATGAGCAGAGGAATAGGAACATTACTTACAGGGCTAGCGGCTTTTGCAGGAGGCGTTGTAACAGGGTTATTATTAACTCCAAGATCCGGTAAAGAAAATCGCCAATGGATTGAAAATAAAAGTCACCGCCTTTTAGAAGATGGTGAAAAAAGGATTGGGCAAGTTTCTAAGAATATCAAAAAGAGTGTAAAAGAAAACTTACCAGATCTTTACGAGGCTACCGAGCTACTTCACTTTGAAGATGAAGAATTAGAAGAAGATGCCTAAACGTTCATTTCCATATTCTGAGCAAATTTTGCAGTGGGTATGGAATGAACAATTGTTTGAAACTAAAAATGTATTTACCGAATGCGGTAAAAGCATTAAGGTTCTTAATCAAGGAAAGTTAAACTATACTGACGGTCCTGATTTTAAACACGCAAAAATACTAATTGGCGATATAGAATGGAATGGATCAGTAGAGTTACACCTTAAATCGACAGGGTGGAATCAACACAACCATCAATTCGACGGAAATTTTGACAACGTAATTCTTCATATTGTAGTAGAACATGAACCCAAAGCAGTTGTTACTAATAATGGTTCTACTCCTTATACTTTAAACTTACTCCCTTTTATTAGCTCGGAGCTCTCTCATTTTCTTTCAAATATCGGGCATTCAAGTGCTCTACCTTGTGCAAATGGTTTAAACTTTATTTCTGAAGATGCCTTTTTTCAACAAATAGAAAAAGCACATCAAGAATATCTTGAAAAAAAAGTCGGAGATGTACTTGCCTTTTATTCTCCATCCATATCTCAGAGTACCGCATGGAAGCATGCTCTAATTATTTCCATTTTTGATGGTTTTGGAATCAGTAATAATCGGAAGGCTATGCAAGAACTGGCTAAGATCTTGCTTAACTTTGAATATACAGAAGTACTGGAGTTACAAAATTATGCGCACGAGATAGCATTTGGTTCATCTTCAACTCTTTCTTGGAATGTAAAAGGCTGTCGCCCGAATGCCCATCCTGCTAAAAGGATAAAAACAGCGATTCAGTTTATGCACGAAATTACATCTACTCCTTTCGAGGATTTCTTGAGCACAAATGCACTACATTTATGGAATGGTTGGTGTAAAAAGTTTGGGATTCATAATGCAGGGCATCCTAAAATTTTATTTGGAACTGTTTATTTACCTGCACTTTATTTGCTTGCCACGCTCTATCATTCTCAAAATATTCGCCAAAAAGTGCTCCAAAAATGGAATTCTTTTCAAGCACCTATCCCACCAATCTTACTATCTAAGTTTGAAGCACTTGGTATTTCCTCTCCTAATTACCGAAAAAAGCTTGGTTCTGTTCATCAACTTAACAAATATTGTCGGGTTAAGAATTGCTCTGAATGTTTTGTACTAAAAAAAGCAATTTCATCTTGATTGCGTTTCTATCTATTTCTATCTTTGGAGTCTGTCAAAAAAGACATATTGCCCGGTCGTCTAATGGCAGGACAGCTGGTTTTGGTCCAGTCAGTGGGGGTTCGAGTCCTCCCCGGGCAACAAACACTCAATAAGATAACAACAGGAGCCGTCTTATTGTTTAATGTAATCCTGAAATTTTCAGTGCTAGCAACTTAAATGGATACTCCTCTCGCAATATTTTCCGGACGCAGCAACCCTGCTCTTGCTCGAGCAATAGCTGAATCTTACGGAACCAAGCTTGGTGATGTTACTATCAAAAGTTTTTCTGATGGTGAATTATATGTCAAGTTTGAACAAAGCATCCGTGGCGAAGATATTTTTATCGTTCAACCAACTCCCCCTCCCGGTGATAATATTATGGAGTTGTTGTTGATGTTAGACGCCGCAAAACGGGCGTCTGTAAAGCGAGTAACAGCGGTAATTCCTTATTTTGGATATGCCCGTCAAGATCGTAAAGATCAACCCCGAGTATCTATTGGTTCTAAACTCATGGCAAATTTACTTGTTGAAGCAGGTGCAGATCGCATTTTGACCATGGATTTACACGCAGCACAAATTCAAGGATTTTTTGATATCCCGCTTGATCACTTATATGCAAGCCGGGCATTCATAGAACATTTTAAATCCAACCCAATTGAAAATCTGGTGGTAGTTGCCCCGGATGTGGGAAGCCTTAAAACATCACGAGCCTATTCAAAAAAGCTGGGCACAAGTCTTGCATTTGTTGACAAGAGACGTCCAAAAGCCAATGAATCGGAAATCATGAATATTATCGGGGATGTTGAGGGAAAGAATGTGTTGATAGTAGATGACTTAATTGACACCGCCGGAACACTTACAAATGCAGCAACCGCCATGAAAGAACGAGGCGCTTTAAATATTACTGCAATTTGTACACACCCGATACTCTCGGGACCGGCATACCAACGAATCGAAGATTCACCTATTGATGAAGTTTTAGTAACTGATACGGTAACACTTCGCCAACCCTCTGATAAAATCAAAGTGCTGAGCGTTGCTGATATTTTTGCGAAGGCAATTCAACGTATCCATACAAACGACACTATTAGTGCTCTCTTTGACAATTAATGAATAAGTAAGTAAATCCAACAATGGCAAAAGCTGAATTTAAGACAATAAGCGCGGAAAAACGTGAGCTAAGTAAAAAAGCTAATCGTGAGCTTCGCGCACAAAAGAAAGTTCCCGCTGTTCTTTACGGACCGGAAGTGAAGGAAAATCTTCATTTTTCTGTAGATGAACTGGAACTAGAAAGAATTTTAAGAACGCAACAAACTAAACTTGTTGAATTAACTTTCGACGATACCGTGTACAAAACACTGGTAAAGAGAGTTGAGTTTGATCCTGTTACAGACAGACCAGTTCACGTAGATTTCTATGTACTTTCTAACAATCATAAAGTAACACTTCGTATTCCTGTTTCAGTTACTGGTAATGCTAAAGGTGTTGTAGAAAATGGTGGTCGCTTGTTCCAACCAATGAAAGTAGTTAGAATACGTGTGCTTCCTGAGTTTATACCTGCAGAGTTTATCGTGGATATCACTCCACTTCAAATCGGTTCTTCTATTCACGTAGAAGATTTAGATCTTGATGGAATTACTCCAATTGATGCTCTCGGAAGAACAATTGTAACTATTCGTCCTCCTAAAGGTGAAGACTTCTTGGATAGCTTAACGGCTGATGTTGAAGAAGATGAAACTGCAGAAGGCGCTGAATTGGCTGAAGGCGAAACTCCTGAAGGTGAGGAAGGAGCTGAAGGCGAAGGTTCTGAAGAAGAAAAAACTGAAGAATAATCAAAGCTATTAAGGCGGGAATGCCCAATTCATCACCATGTCCATAATCGTAGGATTAGGAAATATCGGTACCGAATATGATGGCACCCGTCATAATATAGGCTTTGAAATTCTTGATGAACTAGCAAAGAAGCTTTCAATTTCATTTGGTCCGGGTGGCGGGCCTTTTGAAATCGCTGAAGGTAGACACAAAGGACGAAAAATCGTTCTTGTTAAACCAACTACTTTTATGAATAGAAGTGGAACAGCAGTTAAGAAAGCATTAGCTAAGTTCAATACAGATAAAAAAGATTGCCTCATCGTCTACGACGATTTAAATCTTCCATTGGGAACAAACAGAATGAAACCAAATGGAAGTGCAGGCGGTCATAACGGAATTTCTGACATCATTGAACGGCTTGGGAGTAATGACTTTCCGAGATTGAGATTTGGTATCGGCGATAATTTTTCGAGGGGAAGACAAGTAGATTACGTACTTGCTCCTTTTGATGAAGATGAGCTTGAAGAAAAAAATCAAGCTGTACAACATGCTCACGACGCTGCCCTTGCTTTCGTGAATTTGGGGATAGAAAGGGCAATGAATTACTTTAATTGAATTACAATCATAAACTAACGAAAAGAGTATTATGCTTAACATAATCTATTTCTCAGCGGCGGCGGGTGTTATTGCACTTCTATTTACCGCTTTAAAATCTTCTTGGGTAAGTAAACAAGAAGTGGGTACTGACCGAATGGCCGGTATCGCAGAAAGTATCGCAAAAGGTGCAATGGCTTTCTTAAAAGCAGAATATAAAGTGCTTTCAGGCTTCGTACTTGTAGTAGCTTTAATTTTAGCTTTTAGTGCAAATCCTGAAACTTCGAGCTGGATGGTTGCCATCTCATTCGTAGTTGGAGCAATTTGTTCCGGGCTTGCAGGCTTCATCGGAATGAAAGTTGCTACTAAAGCAAATGTCAGAACTACACAAGCTGCTCGTACCAGCCTTGGAAAAGGTCTTGAAGTAGCTTTCGCAGGTGGTTCCGTAATGGGACTTGGTGTTGTAGGGCTTGGAGTACTAGGTCTTTCAGTTTTATTCTTCGTGTTTTCTCAAATGTTTGGTATTGACGGAGCAGGCGCTGTAAATAAAGTATTGGCAATTGTTACAGGATTCTCTTTCGGAGCATCTTCAATTGCACTTTTTGCCCGTGTTGGTGGCGGTATTTATACCAAAGCTGCTGATGTTGGAGCTGACCTTGTAGGTAAAGTAGAGGCTGGAATCCCTGAAGATCACCCATTAAACCCTGCAACTATTGCAGATAACGTAGGTGATAACGTAGGTGACGTTGCTGGTATGGGTGCTGACCTTTTCGAATCTTACGTAGGTTCTATTATTGGTACTATGGTTCTTGGTGCTGCATTCATGACTATCCCGGGATGGAGCGATAATTTTGACGGTCTTTCTGCTGTAATGCTTCCATTAGTTCTTGCGGGAACAGGAATCTTTACTTCTATCTTGGGAACTTTCTTCGTGAGAGTTAAAGATGGTGGCGATCCGCAAAAAGCACTGAACATCGGTGAGTTCTTATCCGCTGCTGTTATGTTGGTTGCTTCTTTCTTCATTATCCAATGGATGCTTCCTGAAACATGGACATTCTCAGGAATTGAATACACAAGCATGGGTGTTTTCTGGGCTACTATCTTCGGATTGGCTGCAGGGTTATTGATCGGTTTAGTTACTGAGCATTACACAGGTACGGGTACAAAACCAGTACTTTCTATTGTTAAACAATCTGTAACCGGTGCAGCTACTAACATTATCGCCGGACTTGGAGTAGGAATGATCTCTACTGCAATTCCTATCATCATTATTGCAATCGCAATTGTAGGAGCATACAGCTTTGCAGGATTGTACGGAATCGCAATTGCGGCTGTTGGAATGCTTGCAAACACAGGAATCCAGTTAGCAGTTGATGCTTATGGTCCTGTTTCTGATAACGCAGGTGGTATCGCTGAAATGGCCGAGCTAGAGCCTGAAGTTCGTGAGCGTACTGATAAGCTTGATGCTGTTGGTAACACTACCGCTGCTATCGGTAAAGGGTTTGCGATCGGTTCTGCTGCATTAACTGCTCTTGCACTATTCGCTGCTTTCATTACTGCATACAACGCAACGCATGAAACAAAGTTATTGGCGATCGATGTACTAAGCCCGACTGTAATGGCTTCTCTTTTTGTTGGAGCTATGCTTCCATTCTTGTTCTCTGCTCTTTCTATGCAAGCTGTAGGACGTGCTGCAATGAGTATGATCGAAGAAGTTCGTCGTCAGTTTGCTTCCATTCCTGAATTGAGAGCAGCTCTTGACGTTATGAACAAGAATGGCGAAACAGAATACGCTGACTGGAATGACGAAGACAAAGCAACATTTGATGCTGCTGACGGAAAAGCTGAATATGAAAAATGTGTTGAGATTTCAACCACAGCTTCTATCCGTGAGATGGTTCTTCCCGGACTTCTTGCAGTGATTGTTCCTGTACTATTCGGATTCGTTCCGGGATTTGTTAGCGACGATCCTACTTTAGGAGCTCAGATGCTTGGTGGACTTCTTGCAGGTGTAACTTCTGCGGGTGTTCTTATGGCGTTGTTCCAAAGTAACGCAGGTGGTGCTTGGGATAACGCTAAGAAAATGATTGAAGAAGGCGTTTCCATTGACGGTGTTGAGTACGGAAAAGGTTCCGAAGCTCATAAAGCCGGTGTTGTTGGTGATACTGTTGGTGATCCTTTCAAGGATACTTCAGGTCCATCGCTAAACATCCTTCTTAAGCTGATGTCTGTTGTTGCACTTGTTATCGCAACAATGATCTAAGCTTTTTTAAGCTAAATATAATCCCACTCATAAGAAATTGTGAGTGGGATTTTTTTTACAGCAACGTCATCGCCGCGCGTAGGCAGGCGATCTAAATCGGCGATAAAGATCAATTCTAATATTACAATCGCAGATTCCGGCCTACGCCGCGGAATGACTATTTTTAGATTCATAAGCGATAGCGAAGAATCTTCACAAATATATTTCGAGCATTTCGTTAACTTTGCAGATCCTTCGGAAGTATCCTCAGGATGACTTTTAGCTGTACGGGCAGACGGATTGCCGTCATCCTGAACCTGTTTGCCGACATAGGCAGGCTTGTTTCAGGATCTTAAGCAAGGGCTTTTAGCCGCAATACACCGTTAACCAAATTAAAAGCTAATTCTAAAATTTGAGATTCCTCGTGTTAGAAACCTTACCTTCAACTAATCATTTCCACTTCGGAATGACAGCTATAACCCGAATTATGCAAGTCTCATGAACAACTCACAAATCCTAAAACTCATCTTTCATCACGATCAGCGACTGGATCAACTTCAGGACAGGAATGCGAATCGCACCAAAGAACAGATTGAGTCTACGCTTGCTGATTTTATGAAGCCCGACCCTACTTATTCACGCTTATATTTTACGGGTACCGATCTCGAAAAAGAAGAATTCGGATTGAATGTTCTGGATGAATACAATGGATTTATTTCTGCTTTGGAAGAAGGATTAGACGTCAATAAATACCAAACCCAATCAAGTGAATTTGATTCTTTAGATGAAGCTATTTCTTCTTTAGAACTTGGAGAAGTGATAGTTGTAGGAAATAAAAAAGCAGACTTCGATATCTCCTCCCTTCATATTGATACCAATTCCAATGTGGGTCATTTGAAAACAGAGCTACGAGAGGTATTGGAAGCAGGATTCGTTGTCATCTATAAAGAACAAGCCAAAGACGGCTTTGATCTTCATCTGTTCTCTAAGAAAAATATCTACACCAAGTTCTTCCATCCTTTACAAAATATGCTACCTGATGCTTTCCGATTCTTCAGCATAAATGGAAAAAAATTCAGATCAGAACGACATTTCTATTTTGAGACCTGGACACTAGATAGACCTCCGCACGGATTTGAAGAGGTATTTCCTGAGTCGGTTCTATAGAACTTAGATTTTAGTATTTAGATGTTAGAGCGAGCGGTATCTAACATCTAAATACTCAGTACTAAAATCTATTCCTTAACCCCCGGTACATTCATCGGTTCCTGATTCTGCCACCAAAACGTTCCCAATTCTTTTTTAACTGGAAATACCTGATCTAACGAATTCGCATCATACAATCGTCCGTTTTTCATGATGTAGCTCACAGAATTTGTATTTCGAATATTTTGCAACGGATCTCTATCCATAATAACAAAATCGGCTAGTTTACCAACTTCGATGGTTCCGAGATCTCTTTCCAAACCAATGGCTTTTGCACCATGAATGGTTGCTACTTTCAATGCATCATGCTCGCTTAATCCACCGCTCTGAATGGCCCAAAGCTCCCAATGGAAACCAAGCCCTTGTAACTGACCATGACTTCCTACTCCGGCAATTCCTCCTGCTTCAACAATATCTGCCAAAATCGCGGATTGCTCTTCATGAACATATTCTTCTTCCATAAACCAGCCTGCATTTCTTCGGCGCGATCTGGAATCAAGATTTTCGTGCGGCATAAATCGATTCAGTTTCACATTGTCATGCGGGCGTTCTGTTGCGTAGAAATAATTTTCTGTCCACGGACCGCCATAAGCCACCAACAACGTCGGCGTATATGCAGTATTTGAGAATGCAACCAGATCGATCACATCACTATACAATGGAAATACCGGAAACGAATGCTCATGTCCCGGGTAACCGTCAATTACTTGGGTAAGATTTTCTTTGAAATCCAGAGAGCCTTCGGTGGTCGGCATTAACTTCTGCTCGCGCGCCGCTTCAATAATCCATTGACGTTGCTCCCGATTTCCGGCTCCATACATTTTGATAGTTTTTGTGTTGTAATACGAGCTGTATCGCTTCAATACATCCTGTGCATGTTCTAAGTTCTTGATGTTTTCACTGCTGAAAACTCCCGGTCCTGTCGAATACACTCGTGGCCCTAGTAATTCTCCGGCATCAACCAAATCTCCGTAAGTCAACACATCAGTAGTTGCTGTTTGTGGATCACGAGTTGTGATTACACCAAAAGCAAGATTTGTTAAATATGACCAAAACTGTCCCCGGTGTAAATTTACCGGGTGACGGAAATGTGCATGCGTATCTACAAATCCGGGCACAATCGTTTTACCGTTCATGTCCATAACTTCTGCGCCGCTTGGAACAGTGAATGAACCTCTCGCCCCAACATTCTTGATTCGATTATTCTCCACCAAAATATCGGCGTTTCGGATGATCTCATCACCATTCATAGTAATTGCTGTTGCTCCTCTAAGAACAATCAAACCTTCCGGAGTATCGCGTTTCGCCTGTACTTCAATTCTTTTTTCTAGTGGTTGGTAGCCTTCTTTGACCTCTGCTTTCTTTGATTCACCGGATTTTTCATCGGAGTCTTCGTCTCCGGAATCATCATTATTATCATCATCAGAATCTTTGGATTCTTCTTTCCTTTTCTTTTCCATTTCTTTGGCTGCTTTCACGCTGTCTTTGTACGCTTCAGCATCATCTAAACTATAGCGGATGTGAGCGTTTCCAATCGACCAATGAATGTTATTGGCTTCCCATCCCCAAGCGGGAAATTGTGCACCAATGTCAGTTAGCTTTTCGGTTGGGAATGAACTTGAACCTCCAACGCGAATGGTAGGAGCATCTCCACCAACCTGAGGAACAGTTACTACATACAGATCATAGCCAAGCTGAGCCAAAGCCTGATCTCCTTCCGGAGCCATTCTAATCCACGAAGCTCTCGGGCTAAAACTTGATCCCGGAGCAGGACTTCCTTGTACTTTTAGATGCTCTTTCTCGTCGGTTCCATCCCAGCGAATGGAGGTCAGCCCGTTAAAGCTCGATAAGAAAATTCGGTCATTTCCTTTTACAAAGTGTGGATTTGAACGCCCGTTGCTATAGGCAATAAAATTATCTTCGCTTCCATCTGCACTTAGCCATATCAAGTTTGATGTTCCTCTGAATGCCGTTCTTTGTGTTGCATTTCGGAATCCTTCGGAATCTCCGTTTACTAGTACAATTTTCTTGCTATCGTTACTCCATGCCGGATGCTGATACACTCCGTTATCTTTATTCAGTTGCTTCAACCCTTTCCCATTTGGCCTCACTTTATACACTTTTCCACCTTCGGGCTCCCACGTCACAAAAGCGATCCATTTTCCATCAGGTGACCAAACCGGTTGAGCCTGAGTTTCATCCAGTTTTACCAGTTTTTTGGGAGTTCCATTTGGAAACTCCATGGTGTATACTTCATTTAGTGCTGTAAAAGCGATCACCTTACCATCAGGAGACGGAACTGCATCTCTGATCTGCGTGATCGTAAATTCTTCGCTATCTGAAATAGGATATTCAAAGTCCAGCTCTGGCCCTAATTCTATTGTACTACTGACCGAAAGTGGAATCTCAATTGCGTCTCCACCTTCTGTAGGAATTTTCCAGATTTTACCACCATAAGAAGCCACAACATATTTATCATCAGGTGTGAACGAAATTCCAGGTAATACATCTCTGGATGCTCTAGATTCTTGATCATCATGCTGAACCGGATAAGCCAACCATCGCTCACTTCCTGTTTTCAGATCACGAATTACGAATCCAGTGTGCTCGTCATGACGAGTTCCGTAAACCAACCATTTACCATCGTTTGATGGAGTTGCTCTAAATGTAGATCCATAACGAGAAGCTTGAGTCGTTATGTCTCCTGTTTCACGATCATACGTTGCAATCTGATATTGCGGAAGTGAAGCGTTGTAATTCCATGTTCCGCTTCTTCGGGAAAACCAAATGTATCTGCCATCAGGGCTGAATGCCCCCTCCGTCATTCTGAGATTTCGTGGTTCTTTTACCAATGCAGTTCCTGATCCACCATCCACATGATACATCCAGATTTTATGATTGCCGGGCGAATCTTTTGAAGCAATAATATATTTTCCATCCGGCGCCCATTCAGGAGACTGATACTCGTTGTTCTTTCCCTTGGTGATCTGCTTTTTCTCCATGTCTTCTGAAGAAAGATCAATCGTCCAAACTGCTTCTCCACCCGATGCATCAGAAATAAAAACTACTTTACTTCCGTCAGGACTAAACCTAGGCTGACTATCAAACTGCATTCCTTCCGTGATCTGAGTTGCTTCACCACCGGAAATCGGCATCGTATATAAATCTCCTAAAAAGTCGAATACAATGGTTTCCCCATCCGGACTTACATCCAAGGCAATCCACGAACCCTCATTCAGATCAAAGGAAAACTCCCTTCCTGCCTCAAGTGGCAGATCACCATTTTCGATTTTGTTTTCAGTAGAATCCGTTTCCGTAGGTTCATCTTGAGAAAAGGCTGTTGTTGAGATTATTCCTACAATCAAAAATGCAAACAGGAACAGTTTAAAATATTGATAGGGTTTCGTGTCGGACATGATATCGTAAGTAGTTAGTAGTTATTATCCCTTAAATCTAAATAATTTGATCGCCTAGCCCAACCTTTTTACAAGAGATAACAATAGGTAAAAGTCATTCCTGCGAAGGCAGGAATCCGGATCAGTATATAAGTTTTAGAATTTAAGAAAATCCAGATCTCGGGCATTCGCCTCGAGATGGCCTTATAATTATCCCATTTTACTTATTAGAAATGTTATCTTCTCGCTGATAAAAAGTTTAACTATGACATTCATTCAAAAACTGCAATCAGCAGTTACTTCTTCTAATTCTACGCTGTGTGTGGGACTTGATCCTAATCTAAGCTTGCTTCCTAAATCTGTGAAAGCGCAATTTTCAGAACCTGAAGATCAGGTTATCAATTTTTGCAAAATGGTGATCGATTCTACTCAGCATTTCTGCGCCGCTTATAAACCAAATCTCGCTTTTTTTGAAGCTTTGGGAGCTTCAGGACTCGAAGTTTTTCACAAAATTTTAGCACATATCCCAAACGATAAGATTGTTATTTCTGATGCTAAACGAGGAGACATCAATACTACTGCTGATCATTACAAAAAATCTTTTTTCGATCAGTTTCATGTGGATGCGATTACTTTAAATCCTCTCATGGGATTTGAAACACTGGATGCTTTTACCAAAGACGAAACCAAAGGAATATATGTGTTAGCTCTTACTTCAAATCCTGGTGCTGATGACTTCCTCAAAAAGCCGTTTGAAGGATTTGATATGATGGGTCAGTATATAGCTTCAGAATTACGGAAAAGATTGGAACATTCGAAAGCACATTTGGGAATGGTGATTGGAGCTACACAATCCGAACTTTCTAAATCAGTAACAGATCTTCATAAAACAGCTTCTCTTTTAATTCCTGGAATTGGAGCACAAGGTGGTTCTTTGGAAGAGTTGGCAAAAGCTCTCAGTGATCATGAAGGAATTCCACTCATAAATTCCAGCCGAGGAATTATTTATGCCGGCAGTGATCATGAAGATTGGATGGAGCACGTCGCCCATAAAGCAAAAGAAACCAAAGAGAAATTGAATATTATAACAGAGAGATATGTCTAGTTTACAGGAAGTAATTGTTTATACCGATGGAGCTTGTAGTGGAAATCCTGGTCCCGGAGGCTGGGGTGCTATCTTGATTTGGAAAGGAAGAGAGAAAGAAATTTCGGGTGGAGATAAGCATACCACCAACAATCGGATGGAGATGCAAGCAGTTATTGAAGCATTGAAAGCGATCAAAAAACCTTGTCACGTTAAGATTCACAGTGATAGCGCTCTTATCATAAACGCCATGACCAAAGGCTGGATCGAAAACTGGCAAAAAAAAGGGTGGCGAAAAGCTGATAAAAAGCCGGTTGAGAACAAAGAACTTTGGGAGGAAATGCTAGCAGCTATGAAACCTCACAAAGTAAGCTGGATCAAAGTTAAAGGTCATTCAGGATTGGAGTTGAATGAGAGGGTGGATCAACTTGCTGTGGCGGAGTCACTTAAATTAAAGATGAAAAATTAAAAATTGGATGCTTCCAATTCTTAATTTTGATGATGAATTTAATTCGAGGTCATTCCTCCCACTAGCTAGTGAGTCGACACTTACAATCCTCGTTCCACACGCTCTGCGTTGGAATGACTGAGGAATCTTACACCAATGCTCCGATTCTGATTTAAGCCAAAGAATTAAATACCGCTCTATAAAGTTTCTATTCGGAGCAGGAGCTTGGGAAAGAAGTTAAAATGTACTATTGAAAAGCGGAACCTCAAAGTAACAATGAGATAGCGAGGCACCTCCATGGTGATGTGCTTGTTAGCTGTACTTGTCAAAATATGAATTAATTAAGTTTTCTCGTTTTTCAATTTTTGGCAAAAAATCGTCTTGATTTTCAAAGTCTAAATGGTGAAATGTATTTATTAGAGATGACTTTAGAATTTCAATTGTAGTTATAACATGATGTGAAATCTCTTCTAGCTTCCAATTAGTTAAAACAGAAAATTCTGTACTTTGTCCGCTTTTAATTAAATGTCGACTTTCTACTTTAACAATCTCATTATGTGTATCTTCACATAACTGGGTATAAATTCCAGCATAAGCATCTTTAATACCTGCCAACTCAAATCGATCTTTAATTCGAGTTATATCTATATCAAATTTCGATGTGTGTTGATCTGATGTATTTTTTTGTTGTCTAAGTTTTTTTATTTCACCTCCTCTATCGCCATAATGTTCAATTGTATGTTGTAAAAATGGATTATCTGGCTCTTCAAAAGTCACTTGTAGTTTCTTGATTTTCTTCTTCAAATGATTCGATGTCAATACATATACGTAATTCTCGTGCTTACATAAATTTAAGAGTTCAACGTATGATTCGAGTATACTTCTCAATATCGGTGGTATAGCAATTAGCTTATCGCTTTCAATTAAACTTACTATTGCATCTGTATATTGAATAATTGAAGAGCTAAAAGATGCTATATATAAATCTTTAGCATTATTATTGATACTCTCTTGACTTGAAATCGCTTTAGTTGCTAAATCAACTATTTCTTTTAGGTTCTTAATGAGATCTTGTCTTTCCATCTTTTATATTCAATACAGCTAACATAATATTATCCAAACAAGATTTTAGAGTCCTCTGCTTGGTGGTCTTGCAAAATAGTAAAAGAGATATAAAAAACAAGGAGTAAGACAAAAACACCCCCTAACTAAGGGAAGAGCACTTTTTAAAGAAATGGATATAATTCAGGAGTCTCTCTCACTAATATTAGGGAGAGAACAAACCCGCATTCCATAGTATTACGGCGAACGAAAGTGGGTAAGAAAAGAATCTCATTGTAGCTAGTCGTACAGATCCTTCTCCGCTAGCCAGCGGATCAGCATGACAGATGTACTTATTGCTTATCTTTCATCTTTAATCTTTAATCTTTAATCTTTAATCCCTACAAGGAAGCAAAAGGTTTTAACTCCATCCCATCAAATTCGCCGAGTTCGGCTTTCATTTTCCCGGTGATGGCTATCATGGCGGCGTTATCTGTACAGTACGTTATTTTTGGGATATGAAGAGCTAATCCCATTTTCCTGGCTAAAGCTTCAGTTTTTGATCGAAGCATGGAATTTGCCGAAACTCCGCCCGCCAAAGCAATGGTTTTCACTCCGGTTCGTTCCACAGCACGTTTCAGTTTTTTTACCAACACTTCTGTTATAGCTTCCGAAACACTCGCACAAAGATCATTCAGATTTTCTTCAATAAATCCTTCTTCCTGATCCTGCACAAAATACAAGGCACTGGTTTTTAATCCCGAAAAACTGAAATCTAACCCTTCTCTCAATAAAGCTTGCGGAAATTTATGGAACTTAGGATTACCTGATTGAGCCAGTTTATCCATTGTTGGTCCGGCAGGATATTCCAAGCCAAATACTTTACCGATCTTGTCGAATGCTTCTCCGGCAGCGTCATCTCTGGTTTTTCCAAGGATCTCATGCTCAAAAGGAGATTTTACATGCACAAGCTGAGTATGTCCACCTGAAACAGTAAGCGATATAAAAGGAAACTCTGGTTTTGCATCAATGAAGTTAGCATAAATATGTGCATCCATATGGTTCACGCCCACAATCGGAATGCCGTTTGCAAGTGCCATTCCTTTCGCAAAACACAAACCCACCAACAAAGACCCCATCAATCCTGGACCTTGAGTTACTGCAATTAAATCAATTTCATTCAGTGAGATTTCGGCTTCATCTAACGCTTGTTCAACAGTTTGAGAAATGGTGGCTTGGTGTGCTCGCGATGCTAACTCAGGAACAACACCGCCAAATTTTATGTGAATGGATTGAGATGCAATTACATTCGAATTAATTCCATCTGCCGTTAAAACAGCAGCGGAAGTATCGTCACAAGAAGATTCAATGGCTAAAATATTCATCTTTCAAAGATAACCACATAATCTGTTAACTGCATTTTACTTGTATCAATTAACACAAAATGTTTAATTGAAGTGTCAACAACTCTACTATCATGAAATTAAGATTCTCTCTTTTCCTTCTGTTCACAGCTTTGATAAGCTCTTCATTATTCGCACAAAATGAAGTTGAAACAGAACGTCATTCTCTCGTTGGAATTAAGCAGTTTGGAATTTCTGTTGACATCGAAAAACCAGTCGGACTAAGAGAAGTCACTCTTAATCCCGCTGAAATTCAAAGAGATATCAGAGCTAGCTTTGCTACGCTTCCTGTAAATTTGCTTGAACTAGATGAACTGAGGAAATCATTCTATAATCCGTTTTTCTATGTTCACGTAAATATTATGCAAGCAGAAAATGGAATTTATCCTTTTTCAATAGAGATGAGGTTTTATCAACCTATAAAATTAAGTTTAAAAAATGATATAGAAAGCATGGCCTCAACTTGGCATTCGGGCTACGTAGGAATGGTTTCTTTTGATCGAACTGATGAAATTGCCGATGTAGTTGTGGAAGCAACTAAAGAGTTTAAAGAGGAATTTGAAAAACTAAACCTATGAATATCGAAGATTACCGGGATTACTGCATGTCTATGCCCGGAGTTACTGAAGACTTTCCATTTGGCCCTGATACTATGGTTTTTAGAGTAATGAACAAGATGTTTGCTCTTACAAATATTGAGACTTATGATTTTATAAATCTTAAATGTGACCCCGAACGGGCTGTTAGCCTACGAGAAGAGTATGAAGGAATCAACCCCGGTTGGCATATGAATAAAGTTCACTGGAATTCTGTTAAAACAAGCAGTGATATTAATGATAATCTCATGAAAGATTTAATTAAACACTCTTATGAATTGGTGGCCTCATCATTAACAAAGAAACTTCGGGAAGAACTCAATCTTCTTTCTTAGTTTTTTCTTTTTTATTTGGAACCAATCTTCCTAAAGTTTTTTTAAGGAATTTTGTGAAAAATTCTCTTTGTCCAAAAATAACCCCATACACATATAAAAACACATTATACAATGGTAGAATTGTTACTGTCCAAATTAACGCACGTTGCCAAAAAGGAAATGCATCAGTAACGCCTAATATTCCGAATACAAATTCCCGGGCATATAAAGCCGTAAATCCTGTACATGCGAAAACTATTAATATGATAAAAACTTGAAATGTACTTTCAATTCCCCAACGTGACTTTAACCTGTCAATAATACTCATTTAAAAATTTTTACTTCTCTTTTTTGAATAGGTAACTTGTAAATAACAAGTTATTTAGTGTATAAATTTAATTAAAAAGCAGTTAATAAATACCGATAATTATTTTGCAATTGCACATTTCACGAATTAGCTTCCTATAACAATTATCGAAGGACAAACTGGTTTATTTTTTGGGTTTTAGAAACAACAAATACCTTATTGAGTGTATTGGGAGTTATTTCTTAGTACTTGCATATGGCATTTCAGGAGATGCGCTGGCTGTTGGTTTTATGTTAAGCGCCTTGATTTACATTGGAGCTTTAACTTCTGGTGCGCACTATAATCCTGCTATCAGTCTGGCCGCTTTTCTACTTAAGAAAATTAAAGCCCGAGAATTACTTGGATATATAATTTCTCAAATTATTGGTGCATTTCTGGCTGCTTCTACCGTTTTACTGATTTCTTCTTTAGTCTATTATGTTGAACCTCCAATTAGTTCCAGTTTCTATCAACAAGTAAGTATTGAAACCCTTCTAACTTTTGTTCTTACTCTTTCAGCTTTGGTTGCCTGGGTTGGAAATCCATCTAACAAAAGTGTTGCTACTTATTCCGTTGTCATGGGTTTCACGCTCATTGCTCTTATTGTAATCGGTCAAGATATATCGGGAGCTATTTTTAATCCTGCAATTTCAATTGGATCTTCTATTCTCGATTATCTCTTGGGAGGTGCTTCTTACTTAGACATTCCTACTTACACCATTGCACCTTTACTTGGTGCTTTATTAGCTACTTTTGTGTATAAATTTGTTATTGAGGATTCCGATTAAGCTGAAAGCTGAATACACTTCCTTTTCCGATCTCACTTTTTACATGAATTTCAGAATTATGTGCTTTCAAGATTCCCTTTACAACCGAAAGTCCTAAACCTGTTCCGCCTTTGTCTCTTGATCTGGCTTTATCAGTTCTGTAAAAACGATCAAATAATCGTTCTAAGTGTTCTTCACTGATTCCTATCCCAGTGTCTTTAACGCTTACATGTACATTTTGGCCTTCTGTTCTTGCTCTGATCGTGATCTTACCTTTATTTGTATATTTTACAGCATTAGAAACCAAATTCTCTATCACCTGTTCCATCTTATCAGAATCGGCAATTATCAGTGTTCCGGGCTTAACATAACTATTAATTTCAATGTTTTTTTCATTCGCTAAAGGAATATAAACCTGAATCACATTATCTATAATTTGCCTCAGGTCGCATTCTTTTTTTGTAATAAAACTCTCATCATATTCGTAGCGTTGAAGCGTCTTGATGTCCTCGAAAAGCCTCGTGATTCTTTGAATTTGCCTTCTTGCAACTTGTAAGTATTCCTCTTTTTTTTCATCGGAAAGGTTCTCCAGTTCTATCATTTCCAAAGATCCCGATATAGAATGCAATGGATTTCGAACTTCATGTGTAATATCGGCAAAGAATTGATTTTGCTTATCGTTAAGCGTTTTGAGTTTTTCGTTATCTGCCTTAAGTGTACCCGCCATTTGATTTAAAGATTTTGCCAAAGTTCCGAATTCATCCGACCGCTTCAAGTTTATTTCTCGGTCTAAATTACCTTCAGAAATATCTAATGCCGCTTCTTTTAATTGAGTAATTGGCCGAGCCAGATATCTGGCAAAGAAAAAACTTACAATCACAACAACCAGAATTGAACCGATCATAGCGCCGTAAATTAGATGCCTGATACTTGCTTCAGCGGCGTAAAGTTCTGTTTTCGGTTGACTGATTCTCAGATATCTGGCTTTAGTTTTGTTACTTTCTATTCTTTCGAATGCAATTAAATTTTTAAGTTCCTCTTTATTAATAATTATTGGCTTGCCGGCATTCGCTAATTCTCTTTTCATCTCGTTATTCAGAAATTGGCTGGCTTCTACAAAACCGGTATCAGGGTAACCAACCAGCTGTCCTCCCGCTGAATCAAAAACAGCAATATTATAATCGGTAAGATCTGCAACAAATTTCACTTTGTTATATAAGTTGTTTTGCTCTACATCACTTTCAAAAGAAGTCGCAAAAGTATATGCATCGCTCTCAAACTTTTGGATGGCTTCATCCAGCAAAAAAGACCGAATACTTAAAATTGCATAGGAACTGATCACAACAACTCCAATACTAAGCAACACTATATAAGTAAATGCCAGTTTAGATTGGATATTCATTTCTTCAGATATTCCCTATTAAAACCATATCCTAGTCCTCTGTATGTTTTAATCAACTTTTCTTCTTCTTTCATCTTTATGCGCAGATTTTTGATATGTACATCTACCGTCCTGTCAAAAATATATTTTTCTTCATCGGTTATATGCTTAAGGATATCTGCTCTGGAATAGACAATTTTTGGATGTTTGAAAAAGAGTTCCGCAATTACGTATTCGGTGTGAGTAAGGTCTATTAATTTCTCATCTATATACATTTCCTTAGCCTCGGTATCAAGATATACATGATCATATTTTAGCCAATGAGCTTTTTCAGGATTTACGCGCCGAAGTTGTGACTCAATACGTGCCTTAATTAAGTTTAAACTGGCAGGTTTTTTAATGTAATCGTCTGCTCCAAGGTTTAATCCTTCTATTTCATCCACTTCTTCATCTCTCGCTGTTAGAAACAGTACCGGAATATCAGACAACACAGGATGCTCACGAATATTTCTACAAATTTCTTTACCATCATGATGTGGAACCATTATATCAAGTATGGCAATGTCTATATTATGCGCATTTTCTTCTATTAGATGGAGTGCAGTATTCCCATCTTTTGCCCACAATACGGTGTAGTCTTTTAGCTCCAAGAAATTTGCAAGCATTTCTCCTGACTCAATTTCATCTTCAACGAGTAAAATAGTTTTGGCTTCGGTCACAGTTCAGTATCTATTGTTTAAATTACAGAGTAAAATACTAATATTAATGCTTCAAAATTAATCCAAAGACTTTCCAATTCATTCAATAACTTTCCGCAATGAAATACACTAATAAAACCGTTTGGATAACCGGTGCTTCATCAGGAATTGGAGAAGCGCTTGCCAAAGCATACTACCAAGATGGCGCAAATCTTATACTCTCTTCACGACGAAAAGAAGCTCTCGATGAAGTTAAAACCCAGCTTGGCGGCGACGGTTCGCGAATAAAAGTTCTAACTCTTGATCTGGCTAAGTCTGAATCCTTCGCAACTAAAACAGCTGATGCGCTGACTTTATTTGGCAGTATTGATGTTCTTGTAAATAATGGAGGCATAAGTCAACGTTCTATTTTTGAAGAAACTGATTTAGATACCGTTCGAAAAATAATGGAAGTAAATTACTTTGGGGCCGTTGGTCTGACACGTGAAGTAATTCCTCATATGATCTCCAAAAAATCCGGACATATTGTGGTTACTAGTAGCGTAGCAGGTAAAATAGGAACTAAGTTTAGAACTGCTTATGCAGGAAGTAAACACGCTGTTCAAGGATTCTTCGACTCGTTAAGACAGGAAATGTATGAACATGATATTGCTGTAACTTTGATTTGTCCAGGACCTATAAAAACGAACATCACAAAAAATGCACTTACAGGTGATGGCTCTTCTTACGGAAAAATGGGCGATATGCACGATGACTCGATGACTGCTGACGAAATGGTGAACAAAATATGGTCAAAACTTGGTCGCCAAAAAGAAGAAATCGTTATCTCAGGCTGGAAAGAACGGATGGCTTTAATTGTAAAACGAATTTCGCCTTCCTTACTAAATATGATTCTAAAACGAAGCAAGGTTGTTTAGGTTTAATAATACGATATTATTATTTGCAGCACTTTTGCTGGGATTACTCCTTAACTCCTGCTCCTCAGATAATGATCAAGGAATTGAGGGAGATTTTATAGTTACAGTAAATTTAGCTGGTGCGACATCTCAGAATCATTCTATCTCACTAGAAGTACTAAGCGATATTGATGTTAATGATGTTTTTTGGCAGTAAATGACTCCATATTTAAACCTAACAATTTTAGAATTGGTGATTATGGGTTAATAACAGGAAATTTAAATAGCTTACTTAGATATGAAGAAGATGATATTTTTGATGAAATAATTGTAAGCTATTTAGGCTTGACAAAAGTGATTTACGATCCTTTAAATCCATGTCCTCCTTCAAGGTTAGGTGCTCTTCCCACTAAATTAAATGATGAGAATCATTTGATTATTGAATGGAAAACTTGTCAGGATTCTTTTAATACAGATTATTCTCAGGTTGTTTTTGAATCTACTTACTCAGAGGATTTTATAACCATCAATCAAAAGGATACTACTATTTTTACAAGTGATAGTTTAATGGAAGTCCCAAAGGATTTTATCCCATTTTTTAACTCGGATTCCGAAGTGCAAAAAAGAAGAAGAACAAACGTTAGTATCACAAATATAAAAGGTGCATACCCTGGTGAAAGGTTGAATATTTCAAATTCTGAACTCCCTATTACCTTTTATGTGACTACAAATTATAAAGGGCAGCTCAATGCACCGGAATAGTATTCTTATAGTTATATCGCTTCTTGTATTCGGCTTTTTCTTGGGTTGCGACAAGGAAGATAGCATTGATACTTTTATTAATGTAAGACTAGTCCATCTAGATTCAGAGTTTAGCGAACCTGACTCATCATACTTACTAAATTTTGAAGCTTTTTTTGTTGATGATCCTCTCAATTTAGAACTAACCGTGGGTGAGAATGAGGTTTCAAATTTGAATCTCTCTTATGACCGCGTTTTTTATTCCAATAGTTTTAACCCAAAAACAGCAACAGATTTTTCAATTTCGGTAGAGTACCAAGGTTTAAACAATGAAGCACAAAGAAGATTGATTCCCCTTGCTAAGAAAGAAGATTTGATTATTGAAACATCCGATGATCTTATTTCATTTAACTGGAGAAGAACTGATGCTTCTGATAAGTACATATTACATATTTACGATCCATATAGAAGCAGTAACTCATTCGATTCATTATGGATTTTAAACTCTCCGGAGATTAGTCTTGACAAAAACATACTTCCCAATCAGGAAAATAATAGTTATTTCGTAGTTGCAGGATCTGCTTCAGGTCTAAACCCTAATTCAGGCAGTTTTAATATTAAAGATGAAATGCCATCAAGAATGATCTTTTTTTCTGGTTCTAATAAGCGAATCCCTACATTAGAAACTCAAATGACATATCAAGATTCTCTAAACGCAGATAGTATTGTGAAGTATAAGTTAAATGAAATGCTTAATCGTTTTGATTGATTTTATTTCTAAATAAAACTTATGGAAGAGAATTCGGTTACTAAATCCCCTGTTATGACTTCATTCAAGTACTCCGTATTGGCAGTTTTCTTATTTATTCCTACACTCAGCCTTGCTCAAGATGCATCTGATTCTTTGATATATACCTATGATTATAAACTGGATGTAGCCATTGGGGGCTCAGTAGAATTCACTACTCCCCAAAAATACGGTGCAGCGATAAATCTCACTTTTGGTAAAAATACCACGCAGATAATATCATCTAAAGAAATTCCACCAAGAACCAATGTAGAATTAAAAGGTATAAATTTTGAAACGGGAATATATAGGGGAGGTCACCGGTTTGGGCTTTATTATATAAATGTAAACTCGTCGATGATTGGTGCTGCCGGCACTAGAATTGGGGTGGTTTATCTCATGAACAATAGTTTTTCTACAGTTCTTGAGGGCAAGAATTTACTAGGTATTGAAGCCGAACTCTATGCTTTTTACAAGATAAAAGTAGGGGTTTTAAAATCTATAGATGAAAATAAGTTTATCCCTAGTTTAGGCTTTGGAATAGGAATCGGACCTAATCTTTACTAAGTAACTATCCTAATTTTCTTCGCTTGTTAAGATAAGCTAACAACGCTTTATCAAATCCGAATTCAGTATCTATTTCTTCAAAATCAATCTCAAATTCGCTACATGCCATTTTGAACCTCTTGGTATGTTCTTCAACTTTAGAAATGTAATCTTCTCGAATTTGAGCGGGTACCACTTCCAATTCTGCGCCACTTTCCATGTCTTCAAAAACGAATTTCTGATCTTCGAAATCAAGTTCCCGCTCGCTCCTCTTTTCAAGCGTATTAAATAATAACACTTCATGTTTACGGTGACGCAGATGTTTAAGAGCTGAAATCAATTCATCTTGTTCATCCACGTTTTCAAATAAATCTGTAATAATAACCACCAAACTTCGATGGTTCAGGCGCTCCGCGACTTCATGGATAACTTCAGCTGTTGCGGTAGTACGTTTTTCCTCCTCTTGCTTTGCTTCCCTAACAAGTTGTTTTTCAAGTTCTAAATAAATCTGCCTTAAATGAGCATATGTTCCTTTTGCAGGAATAAAACTTTCTACTTTCGACGAAAATGGGATGAGCCCACAAGCGTCTCTTTGGCGATGCATCAAGTATAAAAGTGAAGCGGCGTAATGAGTTCCATATCTCAACTTGCTCCATTCTCCAAAGTGCTTGAATAACATTGACGAACTGGTGTCTAGCAATACATAACATCGAAGATTAGTTTCTTCTTCATATTGCTTCACATAAAATCGCTCTTTCTTGGCATATTGTTTCCAATCAATATGTTTAAAATCATCGCCTGGATTGTATGGTCGATGTTCGGCAAATTCTACACTAAATCCGTGATATGGACTTTTATGCAATCCTGAAATAAAACCTTCCACAATCTTCTTTGCTCTTAATTCAAGCGAGGATAATTTTGATAATATGTCTGGTTCTAAAATCATGAATCAGTTTACAAGTTATGAAGCATAAATAAAACTACTTCCCTTTTTTCGCCAGATAATATAACTGCATCACTCTTAATTCGTCATATCCAATTTTCTTATTCAGATCATCATAAACCGGCCGTAACATCAGCGGATTTTTCTTGTCGAAAGACTTCATCACCTGATCACGTTGCCTTAGCGAAAGTTCTGACGCATCCAGCAAACCCTCTAACCTCAATTTATTTCCATCATCCAAAAAATCTTTTAAGTGCTTAAGAATAGTCATGCTTTTTACGCCATGTTCTTCAGCAAGCAACTCTATCGATTGTCCGGCATTAAATGCTTCCCCAATTATCTCAAACTTCTGTCCACCTGTTTTCTTCTTAATCTGATTTTGGATCGACTTTTTTCTTTCCTCTTTGCCATGCTCTGCAGCATAATTTTTTATTACACCAACAAAAC
>Ga0189275_100325_pt1 | contig 28529 bp, 28 predicted proteins | sample N19A6minimetaG_FD_130329 | JGI IMG/M metagenome (GOLD analysis project Ga0189275, IMG submission 130329) | Marine microbial communities from the Costa Rica Dome - N19 A6 mini metaG | ecosystem: Environmental > Aquatic > Marine > Oceanic > Photic zone | place: Costa Rica: the Eastern Pacific...
CAAGGAAGTACGTGATCAGGCGGTTGTTGTCGCCATCGGTGCAGCTCGTGACGTGATTTCCCAGCAGATGACAGCGGCGCAAGCCAACAAGCTGATCGATGCTGGTATCTCTGAAGTAGACGCCAAGCTGCACTAAGCCTGCTGACTGTCTGAACAAGTTTAAGAAAACCCGGTCCTGAATGGGCCGGGTTTTCTGCATTTCTGCCGCCTTTCAGCCGCAATTGGATGGTGTTTATCACGCCAAGCAAAGGCACGTGCGGGAGTATCGAGATGCATAAAGTGGCAATTTTTCTGGTGATCGCAGCGGCGACGGGCTGTTCCGGCGGCCCCACCAAAGTCTCAACCAAATCCGCACCGTTGGAGCCGGGGGAGGTGTTTTGGGCCAAGAACCAATTGGCGGTTCAGACCGAATTGCCGGGGGAGGCGCGGTTCCAGAGCTTTGAGATTATGGCGCTGAGCAATAGTGATCGGGTTTATTGTGGCGAGATGAACGCCATGGCGCGGTCCGGCATCGCAGAAGGTTTTGTGCCGTTTTATATGCGTCGTAGCGCGGGGACGGTGAAGGCTGTGAACACCGGCGCAGACAGTGCCGCGTTTTCCGCAAAGAAATGCGCAGAGGCCCGGAGCGGCGCTCTGCGCATCAATAAGGTTTAAAGCTTAGCGGACGGGATCAAAGCGCGCGTTGGAGAGCGTGCAGTCTTTGATCACGTCACGGCCACAGGGCACCGGTTCCAGATCTTTGGACAGGCACACGCGGGCTTCCTGAATGAAGCTGTCGCGGCAGGTGATGGTCAGCATATCCGGCTCCAGTTGCGGGTTGGCCTTCAGGAAGGCGTCCTCCACCACGGAGGCAGGCAGTTTCACGGTTTTGTCGATCTTGCGGAACACAGCCGGGCGCGTGATGCTCTCATAGGCTTTGCGCGCGGTGGCGAAATAGTCTTCGCCGGACAGGCCGGAGCACGTGCCGTGCTTCTTCCACTGGTACCAGGCCAATCCGGAGGTGCCCATGATGTCGGCCATCGCGTTGGTGACATGGCGGGGTGGGTTGCGTTCTGATGTGACGCAGTGATCCGGCCAGCCGCGGTGGTACTGTGGCCAGAGGCCGTGCATGATCCAGCCAAAGTCTTCGCTATCGTCACATTGCGGGCTGCCTTTGGCGTCGCCTTCAATGGCGCACCAATTGGGCGACCAGCTCAAAGCCAGCACATAGTAATCAAACTCACCGGCTTTATCGCCGTCGGCAATTGCCTGCCCGCAAACCAACAGGGCAAGGGCCATACCCAGCAATGAACGCATTCACTCTTTCCTTTTTTGTTCAGCCGCACTATATCGGGTTCAAGTTCCCCTACAACGGAAACCCGCACCAGACCATCGGTGCCGTCTGACAAAAGTCAGACGACGGGAAATCTGTATCTTTTACCGGGGAAAAACGTCGTAAGGAGTAGAGATATGGCCAAGCTGCTGCACCCGAAAGCCACCGCCGTCTGGCTGGTGGACAACACCACGATCAGCTTCAAACAGATCGCGGATTTTGTTGGCATGCACGAGCTGGAAATTCAGGGCATCGCGGATGGCGATGTGGCTGCGGGCGTAAAGGGCTTTGACCCGGTCGCCAACAACCAGCTGGTTCAGTCTGAAATTGACACAGCGGAGAACAACCCGCTGCACAAGATGAAGCTGAAGTTCAACGCAGCGGCGTCCGGCGAAGAAAAACGCCGTGGCCCACGCTACACCCCGCTGTCTAAGCGTCAGGACCGTCCGGCGTCGATCCTGTGGCTGGTCAAGTTCCACCCGGAACTGTCTGACGGTCAGATCAGCAAGCTGGTGGGCACCACCAAGCCAACCATTCAGGCAATTCGTGAGCGCACCCACTGGAACATCGCCAACATTCAGCCAATTGATCCGGTGGCTCTGGGCCTGTGTAAGCAGTCCGAGCTCGACACTGCCGTTCAGAAAGCCGCTGCGAAGCGCGCTGCTGAAGGCGTTGTGATGACCGACGACGAGCGCCGTAAGCTGGTGTCCACTGAGCAGTCGCTGGAGATGGAAGCCGAGCCGAAGATGCCTTCCGCTATTGAGGGTCTCGAGGCCTTCTCGCTGGCGGATGACGACGAAGACGACAGCGATACCCGGTCTGATGACGAGTTCGCGGATGCGGACAGCTTCTTCAACCTGCCGGGTGGCGACGAAGAAGAGCAGCCACGCTAAGCGCTGTGATCGTCTAAGAGTTGAGGCCGTGCTGATGTCTGCGCGGCCTTTTCTTTTGTCGGAGTGTCAGAGCGTTTTACGGGCGCTGAGGGCAGCGCTGATGGTGCCTTCGTCCAGGTAGTCCAACTCGCCGCCCACCGGCACGCCTTGTGCCAGGGAGGTGAGGCGCACCTGATCTTCCAGTTGGTCGGCGATGTAGTGGGCCGTGGTTTGGCCATCTACGGTGGCATTGAGGGCGAGGATGACCTCAGTGATGTTCTCACTCACCACACGGTCCATCAGACGGGGGATGGAGAGCTCCTCGGGGCCAACGCCTTCCAGCGCGGAGAGCGTGCCACCCAGCACGTGATAACGGCCGTCAAACACTTGGGCACGTTCCATGGCCCAGAGGTCAGCGACGTCCTCAACAACGCAGAGCACGCCTGTGGCGCGTTTTTCGGATGCGCAGATGTCGCAGATGTCAGAGGTGCCCACGTTGCCGCAGTTGAGGCATTCACGCGCGGTGGCGGCGACCTGCAACATGGCGTCAGACAGCGGTGTGAGTAACAGCGCGCGTTTTCGGATCAGATGCAACACCGCGCGCCGGGCAGAGCGGGGGCCAAGCCCGGGCAGCTTGGCCATCATCTCGATCAATATATCAATTTCGGAACTGCTCATGTCCGGGCCTTTTCTGGCATGCCTTTTGTTGGACTATAGCAAGAACCAACCCGGAACACACGTCTCTTAGAACGGCAGTTTCATGTCCGCTGGCAGGCCCAGTTCGGAGGTAATTTTGCCAAGCTCTTCCTGAGCGCGGTCGCTGGCTTTGGTTTGAGCGTCTTTGATTGCCGCGAGGATCAGGTCTTCGACCACTTCCTTGTCGTCGCCGTTAAAGATCAAGGGATCGATGTCCAGTGCTTTCAGCTCGCCCTTGGCAGAGGCGGTGGCTTTCACCAGACCGGCGCCGCTTTCGCCCACAACCATGATGTTGTGCAGTTCGTCCTGTATGTCGGTCATGCGGGTCTGCATTTCTTGGGCTTTTTTCATCATGCCGGCCATGTCGCCGAGATTGCCGAGTCCTTTGAGCATTAGTTTTCTCCTGAGTGTCGGGGACGCAGAGCGCCGTATGTCATCGCTGCACATATCGCAATTGCAAAGGCAATGAACAAGTGGGGTGGACCAATACAACCTTCTTGAATGGCCAACCAACGACTGTCGTCGAGCACGAGTGCATGGTCATCCAAAGCTGTAAGGGCCGCAAGCGCTCCCCAAAGCAATGCCATGGTGAGGCGAGGCCAGCGTGATCCGAACGCCGCCGTCAGAAGCGTCAGGCAGAGAAGTCCCCAAGGAACTGGTGAGGTAAAGTAGGTCAAAAACTCTTGGAAAGCAGACGTTGGGTCGTGAGTTGGCGACCAGTTTGGGCGCATATTTTCGCAAGCTTCTGCCAGAGCGGTGGTGGGTATGATTAGACACAAGGAGGCGCAAACGCGTAGCAACACCTTGCGAAGGCGTTGGCAGGGCTCCGCCCGTTTGCCGCTGAAACAGTTCTCTGGGCTGTTTCCGGGACGCGGCTCACTCCTCAAACGGATCCCATTCGTCTTCGACCTCTGGCAGCGCTTCTGCGAGGGCTTCGTTGGCCAATTCGCGGCGGGATTTGATGTCGGTGATTTTGGACTTCGGGAACGCTTCCATGACGGCTTGAACCAGCGGGTGACCCAGCGCCTGTTCGCGCATTTCGTTTTCGGCGGCGTCGCGGACTTCGGCGATGGACGGCGCGCCGCCTTCGTTCACCAGAATCACCGCCCAGCGGGTGCCGGTCCAGCGTTGAAGCTGGCTGCCGAGCTTTTGGGCCAGATCCTTGGGGGCGCCGGGGGCCGGCTCAAACTCGATGCGGCCCGGCTGGTAGTTGGCGAGGCGCACGTATTCTTCGACATGCACGCGCAGCACGCCGTCGCGGCGTTGGCGCACCAGTTCCACGACGTGTTCGAAGGTCGGGTATTTGGCCAGCGCAGTGTCGTTTTGCACAGCCAGCGCTGTCACGGTGCCGCCGCCAGCGTGGGCTGTTGGCGCGCCATGCATGGGGCCACTGCCGCCGCCCATCGGGCCGCCCTGGGCATTGGTGCTGCCAGCGCCGGGGCCCCCGCCATAGCCTCCGCCGCCGTTAGGAGGCGTTGGGGGCGGGGGGGGGTCTTGCAGCTTGCGTATCAGCTCTTCAGGGCTGGGCAGGTCGGCGACGTGTGTGAGGCGGATGATTGCCATTTCGGCGGCCATCATGGCGTTGGGGGCTGCAGCCACTTCTTCGAGAGCCTTTAGGAGCATCTGCCACATGCGGGTCAGCACGCGCATCGGCAGGTCAGTGGCCATGGCCTGACCACGGGCGCGTTCATCCGGGCTGACGGTGGGGTCTTCGGCGGCTTCCGGCGTGATCTTCACCACAGAGACCCAGTGGGTGATCTCGGCCAGATCGCGCAGGATGGCCATGGGGTCCGCCCCAGCGGCGTATTGCGCGGAGAGCTCGTTGAGCGCGCCACCTGCGTCGCCACGCAGGATCATGTCAAACAGGTCGAGCACGCGGCCGCGGTCGGCCAACCCAAGCATAGCGCGGACCTGATCGGCAGTGGTCTCCCCAGCGCCGTGAGAAATGGCTTGGTCGAGAAGCGAGGTTGCGTCCCGCGCGGAACCTTCGGCAGCGCGGGTGATCAGCGCCAGTGCATCGTCGGCGATCTCGGCGCCCTCAGAGGTGGCGATGCGGCTGAGCATGCCGATCATGTCTTCGGGCTCGATCCGGCGCAGGTCAAACCGTTGACAACGAGACAGCACGGTCAGCGGGACTTTGCGAATCTCGGTGGTGGCGAAGATGAATTTCACATGGGCAGGCGGCTCTTCCAAGGTTTTCAGCAGCGCGTTGAACGCGCTGGTGGAGAGCATGTGCACCTCATCGATGATGTAGATCTTGTAGCGCGCGGAAGCGGCGCGGTAGTGCACGGAATCGATGATTTCACGGATGTCGTTCACACCGGTGCGGGAGGCGGCGTCCATCTCCATCACGTCGACGTGGCGGCCTTCCATGATGGCGGTGCAGTGTTCGCAGACGCCACAGGGTTCGGTGGTGGGGCCGGAGCCGCCATCCGGGCCGATGCAGTTCATACCTTTGGCGATGATCCGAGCGGTGGTGGTTTTGCCGGTGCCGCGGATGCCGGTCATAACAAAGGCTTGCGCAATCCGATCCGCCTCAAAGGCGTTCTTCAAAGTGCGCACCATGGCGTCCTGTCCGACCAAATCCGCAAAGGTTTCGGGGCGGTATTTACGCGCGAGAACCTGATAGGCGGTGTCGGGAGTGTCAGTCATGGCTGTCCTGAAAGTTGCGGGGACGCAGATTCGGCTGGCCCCTGTCTGTGGTCTGGCGCAGGTTAAGCGGGCGGAGGCGGCGCGTCCACCGGATAAGCGGGGATCTGGCGGGGGATGCGCGCCGCAGATGCGCGCTTGGCACCTGGAAATAGAAGGGATGACATGGTGTATGAGGTTTTTGAGGTACCGGTTGCGACCGGTGGTTTGGGTTTGGCGCCTGTGCCCGGTGCTGAAGGCAATTTAGAGGCAGATGTAGCGGCCATTGTACAGTGGGGCGCGACATTGGTGATCAGTGCGACGGAAACTGAGGAAATGCAGAACCTTGGCGCGGGAGAACTGCCGAGGGCTTTGCGGGAGGCGGGGATCGATTGGGTACATTTTCCGATTCGCGATTTTGGCGTACCGAAAGACGATATGCAGGCGGATTGGGCTGAGGTGGCGGCAAGAGCGCTGGAGCAGCTCCGAGCTGGGGCACATATCCTTGTGCATTGTCGTGGCGGTTGCGGCCGATCCGGGATGTTGGTGCTTCGGTTGATGATAGATGGGGAGATTGCGGTCGAGGAGGCGCTGCAATCTTTACGGGCGGTGCGGCCTTGTGCCGTGGAAACTGACGCGCAGATGGTTTGGGCCACAAAAGGCGTGCTGACGCAGGCATAGACAGACACGCAACAAAAAAGACCGCAGGCTGAGCTGCGGTCTTTCAAAGTTGTAGAACCAGAGCGGATTAGCCGCCAATGGTTGCCAGATATGCGATCAGGTTGGCGCGGTCGGTGGCTTTCTTCAAACCGGAGAAGGACATCTTCGTACCTGGTGCGAACCCTTTTGGGTTTGCCAAGAAGCCGTCGAGGTTCTCGTTGGACCACGTGTCAGCGACGGCGATCAGTTTGCCCGAGTATGCGAAGCCGTCAACAGAGGCCACTGCGCGATTCACAACACCGTAGAGGTGTGGGCCGGTGCCGTTGGCGCCGTCATCCAGCTTGTGACACGCTTTACACTTGCTGAAAACTTTGGCGCCTTTGTTCACGTCAGCCGCGGCCAGCAGTTCTTCCAGTGAAGGACCTTCTTCCACTTCTGCAGCAGCACTATCGCCGCCTTCCACTTCGATTACATACCCTTGTTGGGCGTGATCATCACCGTGGCCTTTTGGACCGGTGTGATACAAAGTTTCAGCGGCCCAGCCGCCCAGCAGAAATACGAGCAGGGAACCACAAAAGGCGCCTGCTACTTTGGTCATTGTCATCGTGTCGAACATGCTACGTTTCCATCTCGTGGCGTTTGTCGGCTATCTATCCGCTTCCCCTAAGCGAACGCAAGGTATAGTTACCGCGACGAAACGCCCCCTTTGCAGAAACTGCTGCAAATCTTGGGGAGGAGAGAGATAAAATGGACCAAAAGACCAATCGGATTGCCTTTCAGGGGGAAGCAGGCGCCTATTCCCACGAAGCGTGTCGCAACGCGCGTCCAGAGATGGAGGCGATGCCGTGCCGCACCTTTGAAGAGGTGATTGACGCGGTAAAGAGTGGTCAGGCTGACCTAGCCATGCTGCCCATTGAGAACTCCACTTATGGGCGTGTTGCGGACATTCACCGGCTGTTGCCGGAAAGTGGCTTGCACATCATTGATGAAGCTTTTGTTCGTGTGCGGATTAGCCTGATGGGCCTGCCGGGTGTGCCGATCGAGGAGATCGACACAGTGCGGGCACATTTGGTGTTGCTGCCACAGTCGGCCAACTTCCTGAAATCGCATGGTATGAAGGGCTATTCTGCTGCGGACAGCGCAGGTGCCGCGCGTGAGCTGGCAGAGCATAAGACGCGCAACGAAGGGGTGCTGGCGTCAGAACTGGCGGCGGAAATCTACGGTCTGGATGTGTTGGCGCGGGACGTGGAAGACCACGGTCACAATACCACGCGGTTCCTGATCATGTCGCGAGAACCGGATTATGTCCGTCGTACAGATCATAAAATGATGACCACTTTTGTGTTTGAGGTGCGCAACATTCCGGCCGCGCTTTATAAGGCGATGGGTGGCTTTGCGACCAACGGCATCAACATGACCAAGCTGGAAAGCTATATGGTCAACGGCAGCTTTACCGCGACCCAGTTTTACGCGGATATCGAAGGGCACCCAGAAGACCGTGCTGTGCAGCTGGCGATGGATGAACTGCGGTATTTCACCAATAATGTGTCTATTCTGGGTGTGTATCCTGCAGAGCGGGACGCGGTTCGGTAAGGCGCGCAGTTGCTTGCCGCTTGAGCATACCATGCAGCGCAAAAAGCGCGGCCATTGGTGCGGTCAATGGAACAATTTCAGACCCATTTGAGGTAAGCGCCCACAGGGTGGCCCCGGCGCTTGCCACACATAAAATCAGGTTCGTGCGTCGAACGGTGGCTGAGACTATTGCGAGGGTATTTCTTGGCGTTCCTCAGGCCATACGTGCATAGCGGTCTTCGAGGTCATCGCGCAGTGTTGCCATGCGTTTCGCCATGCGCTTGTTTAGGTTGCCACGTGCCAACTTAAGGGATTGCAACAGCAGGCGTGCGGACAACGAGTTTGCCTTCATGCCGGACCAGAATTGAATGCGCGTGCGGGTACGCGACAGCGCGACAAGTTCGATTTTGATGTCTGTTTCCAAGCCTTGAAGAATGGCTTTCATTACGATTTCGTTGGGGGCATCAAAACCGGTGATTTCGATTTGTGCTTCCCGTGGTTTGCTGCGAAATTGAAACGCCACTTCCCATTTGGCACCCACACCTGCCTGTGACAAAGAATCAAGGCGGGTGACATCTGCACCGCGGCGCAAAGCGGAGCGTTCATACATTTCTACATCAGTCAGCATCTCGAAAGCCTGTGCAATCGGGACGTCGATATCTTCTCTGCCTGTGAGTTCCATGGTGCCTCTGCGTCCGCTGGTATTTTACGACTATAGTCGCGTTATTCGAGCGTGTCCGCAAGCCAGTTCCTTATGAGGAAGTGGGCTATTGCGCCTTTTCGCGAGGGTTTCAGCGTCGGGTGTTGACCCGAAAACACAGTGAGCATCTCTTCGCGGCTGACCCAGAGGGCATGCTCCAACTCGTTTGGGTCCAGAATGATGTCTTCGGTTAGCGCCTGTCCTGCGCAGCCAAACATTAAAGATGACGGGTACGGCCAAGGTTGGCTGGCAAGGTAGGACACAGCACCAACGCGAATGCCTGCCTCTTCAAAGACCTCCCGGCGCACAGCGGCCTCAATCGGTTCTCCGGGTTCCACAAATCCGGCGAGCAAGGAATACATGCCGTCAGGCCATCCGGGAGAACGGCCCATCAACACTTTGTTGCCTTTGGTGATCAGTATGATCACAACCGGGTCGGTGCGGGGGAAGTGGGAGGTGTTGCAGGCGGGGCAGTTGCGCTGCCACCCAGATTGGGCCATGCGACTTTCCTTGCCGCAATTGGAGCAAAACCGATGGGACCGGTGCCAGGCAAAAATTGACCGTGCCGTTGCCGCCAGTTCAGCATCCCGTGGAGACAGCTGCGCCATCACGCTGCGCAGTTCGGCAAACAAATGGTCGGCCGGCAGAGCAGGGTGATGCTGCTGCGTTGGATCGAAGAACTGCCCGAGTTTTTCTTCATCCACATCCGGGGGCGTCCATGCGGACACGTCATGGGCAAACACTGCGCTGCCGTCCTCAGAAAGGCCTAGGAAAATTGGAGGTACCCGAGGGGATTTTGCTTCTTGAAAAAGGGGGTGATCCGTCGGGAGCATTGCCAACTTGGTGCAGTCTTCTCCACAAAAGAGTGGCTTGCCACGCCAAATAGCGATGCTGCGACTGTCTGCGTGTTTAACGCGGGCGTCGGCATCTGAGCCGCGAATTTCGGCAGCGCGGTTGAGGGCGGACCCTCCAAAAGTAACGGTTTCGGCGTGTCGCATCATGGTCTCCTGTTGGCACAGAGGTGGCATGTTGTGCGGGCGGCTGCAATCAGATCTCCTAGGTGTAGCTATGTAATCCGGGAAAATTCGTGATTTACAATCATTCTAAAGTTGCGCACATTGGATCTGGCTAGGATGTACTAATCAACTTTGGTCACGTGACGTTTGTCTGCCTAGGAGTCGGAACTAATCTGAGGAACTGTTGTGTCACACGCACGCCCGAAAGGGTCGGACAAAGCACGTGTGGCTTTGCGCATCATGGCGACAAGCGATGTGCATGCCACGTTGCTTGACTATGACTACAGCAAAGACAGAGCGACTGCGTTCGGGTCTTTGGCGCGGGCGGCGACCGTGATTGAGCAGGCGCGTGTCGATGGGCCGACGACCTTGGTGTTTGACAACGGGGATTTTTTAGAAGGCGCGGCCATTGCGGACCCCTATGAAGGCGGGGCTGGTGTTGGCGTGGATAATCCTGTGGTCGTGGCTATGAATAGGCTTGGTTACGATGCGATTGGGCTGGGCAACCACGAGTTCAATATGCCTGCTGAAAACGTGCAGGCTGCGCTTCAGGCGCTGGAGGCGCCAGTTTTATGCGCAAATTTGCATGTGAGCCGGGGGCAGGACGCGGCGGTTTACGCGAATTTGTGGGAGTCCCATGTTGTGTTGACCCGTTCGCTTGTAGACCAGCACGGACAAGATCATGATCTGAGGATCGGTGTCTTTTCGGTGTTGCCGCCTCAGGTTGTTACCTGGGACGCGATGCGCATCGTTGGGCGGCTTGTGGCGGAGGACATATTGTCGGCGGCAAAGCGGCAGGTTGCGGAGCTGCGCAGTCAGGGCGTGGATGTTGTTGTTGCGTTGGCCCATACCGGTATCGGGGAATTGGAGCGTGCCGAACAAACCGAAAATGTGGCTGCGCCGTTGGCCGGTTTGTCAGGCGTGGATGCGGTGGTGGCGGGGCATGTGCACCGGGTGTTTCCGTCTCCGAGTTTTGGCGTAACGGATTCGATAGACCCGCTGCGCGGCACGTTGCATGGCACGCCGGTGATCATGCCAGGAAGGTACGCCAATCATGTGGGGCAGATTGACCTGTCATTGCAACTTGGTTGCGATGGCTGGCAGGTGGTTGGACACCAGGTTCAGGTCCATGACTTGAGCGGCGATGCCGCGCCTGTGGAATCGCCTGCGATCGTTTCTGCAGTAGAAGGCGCACATCACCAAACGTTGCGCTACATGCGGCGCACGATCGGAGCGCTGGCTGAGCCGGTCACCAGCTATTTTTCCATGGTGAAAGATGATTGTGCTTCTCGCGTGGTTGCCGAGGCAAAGCTGGCGTTTGCTCGACGCGCACTGGCCGGGAGCGGACTGGAGACCATGCCGTTGATCGCTTCCATCGCCCCGTTGAAATGTGGTGGTCGCGCGGGGCTGAGCCACTATGTCGATGTCACGCCTGGTGCAGTGTCGGCGCGGGTGATTGCGGATATGCAGCCTTATTCCAACCATGTCAGTATCGTTCAGACCTGTGGTCGCGATGTGGTGGAGTGGTTGGAGAAAGGCTGTGCGGTCTACAATCAGTTGTTTGCCGGAGGGCAGGGGCAGTTCCTGTATGATCGGGATGCACTGACCTACAATCGGGAAGCCATTTACGGATTGTCCTACACTGTCGATCTGTCTCAACCCGCGCGTTATGGCATGGACGGAAGCCTTATCAACCCACAGGCGCGGCGGGTGGGGAATATTTGCTGGCGTGGGGTTCAGATCGCGCCAGAGCAAGAATTTCTGCTGGTGACCAACGATTATCGAGGGGGCGGTGGCGGTAATTTTCCGGCGATCTCTCAGGGACATGTCTTGGAAATTGCGCCGACGCGCGTGCGAGACGTTCTGGCGCAACACATTGCGGAGACCTCCGGAAGGCGGGACGAGACTCTGGCGACGTGGCGATTGCAAGCGATACCGGGCGTGAAAGCCATGTTTGATACAGGGCCTGGCGCTGTGACCTACCTTGATCTGGTGACCCTGCCAATACGGGGTCTGGGTGAAGTGGATGGTGGGTTTGCGCGGTTTGAACTGGATATGACGCAGCTCTGAAAAGTTGGACTGTATTGATCCGGCTGGCTTGCATCTTCGATCAGATCCGCCTATATCGCCTCTCGAGAGGTTGGCGCGGGCGAGCGCCTCGCCAACCCGGTCAGATCCGGAAGGAAGCAGCCGTAACGAGCCCCGCTTGGGTCGTTGTCCAGCCTCTCACCTACACTGCTCGATATTTTAGAATGTGATGACACGCCGGATTTGACCGGCGTTTGATACTGGTCATTGGCCATGTCACGAAGCGGCAGGGCGTTGAAAGTGTTGGCAAAAGCAACTTTTTGCCATGCTTGTGCGGAATCACAGCCTCTTGAACCATTCCGAACTTGAATGTTGTTACCCACCGCCTTTAGCTTGAAAGGGAGTATTCCGCTGACAAGCGCACGGGCGCAGGAGGGGCCAAATGAAAGAAAAGACAATCAAAATTGCCGGGCCAATGTTTGATCGCCGCGGTGCGTTGCGATTGATGGGCGGAAGCGCATTGTCGATTGGTGCCGGACTGAGTGGCGGCATGGCTTGGGCGAACGAGGATGAGATCATCCGCTCCCATGGGTATTCGTTTTTTGGCGATCTGAAGTATCCGGCGGATTATCCGCATTTTGACTACGTGAACCCCAACGCGCCCAAGGGTGGCACAATCACGCTAAGTACACGGGGAACCTTTGATGGGTTTAACCGTTTCGCATGGAAAGGCGGGAACCCGGAAGGCTACGCCAGCGTTGTTGCGGAAAGCATGTTTGCCGAAATGCCTTGGGGTGGCGGCGCGCCTGCGGACTCGATCACCGACAGTTATTGCCTGATCGCAAAAGAAGTTGAGTACCCTAAGAGCAAAGAGTGGTGTGTGTTCCACATGCGCGACGATGTGGTGTTCAGCAATGGATCCCCATTGCGGGCACAGGACGCCGCGTTTACACACAATCTCTTTTTAGAGCAGGCAATCCGTTCCTATGCGCGCTCTGTGAAAGAGCGGATCACTGGCGTTGAGGTGATTGACGATCACACGATAAAATACACCTTTGCGGATGGGATTTCGCGGCGGTCGTTGGTGGGCCAAGTGGGCGGCACCCCGATTTTCTCTGAGGCTTGGTACAAAGAAACCGGCGAGCGGCTGGATGAAGCTTCTGTACTGGCGCCAATGGCGTCCGGGCCATACCAAGTTGGCGACTATGAGTTTAACCGCTACGTCGAATATGTGCGTAACCCGAACTATTGGGGCTGGGATCACCCGGCGAACGTGGGGCGGTTCAATTTTGACAAAGTGCGCATTGAGTACTTTGCGGATGCGACTGCGGAATTTGAGGCTTTTAAGGCAGGAGAGTTCACGTTCCGCTCTGAGGGTTCCACCAAGCGTTGGGCCACGGGGTATGACTTCCCTGGAATTGAAAACGGCACGGTGAAGAAAGATGCTTTGCCAAGCGGATCGGCGCCAGCAAACTTCGGCATGATCTACAACACGCTGCGCGCGCCGCTTGATAATCGCGATGTGCGTCATGCGCTGTCTTTGGCGTTTAACTACGAGTGGGTGCGCGAGTCGCTTCAGTATGAGCTGACCACGCAGCGCAGTTCCTACGCAGAGGGGCAAGAGTGGGAAGCCAAGGGCAAGCCGGAAGGGGCTGAGCTAGAACTTCTCAAGTCCCTTGGCGATGTGGTGCCGGCGGAGATGCTGACAGAAGAAGCGGTGCTACCTCATACCTCCAAAGCCTCCAATCCAATTGATCGGCGCAATAAGCGCGCGGCACTGAAGTTGTTTGAGAAAGCAGGTTGGACCGTGAATGACGCGGGCCTCATGGTGGATGGTGACGGCAATCAGATGTCGCTGGATTGCCTTGTGATCGCGACCTGGGACGAGACGCGTCTGGCTTTGATTGAGACCTATGTGAAAACACTTGAGAACTGGGGCATCAAGGTCAAAGCAGATAAAGTGGATAGCGCGCAAGCACAGCAGCGTTGGATCGATAAAGACTACGACATGATCTACAACCGCTATCGCTCCTTTGCGGCAGCAGGCACTGGGTTGCGCCAGATGTTTGGTTCCAAAACCGCAGAAGTATCCACCTATAACCCAGCAGCACTGCGCAGCCCGGTCGTAGATGCAATCATTGACGCGGCACTGGCGACAACCACACGCGAAGATGAAGTTGTTGCGCTGACGGCGCTGGACCGTGCTTTGCGGTATGAGCGCATCATGGCGCACGCCGGTTATGTCGGTGAGAGCTGGGTGGCTTACTTTGACATGTATGGTCGTCCAGACGAGTTGCCGCCTTATGCAACAGGTGTGCTGGATTTCTGGTGGTACGAAAAAGAGAAGCATGAGGCTTTGATCGCCTCCGGCGCGTTGAGGAAGTAATCCGGTGGGCGCCTATATCCTCCGCAGACTATTGCTTGTGATCCCGACGCTACTTGGGGTTATGATCATCAACTTCACGCTGGTGCAATTTGTGCCAGGTGGCCCTGTAGAACAGGTGCTTGCCAAAATGCAGGGCGAGGGAGATGTGTTCTCCGGTTTTGCAGGCGGCGGCGATGATGTGGCCACGGAGGAGACTTTCGGGTCGGACAGTGAGTACTTAGGCGCAAGGGGATTGCCTAAAGAGTTCATTGAAGAGCTGGAAAAGGAGTTTGGCTTTGACAAGCCGCCTTTGGAACGCTTCTTGACCATGATGGGCAATTATTTGCGGCTTGATTTTGGGGAGAGTTATTTCCGCAAAATCAGCGTGGTGGACCTAGTGTTAGAGAAGATGCCGGTGTCGATTACGCTGGGGTTGTGGGCGACGCTGATTGCCTATGCGGTGTCTATTCCGTTGGGTATTCGCAAGGCGGTGAAGGATGGCACGCCGTTTGATACCTGGACCTCAGGAGCGATCATTATCGGCTATGCCATTCCCGGGTTCCTGTTTGCGATCATGCTTCTGGTGCTGTTTGCTGGTGGGTCTTATTGGAAGATCTTCCCGCTGCGGGGGCTGACCTCAGATAACTTCGAAGACCTGACGATGATTGGAAAAGTCCTCGACTACTTCTGGCACATCACATTGCCGGTTTTGGCCTCGACGATTGCCGCCTTTGCCACGTTGACACTGCTGACAAAGAACAGCTTTTTGGATGAGATCAAAAAGCACTACGTAATGACCGCGCGGGCCAAGGGGTTGACCGAGAAGCGGGTGCTCTACGGCCATGTGTTCCGCAATGCCATGTTGATTGTGATTGCCGGATTCCCGGCGGTCTTTATTGGGGTGTTCTTTGGCGTATCAGTCTTGATCGAGACGATCTTCTCGCTCGACGGGCTCGGGCGATTGGGCTTTGAGGCGGCAGTCGCACGGGATTATCCGGTGATTTTTGGTACGTTGTTTGTCTTCGGCCTGATTGGTTTGGTGGTCGGTATCCTGTCCGACCTGATGTATGTGTTTGTGGACCCACGAATTGATTTTGAGAAGAGGGAAGGCTGATGGCATTGTCTCCTCTGAACCAACGGCGCTGGAGCAACTTTAAACGTAACCGTCGGGCCCTGTGGTCTTTGATCATCTTTACGGTGATGTTTGTGGTCACGCTTTTTGCAGAGTTCATTGCGAATGACCGGCCAATCCTAATCAACTATCGCGGTGAATATTTCACGCCGATCTTCAACTTTTACCCTGAGACCACCTTTGGTGGGGATTTCAAAACCGAGGCGGTTTACACGGATCCGGTTGTGGAATGTCTGATTGCCTCTGGCGGGGTCGAGGATTGTTTCGACGAGCCCGAAGAAATGCTGGAACAGATCGACGCGGGCACGTTTGAACATGCGGATTTCGACAAGGGTTGGACGCTTTGGCCACTGATCCCGTACAGCTATGACACGCCAGTGGATCGGCCAGGCGCGGCGCCGTTGCCGCCGGATGGGACCAACTGGCTTGGCACAGATGACCGGAAACGGGATGTGGTCGCGCGGGTGATTTATGGCTTCCGATTGTCGATCATCTTTACGTTGGTGGTGACCACGGCGGCGAGCCTGATTGGCATCGCTGCGGGGGCTATTCAGGGGTACTTTGGCGGCTGGATTGATCTGATCTTCCAGCGTGTGATCGAGATTTGGGGCGCGACGCCGAGCCTTTATATCATTATCATTATGTTCGCGATTTTGGGGCGAAGTTTCTGGCTGCTTGTGTTGTTGACGGTGTTGTTCAGTTGGACGGCGCTGGTCGGCGTGGTCAGGGCAGAGTTCCTGCGGGCGCGTAACCTGGAATATGTGCGCGCAGCCAAGGCGCTGGGCGTGAGCAACCGCGTCATCATGTTCCGCCACATGCTGCCAAATGCAATGGTCGCGACCGTGACCATGCTGCCGTTTATCGTGACCGGCACGATCAGCACGCTGGCTGGGTTGGATTTCCTTGGCTTTGGCCTGCCGTCGTCGGCACCGAGCCTTGGGGAGTTGACCCTTCAGGCGAAACAAAACCTTCAGGCGCCGTGGCTGGCTTTCACCGCGTTCTTCACTTTTGCCATCATGCTTTCGTTGTTGGTCTTCATTTTTGAAGGTGTGCGCGATGCATTTGACCCAAGGAAGACTTTCTCATGAGCGTTTTGGAGGTCAAAGGCCTGCGCGTGGCTTTCCGGCAGGATGGAGAACGTGTCGAAGCCGTAAAGGGCGTGTCCTTCACGGTAGATCGTGGGGAAACTGTGGCCTTGGTAGGTGAGTCTGGATCAGGCAAGTCGGTGACGGCTCTGTCTACCGTGTCTTTGCTGCCCGGCAGCGCGGCAGTGGCCGGATCGGTGACCTATGATGGTCAGGAAATGGTGGGCGCGCCTGACAAGCTTTTGCGCAAGGTCCGCGGCAACGACATTAGCTTCATTTTTCAGGAGCCGATGACCTCGCTTAACCCGTTGCACACGATTGAGAAGCAATTGGGTGAGAGTCTGGCCCTGCACCAAGGCGTGACAGGCGACAAGGCCCGAGCGCGGGTGCTGGAGCTTTTGCAGAAAGTGGGGCTGCGGGATGCGGAGCAGCGGTTGAGCTCTTACCCGCATCAGCTGTCCGGCGGGCAGCGGCAGCGGGTGATGATCGCTATGGCGCTGGCCAATAAGCCAGATATTCTGATTGCGGATGAGCCGACAACGGCGCTGGACGTGACCATTCAGGCGCAGATTTTGGAGCTGTTGGCGGAGCTGAAGGCCAGTGAGGGCATGGGGCTTTTGTTCATCACCCATGATCTCGGCGTAGTGCGGCGCATTGCCGATAAGGTCTGTGTCATGAAGGACGGCGAGATTGTTGAAGCCGGACCCGTGTCGGAGATTTTTGACAATCCGCAGCATCCTTATACGCAGCTTTTGCTGAGTGCGCAGGCATCCGGCGTGCCGGAACCGGTCGATGACAGTGCCGAAGAGATGGTGTCCACCGAAAACTTGCGGGTGTGGTTCCCAATTCAGCAAGGTCTGCTGAAACGCACGGTTGGGCATGTCAAAGCTGTGAATGATTCCAGCCTTTCGGTGCGAGCAGGAGAAACGTTGGGCATTGTGGGGGAGAGTGGATCCGGCAAGACCACGTTGGCGCTGGCGATCATGCGATTGATCAGCAGCGACGGCAAAGTCACTTTCGACGGGCATGATGTGCGCAAGTGGAGCACCAAGGAGCTTCGAGCACTGCGCAAAGACATGCAGATCGTGTTTCAGGACCCGTTTGGCAGCCTGAGCCCACGCATGACCTGTGAGCAGATCATTGCGGAAGGTTTGGGCGTTCATGGAAATCCGGATGGGCGAGATACGCGCACGCTGGTGGGGGAGGTCATGACAGAAGTCGGCCTCGATCCGGCGGCGATGGATCGTTACCCTCACGAGTTTTCTGGCGGGCAACGGCAGAGGATTGCGATCGCGCGGGCGATGATCCTGCGGCCCAAGCTTGTGGTGTTGGATGAGCCGACCTCTGCGCTTGATATGACGGTGCAGGTGCAGATTGTGGAACTTCTGCGCAATTTGCAGAAGAAGTACGGTCTGGCCTACCTGTTCATCAGCCATGACCTGCATGTGGTACGTGCGATGAGCCATAAGATTATGGTGATGAAAACCGGCGACGTTGTGGAACATGGCGCCTCTGAAGACGTGTTTGAAAACCCGCAGACCGATTACACCCGTGAGCTTCTGGCGGCGGCACCGACGTGACCAGTCTAAGATTTGATGTTGCTAAAGAGACCGATGCGAAGCGGTTGGCCAAGCTGCGTTTGAACGCCATGCGGCCCAGTCTTGAAGCTGTGGGGCGGTTCAATCAAGAGCGTGCGCGGCGGCGGTTTCTCGATAGTTTTGTACCAGGGGACACTACGCTGGTGATGTCAGGGAAGCAGTTGCTGGGATTCTTTGCGGTGCAGGATAAAGGCGATCACCTTTATCTTGATCACCTATATATCGCGCCGGATCAGCAAGGTGGCGGGATCGGAAGCTTGATCCTGCAATGGGTGCTTCGTGATGCGGCAGAGCGGGATCTGCCGGTGCGGCTAATGGCGTTAAAAGACAGTCCGGCCAATGCGTTTTACCGCCAGCACGGATTTGATGTGACAGGGCAAGAAGACTTCGACACGCTATATCAATGGGTGCCACCACCAAAATAGGCCGATCCAGCGGACCGGCCCATTTAGAAAGTACTACCTGCCTGAGATCAGATTGCGGCGCTGTGCTGTGCTTTACTCATGTCATAAGCGTCAAACGCCCGCGCGATCATGCGGGTCAGCGGGCGCGCAGGCTTCGGGATAACCAGGGCATTGCTTTCAAGTGCCAAGACATCCGGGAATTGCGCCATGACCTTGGAGAACATCTCGTTCAGAGCGGCGCGAGAAATATCAAAGCGGTCGACAATTTCTTCGGCATCAATGCGGAAGTCACACATCAAGGCTTCAATCAGGCGACTGCGCAGGCGGTCCTCATCGGTGAAAGTGTGCCCACGCGAAGTAGAAAACCGTCCTTCACGAATGGCGCCAGTGTGTGCCGATGTGGCCGGGGCGTTTTGCGCGTAGCCCTGCGGGAAGCGCGCAATTGAAGACGCGCCAACCGCCAGAAGCACGTCGGCGGTGTCGTCGGTGTAACCCTGAAAATTGCGGCGCAGAGAGCCATTGCGTTGCGCCACAGACAGGCCGTCCGTTTTGGTGGCGAAGTGATCGATGCCAATTTCGTCGTGGTCGTCCCAGAGGAAGAGTTTGCGTGCGGTTTCAAACAGCGCGAGGCGTTCCTGTGGTGTCGGGAGCGCATCTGATGGGATCATTTGCTGGCGTTTCGCCATCCAGGGGACGTGCGCATAGCCGTAAAGAGCCACACGGTCGGGAGAGAGTGACAACAGTTTCTGAACGCTTTCGGTGATACGCGCCTGCGTTTGGTGCGGAAGACCAAACAGAATGTCGGCGTTCACACTTTTCACGCCATGCGCGCGGATCATCTCTACGGCAACGCGGGTGATGTCATAGCCCTGGATACGGCCAATGATTTTTTGAATTTCATCATCGAAATCTTGCACGCCGATGGAGGCGCGGTTCATGCCTGCTTTGGCAAGGGCCTCAAGCCGTGTGTGGTCGATTTCGTTGGGATCGATCTCTACGGAGAATTCGCCATCTTTGGCCATTGGGGCCACATCAAAGATCGCACCAGCGAGCTCCTCCATCATGGGAGCATCTAGCAGGGTGGGGGTGCCGCCGCCCCAGTGCAGGCGGGAGAGCGTAATGCCATCAGGCAAAGAAGCCTGCAAAATCTTCAGTTCAGCTTTTAAGGTTTCCACATATGCGGCAACTGGAGAGAGCGTGGACGTGCCTTGGGTACGGCAGGCGCAGAACCAGCATAGACGGCGACAAAACGGCACATGCACTTATAGAGACACTTGCGAACCCGTCGGAATCGCTTCAATCCACGCCTTGTAAGTGTCTGGCGTCACGTCATTGTTGAAGTGCGGGGCTGTCGGATAGCTTGTGTAACGCGGGACTTTCGCGTCAAACAGTCCGAGTTTGGCCAATTGTTTTTCCTGTTCCATGAGCGTGCTCATATAGGTGTAGGAAAGGCAAACCTTTGACCCAAATCAAGTCTAGGTACGGACGGCGTTATGAACAAACCGGTTGAACTTTCGATTGGCTGCGAGAATTGCCAGATCAAACACCGCGCAGTGTGCGCGCGCTGTGATGAGGATGAGCTCGCGACACTTGAGAACATCAAATACTATCGCAGTATTGAAGCGGGGCAGACGGTCATCTGGTCCGGCGACCGGATGGAGTTTGTTGGTTCCGTTGTGTCCGGCATCGCCTCCCTTACACAAACTATGGAAGATGGCCGCACACAGATGGTGGGGCTTTTGCTGCCGAGCGATTTTGTTGGTCGACCAGGAAGAGACACCGCAACGTACGATGTCGTTGCGACCACGGATCTGGTGATGTGCTGTTTTCGCCGTAAGCCGTTTGAGAAAATGATGCTGGAAACGCCTCATATCGCTCAGCGCTTGCTTGAAATGACTCTGGATGAGTTGGATGCCGCGCGGGAGTGGATGTTGGTTCTAGGGCGCAAGACAGCGCGTGAGAAGATTGCCAGCTTGCTGTCGATCATTGGGCGCCGCGCCGCGTCGTTGAAGCTGGAAGGCGTGGCTGGAAAGATTGTGTTTGATTTGCCGCTGACCCGTGAGGCGATGGCAGATTATCTGGGCCTGACCCTAGAGACTGTGAGCCGCCAGATGTCCGCGCTCAAACGTGACGGCGTGATCCAATTGGAAGGCAAACGGCATATAACTGTACTGAGTTTTGAGCGCTTGCTTGATGAGGCCGGCGATGATGCTGACGGCGGATTGATGGCCTAAAGCAGTGACGATACTGCAATGAAAACAGGCGGGGTGATCCCCGCCTTTTTTGCCTTAGATCAGTGGGCCAGAAACACTGGAATGTTGTCCTGTTCCAGCATGTTACGGGTGGCCCCGCCCAAGATCGCTTCGCGGAAGCGGGAGTGGCCATAAGCTCCCATGACGATCATGTCTGTTTCTGTGTTCGTTGCGTGACGTAGCAGGACATCAGACACGCGTGGTTGCGTTTTGGACAGCACGTCGACTTCGACACGAACACCGTGGCGCGATAGGAATTGCGACAGCATACCACCGGGATCGGAGCGGTTTGGACCGTGGGTTGGTGGATCAATCACCACGACATGGACAAGGTCCGCCGCTTTCAGGAACGGCAAAGCCGCGCGGGTGGCCACCAAGGCCTCCGCACTTTCGTTCCAGCCGATCGAAATCGTTTTGGGGGCGGAGAAAGGTTCTGCCGTTTCCGGCACCATCAGAACGGGGGCCTGCCCCTCAAACAAAGCGGCCTCCAATGTGGGCTCCAACTCGGTGCCTTGATTCTTTCCGTAGGGCTTTGGGAGGACGACAAGGTCGGCAAAACGGGCCCATGCGGCCACATGTCGCCCTAGATCAGCTATCTGCGTAACGCCGGTATCACAGCCCCAACGGATGTCGGTTTTTGCCAGTGCAGTCTCCACAGCAGCCTTTACCGCGTCCGCCTCTTCATGGGCGCGTTTGAGCATTTCCTGCATCAATAGTGCGTCTGCACCCGCATAGAAGTAGCCAGCTTGCGATCGATCCACGCCAAGCGCGAGCACGTCAAGGTGTGCGTCCTGAGCCTTCGCAAGGGCGATACCTTGCGCGAGAGGCGCTTCGGTGAAGTCAGAGTCCGTCAGAACGCACATCAAAGATCTGTAGTTCATTGTCACTAACCCGTGTTATGAAAAGGTGTAATTTAGATACGACTTTTGCGTGAGGCTGCATAGAAAGCCGTGTTTCTTGAAATAGATACAGGGAGACATTCGAAAGGGTTTCCTTGACCCAGATCAAAGCGGATCGCTCGCTGCACCTGCAAAAGACGATTGGTCAAATCCGCCTGAAGCCCGAAGAAGAATCGGACCGGGCAAGACGAAGGGACGCGAAATGGTAAATTACTTCAAGCTGATCGCGCTGGGCCTCATCACGTTTTTTGCGTTGATTGCGGCCAACTATGCGCGTGATTTAGCTTATATGGTGCATGCCTTGCTTATTGCGGGTGTGTCCTTTGGGCTTTTCATTTGGCTTCTGCGGGAAACCGGCACCGAGAAGGTGCATCCGCAGGATGAATATATGGACGATGTGGTGCGCTTCGGCGTCGTCGCAACCGCCTTCTGGGGCGTCGTCGGGTTTTTGGTGGGCGTCTTTATCGCGTTCCAGCTGGCTTTCCCGGCCCTCAACTTTGAGTGGGCACAGGGCTTCGCCAACTTTGGTCGCCTGCGCCCGCTGCACACCTCTGCGGTGATTTTTGCGTTTGGCGGCAACGCGCTGATCGCGACATCGTTCTACGTTGTGCAGCGCACCAGCGCCGCGCGGCTTTGGGGTGGCAATTTGGGTTGGTTTGTCATCTGGGGCTACCAACTTTTTATCGTTCTGGCAGCGACAGGCTACCTTCTGGGCGGTACACAGTCCAAAGAATACGCCGAGCCTGAATGGTATGTAGACCTGTGGCTGACCATTGTTTGGGTCGCTTACCTTGCCGTGTTCCTTGGCACAGTGATCAAGCGGAAAGAGCCACACATCTACGTGGCCAACTGGTTCTTCCTCGCGTTTATCGTGACTGTAGCGATGCTGCACGTGGTCAACAACCTGACCATTCCGGTGTCCATTTTTGGCTCCAAGTCCATCATCGTATGGTCCGGTGTGCAAGACGCCATGGTGCAATGGTGGTACGGTCACAACGCTGTGGGCTTCTTCCTGACCGCGGGCTTCCTGGGCATGATGTACTACTTCATCCCGAAGCAGGCGGAGCGTCCGGTGTTCTCCTACAAGCTGTCGATCATCCACTTCTGGGCGTTGATCTTCCTGTATATCTGGGCGGGTCCCCACCACCTGCACTACACCGCGTTGCCTGACTGGGCTTCGACCCTCGGCATGGTGTTCTCTGTGATCCTGTGGATGCCGTCCTGGGGTGGCATGATCAACGGTCTGATGACGTTGTCCGGTGCCTGGGACAAGCTGCGCACCGACCCTGTGATCCGTATGATGGTGATCTCTGTGGGTTTCTACGGCATGTCGACCTTCGAAGGTCCGATGATGTCGATCCGCGCAGTGAACTCGCTGTCTCACTACACCGACTGGACCATTGGTCACGTGCATTCCGGTGCGCTTGGTTGGAACGGGATGATCACCTTCGGCTGTCTCTACTTCCTGGTGCCTGTGCTGTGGAAACGTGAGCGTCTCTACTCCCTGCAGCTTGTAAGTTGGCACTTCTGGCTCGCCACCATCGGCATCGTGCTCTACGCGGCGTCCATGTGGGTGACCGGTATCATGGAAGGCCTGATGTGGCGTGAAGTGGATGCCAATGGCTTCTTGGTGAACTCTTTTGCCGACACCGTGGCAGCGAAGAAACCGATGAACATCGTGCGTGGTCTGGGCGGGGTTCTGTTCCTCACTGGTTCCATCATCATGTGCTACAACCTGTGGATGACTGTGCGAAAGGCACCTGCCAAAGAGGCCAGCCTGTCCGTCGCAGTCCCGGCTGAATAAGGAGGGCCGGCAGCTATGGCTATTCTCGATAAACACAAGATCCTCGAGACCAACGCGACCCTCTTGCTTGTTTGCAGCTTCTTGGTCGTTACTATTGGCGGTATCGTGCAGATCGCACCACTGTTTTGGCTGGAAAACACGATTGAGGACGTGGAGGGCATGCGCCCTTACACGCCTCTGGAATTGGCTGGTCGTGACATCTACGTGCGCGAAGGTTGCTACGTGTGTCACAGTCAGATGATCCGGCCGATGCGTGATGAGGTGGAACGCTATGGTCACTACTCGCTGGCAGCGGAGTCCAAATATGACCAACCACACCAGTGGGGGTCCAAGCGGACTGGTCCTGATTTGGCGCGCGTAGGTGGTCGTTATTCGGATGACTGGCATCTGGACCACATGCGCAATCCTCAAAGCGTGGTGCCGGAGTCGATCATGCCGAAGTATGGCTTCCTAGAGAAGACAATGATCGACGGCAAATACATCGGCGACGTGATGAAGGCGAATGCGTTTGTGGGTGTGCCTTACACTGAAGACATGCTGGAAAACGCGCAGTCTGACTTTATGGCGCAAGCAGATCCGGACAGTGATTATGACGGTCTTCTTGAGCGTTACGGCGAAGACAGCGTGAACGTGCGTAACTTCGACGGCCAGCCGGGTGTGTCCGAAATGGATGCGATGATCGCGTATCTTCAAATGTTGGGCACGTTGGTTGATTTCTCAACCTTCACGCCAGACGCATCGCGGTAAGGAGGGAGCCACATGGAAACCTATTCCTTCCTGCGTGAGTTTGCGGACAGTTGGATGCTTTTGTTCCTGTTCTTGTTCTTCCTTGCGATTGTGTTCTGGGTGTTCCGCCCAGGCGCAACCAAGGAGTACAAAGATACGGCCAGCATTCCGTTCCGTCATGAAGATAAACCCGCCACGAATGAGGAGGCGCGGACATGAGCAAGCCATCGAAAAAGTTCGACAACGATCCAAACACCACAGGTCACGTGTGGGACGGGATCGAAGAGTTTGACAACCCGATGCCACGTTGGTGGCTGTGGGTGTTCTACGCCACGATTATCTGGGGCATCGGTTATACCATTGCCTATCCAGCATGGCCTGGCATCAAAGGAGCCACCACGGGTGTGCTTGGATGGTCAACCCGTGGTGACGAAGCAGCAGAACGTGCGGAGTTTGAGGCGCGTCTGGCGCCGATCAACGCAAAGTTGGAAGCAGCTGAGCTGACTCAGATCACCACCGATCCTGAGTTGGGGCCTTATGCGGTTTCCGCCGGTAGCGCGGTCTTCAAGACTTGGTGTGCCCAGTGTCACGGCTCTGGTGCGGCTGGCGCGATTGGTTATCCCAACCTGCTGGACAATGATTGGCTTTGGGGAGGTGACATTGAGAACATCTACCTGACGGTCCGTCACGGCATCCGCAATGAGGAAGACGACGACGCGCGCTATTCCGAGATGCCCGCATTCGGGGATGATTACCTCGAGGACGCGCAGATCGATGCGGTTGTGAACTTTGTTATGTCGCTGTCTGGCGAGCCGAAAGACTCTTCTGTCGTCGCAGCCGGTGCAGAAGTCTTTGCTGACGAATGTTCCTCTTGCCACATGGACGATGGCACTGGTGATCGTGCACAAGGGGCACCAAACTTGGCAGATGCGATTTGGCTTTATGGTGGGGACTATGACTCCATCAAAGAGACCGTCACCTACAGCCGATTTGGTGTGATGCCGTCTTGGGGCAACCGCCTGACGAACGCACAGGTGCGTGCGGTTTCCGCCTATGTGCACCAGCTGGGTGGCGGCGAATAACTTCGCCCTCTTTGGAAACACTGACCGCTCCGGGAAACTGGGGCGGTCTTTTTTTGTGCCTTTTTGCCGGAAAATTCTGCCAATTTGACCAAGATCAAGTTTTTGACCGGAAACCCTTGTTAGAACAGTCTCAAGGGCAGCACGCCGCAACCGGAGCTGTCCATTGGGTGTCGATCTTTCCGTCCTGTTCGCGCGTTTCCTGGAAAGATTGGCACCCACAATTCCCTAAATTACTTGCGGATTGCGCCATTTGGTTGGCGAACTGCGCCAAGGTCTCTATATCTGTGGCTCCAAATGGAGGCGCAGATGCAAAAGCAGGTCCGGTATCCAATTCATAAATCTACAGCGGGTCTTCTGCGATCCTGTGGAATTTCCCTTGAGCGGGTTCTGAAACGGGCCGGGATGCCGGTGGATCTGTTTGATACGGACAACAAAGGCGTAACGGCCCAACAGTTTTTTTCGCTTTGGGAAGCGATATCGGATGAAATCGATGATCCGAAAGTGGTCATAGAGATGGCCAGGGCAATGGCACGAGGCCCCTTTATTCCGGCGGCGTTTGCTTTCTCTTGTAGTCCCAACATCGCCACCGGATTAAAGCGCAAAGCGATTTTCAAACCGCTGGTTGCACCGATCAAGTTGATTGTCTCGGAGACAGAGAAGCATCTCGTTCTGGAAATCGACGTGGCTGAACCGAACTTGGATGTGCCAAAATGCATGGCCGCGTTTGAGATGGTGTATTTCTTGGAAATGGGACGCACATTTACTGGCGTGGATTTTCTGCCCGTTGAAGTGGGGGTGCCTGAGTTGATGGAAGATCAAGCGGTGTTTGATCGGCATTACGGGAGAAAGGCTGTGGTGACGCCACTGCCGAAGCTGACCCTGACGCGGGAAGATGCGTACCGTCCGCTTATCTCGGAAAATCCGCAGCTTTGGGCCGGATTTGAGCGTGATCTAACACGGCAATTGGCAGAACATCAGCGCGCGCAGTCGATGGTGACACGTGTCAGGAATGCGTTGTTAGAATTGCTTCCGGCCGGGCAGGCGTCGGTCGATGCCGTGAGTGATCGGCTTGTGACAAGCCGTCGCAGCCTGCAGCGTCACCTCAGCAAGGAAGGACAGACATTCCAATCTGTCTTAGACGACACACGGTCAGATTTATCCTTACATTACTTGCGTCAAGCCGACATGAGCGTGGAGGAAATCTCCTATTTGTTGGCCTATCGGGACCCCAATTCCTTCTATCGTGCGTTCCAAAACTGGACGGGTCGCACCCCTGCGCAAATGCGCGCTGAGCTACTCTGACGCAGGGAGGTTTGCGAGGCACAGGTGTAAAGGTGAGTCAAAAATGTGAGATTTGACTCAGGTCAATGTTCTGTCGTCCAATCACTGGAACAAGAGCAAGCAATATCATCTCCAAAATATGTGAGTGATTCCGTGAGCAAAAGTCCTGCACCGTCCCTGTACGAGGCACGCGAGCCAATCTTTCCGAAACGCGTTTACGGGCCGTTTCGAAACTTAAAGTGGATTATTATGGCGATTGCGCTGGGTATTTATTACCTGACGCCCATGTTGCGCTGGGATAGAGGGGCCAGCCTCCCTGATCAGGCCGTCCTGATTGATCTCGCGAACCGCCGCTTTTTCTTTTTCATGATCGAGATTTGGCCGCACGAGTTTTACTTCGTTGCTGGCCTACTTATCATGGCCGGTCTTGGCCTGTTTCTGTTTACCTCGGCATTGGGGCGGGTTTGGTGTGGGTATGCTTGCCCGCAAACCGTTTGGACCGATTTGTTCATACTGGTGGAACGATGGATCGAAGGGGATCGCAACGCGCGATTGCGTTTGCATCGCCAGGAGAAACTGGATTTTCGCAAAGCGCGCCTGCGGGTCACCAAGTGGATTACATGGCTGTTGATTGCCATGGCCACAGGCGGGGCTTGGGTGTTCTACTTTGCCGATGCGCCAACTTTGGCTGTGGATTTGGTCACCGGTAACGCCCATCCGGTTGCTTATACGACCGTCGCAATCCTGACTTTTACGACCTTCTTTTTTGGCGGTTTTGCGCGTGAGCAGATTTGTATTTACGCTTGCCCTTGGCCGCGCATTCAGGCTGCGATGATGGATGAGGACACTCTGACCATCGGCTATCGCGACTGGCGAGGTGAACCCCGGGGGAAGGCCCGCAAGGATGAACCGGAAGACGCGCACGGCGATTGCATCAACTGCATGGCGTGTGTGAACGTTTGCCCGATGGGGATCGACATTCGCGATGGTCAACAGATGGAGTGTATCACCTGTGGCCTGTGCATCGATGCCTGCGACGACATAATGGAGAAGATCGGCAAGCCGCGCGGTTTGATCGACTATCTGGCGCTTTCTGATGAAGACCGAGAGCGCGGCGGGCAATCTCCCCGGAGCATCTGGAAGCACATCTTCCGTCCGCGGACTATCATGTACACCTCGTTGTGGTCTCTTGTGGGCATTGGCCTCGTGGTGGCGCTGTTCATGCGCTCTGATATTGAGGCCACTGTTGCTCCCGTTCGCAATCCGACATTTGTCACACTGTCCGACGGCTCGATCCGGAACACTTACGAAGTGCGTCTGCGCAACAAACACGGCGAAGACCGGATGTTCCGGATTTCGGTCAAGGGGGATCCAAGCCTGCGTTTGCAGCTTGAGGGGACGCCATATGATGCCGTTGATGTGCCAGCAGACCAGATGAAGAACCAACGTGTCTATGTCATTGCGCCTGCTGGATCGGCGCCCGCTGATGGCAGTCTGACAGATTTCCGCTTCTGGTTTGAAGACACCGGCAATGGTGATCGGGTGCACAAAGACACAGTATTTAAAGGAAAGGGGCAGTGATGGCGCAGGGAAAATTCACAGGGAAACACTTCTTGATGATCTTTGTCGGAGCATTTGGAGTGATTATCGCCGTGAACTTTACAATGGCTTGGAATGCCGTAGCGACGTTCCCGGGCGTAGAAGTAAAGAACTCTTATGTTGCCAGTCAGAGTTTTGACAAGCGGCGGAACGCTCAAGAAGCTTTAGGGTGGGACGTGAGCGCTCGCGCCGAAGGAGGGTTGTTGATACTGTCTATCATCGATGAGAGCGGTAAACCGGTGCAGGTAGGTAAGTTGGACGCCGTGCTTGGCCGAGCCACTCACGTTAAGGATGACCGGTCGCCGAATTTTCAGTTCGATGGCAAAGCCTATGTTGCGCGTGAAGAAGTGGCTCCGGGGAACTGGAACATCCGGATGAATGCAACCGCGTTGGACGGCACACCGTTTGAGCAACGCGTGATCCTCCGTGTAGAGAAGAGTTAAGACATGACTGCGGCAATGCGCCCGAATATCTCGGCCTGTCCGGCCTGTGACGCAGCCCCAGCGGCGGAAGCTTTGGCAGAGCAGGCCGAACATCAAGAGGCGCGTATTGCGCTCTCTGTTCCAAGCGTGCATTGCGCAGCTTGTATCTCCACGGTTGAAGGCGCATTGGCCGCGCATCCCGGTGTGCATTCCGCACGGGTGAATCTGACCTTGAAGCGGGCCTCGGTGGAGGCTGATCCGGAAGTGACTGCGGAGGGTCTGACCTCTGTTCTGGAGCAGGCTGGTTATGAAGCACAGGAGCTTGATGCCGGTACGTTGAGTGCAACACAGGCCGACAAAGCAGGGCGTGATCTGTTGATGTGGTGGTCGGTCGCG
>Ga0189275_100326_pt1 | contig 28215 bp, 38 predicted proteins | sample N19A6minimetaG_FD_130329 | JGI IMG/M metagenome (GOLD analysis project Ga0189275, IMG submission 130329) | Marine microbial communities from the Costa Rica Dome - N19 A6 mini metaG | ecosystem: Environmental > Aquatic > Marine > Oceanic > Photic zone | place: Costa Rica: the Eastern Pacific...
GGGTTACCGCCACCTGATCGGCACCACGCACCACGTGCTCATTGGTGAAGATCAGGCCGCTGGCCCGGGTGATGAAGCCGGAGCCCTGGCCCTGCTGCCGCTGGCTGGAGGGACCCATCCCAAAAATCCCTCCGAAGGGGTTGGAGATCTCCTTCACCACATCGATGCTCACCACCGCCGGACCGACGCGATCCACCGCCTTCACGATCACGTTGTCCCCCGGTTGCAGAGGCGCGCTGCGGGGCTGATCGTGCACCACCGGTGGCGCCGTCATCGGTGGCTTGGGGGTCAGACCCAGCTGGTCTCTCACCAGGCTGCAACCGGAGAGTGCGCTCCCGGCCAGGGCGATGGCGAGCCAATGCTGGGCGTTGGGCATCACGACGAGATGTGTGCTGATGCATTTAAGACGGCCTGAGCGGATCGGCATGCGTAGATTCAGCGCTCGGGCGATGGGTGGTTTTGGCGCAGACGGGCGAAGAGCTCTGGATCAAGGTGCGGGATGGGTTGCAGGCGAAGCTGAGCAAGCCCACCTTCGAGACCTTCATTCGCCCCACGGGTTGCAGCGGCTTTGCCAATGGAGAGCTGAAGCTTCTGGCCCCGAATCCCTTTGCCAGCGTTCGTTTGCGGGAGCAGCTGCTGCCCACGATCGCCGAGATGGCCAGCAGCATCAGCGGTCAGCCCGTCCAGGTGACGGTGCTGGCGGAAACCGCCTTGCCGCTGCCGGATGCCAACGATGAGGCCTCAGCCGCTACAGATGCGGCGCCGCCTCCAGCGGCCCAGGAGTCGGCATCGGCTCCAGCGCGGAACGGCTCCCCACGCCGCTACCTGCCCGGGCTCAATCCCCGCTACGTGTTCGGTCGTTTTGTGGTCGGCCCCAACAGCCGGATGGCCCATGCGGCGGCTTTGGCTGTGGCCGAAGCACCGGGCCGGGAGTTCAACCCCCTGTTCATTTGCGGCGGTGTGGGCCTGGGCAAAACCCACCTGATGCAAGCGATTGGTCATTACCGGCTGGAAATCGACCCCGGGGCTCGGGTGGCCTATGTCTCCACCGAAACCTTCACCAATGACCTGATCCAGGCCATCCGCAAGGACGGCATGCAGGCCTTCCGCGATCGCTACCGCGCCGCCGATCTGATCCTGGTGGACGACATTCAATTCATCGAGGGCAAGGAGTACACCCAGGAGGAGTTCTTCCACACCTTCAATGCCCTGCATGAGGCAGGCCGTCAGGTGGTGATCGCCAGTGATCGTCCCCCCAGCCAGATTCCACGGTTGCAGCAGCGCCTGATCTCCCGGTTCCAGATGGGCCTGATCGCAGACATTCAGTCGCCTGACCTGGAGACACGCATGGCGATTCTTCAGAAGAAAGCGGAGCAGGAGCGCATGTCGCTGCCCCGTGATCTGATCCAGTACATCGCCGGTCGCTTCACCTCGAACATCCGCGAGTTGGAAGGGGCCCTGACCCGGGCTGTGGCCTTCGCCTCCATCACGGGGCTGCCGATGACGGTGGAATCCGTGGCACCGATGCTCGACCCCACGGGGCAGGGGGTGGAGGTCACGCCGCAACAGGTGATCGACAAGGTGTCTGAGGTGTTTGATGTCACGGCCGAGGAGATGTGCAGCAGCACCCGTCGCCGCGCCGTAAGCCAGGCCCGTCAGGTGGGGATGTACCTCATGCGCCAGGGCACCGACCTCAGCCTGCCGAGGATCGGCGACAACTTCGGCGGAAAAGACCACACCACGGTGATGTACGCGATCGAGCAGGTGGAGAAAAAACTGGCCTCCGACCCCCAGCTCGCTGGTCAGGTGCAGAAGGTGAAGGATTTGCTGCAGATCGATTCCCGCAAGAAGCGCTGATCAGCGGCAGGCTTTCTTGTCACCTTTCCAGCCCGGCATGTCCTGTGCAGCGGCTGAGCACACCAGCTGGCGGGCTGCTGCGAGTGCCGGCTCCAGGCGCCTGGAACTGAAGGGGGGCAGGGGCCGGCTGCGCAGCCAGGCACCCCAACGAAACTCGTGATACGGGATTAGGGGCTGAGGCTTGATCCACCCCTCCTGCTTCAGCTTCCACACGAGGCTCCTGTAGGGATCGTCGTCCAGTCCCAGAAGGCTCGTGGGCAGCTGCTCGGCCGGGCGCGGGCCGTTGCCTCGTCCGTCGTAGAGGTAGAGCCAGCCCTGGTTGTGCAGATGGGCCAGCACAGCGCTTCGGTCGGCGGTTGGCAGCTCCTCCACCACGTAACCCCAGGTGGTGGCCCCTGGATCAATGCCGATAAGGCCTCGCAGGCGGTGGTGCCGGTCCAGCATCCACATGGCGCCATCGGCAGATCGGATCAAAGGGACCGGTTTGCCGCGCAGGTAGTCAAGACGCTGCTGACGGGTGTCCTGGGCGAAATCCTTCTCGCGCGACCAAATCTCCGCCAGTCCCACACACCACTGGGTCGGCTGCAGCTGCGCCGCTGATACTTCAATCAGATCGGTCCCCCGATCGGGGGCGGGGATCGGTTGATAAGCGGGCAGCCGCAGGGGCACGACTCAGCGTTGGCGCCCCCGCACTATGACCCAATTAGGAAGGGTCGGGGATCCTGATCAAAGCGATCCCTCACCGGCAAGGGCTTGGCCTGCTCAGGGCCATCCAGCTGGGCGGTGGCTTCAAGGGCTTGACGCAGCAGTCGAGCGGCCGGGAGCGGCATATCCCTTGGCACCGAAATGCGATCGCGCAGATAGCGCAGCCCGGCGGCACTCCCCGCTGGAGGCGGGCAGGGGGTGTCGCGAACCAACCGGGTGAGGGCACAGCGCAGGGGCTGGTCAAAGGCTGCAGCACCCATGGGGTTCACCTCGCGCAGCCGTTGCTGGTGACGCAGCACCCGGCTCAGGGCGATGACGGCCTGATCGGCTTCATGGTCCGCATCCCAGCAGGCTTCGTCCTCGCCGAGGCCATCACCTCGGTCGATCCGTTCGGCCAGGCGCTTTGCTTCCGCTCCATCGTCGGGCCAGCAGCCGCCCATCTGGGGAGGCAGGTCATGGGCATGGGTGTGAAAGTCGCTTTGGGTGCCGCGGTAGGTCTCCAGTTGCTCCAGGGCACGGAACCAGCGGTCAATGGCCGGATGCTCAGCCCTCAGCCGGTATCCCTTGTAGTAAGCCAGCGAGGCATTCATCCGTTCCACGTAGGGAACGAAGATCAGATCCACGGTCTGCGGCTCCGGGCCCCGCAGCCATGGGCCTTCGTCCCGGTTCAGCTCCCGTTCGAAGCGCCGGGCGATGTCTTGAAACTGCTCTCGGGCCAGAACCTGTTGCCTCGGACGCAGCCGTGGTGAACACAGCCAGATGCACCAGGCTTGAAACAGCAGCCGTTCAAGACGGCGCAGCTCCAGAGCTTCTGGCGCTGTCATTGCCATGCCCAGAGGGCCGAACTGCTGTTCGAGGGCCAGCAGGATGTCGTCGCTTTCGGTGATCAGCCGCCCGTTGAGCTCCAGGGCCGGCAACATCCCTGAAGGCACTTTTTCCAGGAACCACGGCTCCTTCGGGCCGTAGCAACGCATGGTGACTTTGCGGATCCGGTAGGGGATGCGCTTGAACTCCAGCCAGAGCCAGATTTTTTGGCAGTAGGGGCACCAGGCGTGGTGGTCGCGGTACAGCGTGACCATCACGTTGGATTCAGGCTGTCCGAACAGGCGCAATGTGGCCTGGGCACTGGTCGGCCCTTCAATCCGATTCGGTTCCGGCATCGCCAGGCTGGCCAGGTCCGACCAGTTCAGGGGTTCAGCTGATTCCGATGAAAGGGGCATGCAGGATCGGCGCAAGCGTTGCCCGTCCATAGGACTGCCAGTCGCCCAGTTCGTGCATCAGCGCCAGACAGTCCTGCTGGCGGCCCTGATCAGCCAACTGCTTCAGCCGCAGTTTCATGTCATCGCTGGTGATCATCATCACGATCTCGCGGCGTTGCGATCGTTTGAGGCGCAGCTCAGGTTCAGGCGGCTGCCTGCGGCGCTTGGAAGAACGGTTCATGGTTTAAGGACGCGGTTGAAATACGACCGACTCGTCTTGGGCCTTTATGACCCCCTTCCCCGGACCATAACGCCATCTTTACGATGACGCCCGTCATCTTGAGCACCCTTCTGTTATGGGCGCTGATCTGGATCTGGTTGTGCTCGGCGCAGGCTCCGGTGGTCTGGCTGCTGCGAAACGCGCGGCCCGTCATGGAGCCCGCGTCGCCATCGTGGAGGGTGATCGCGTCGGCGGCACCTGCGTGATCCGCGGCTGTGTTCCCAAGAAGCTATTGGTGTACGGCGCCCAGGCCCGCCATCAACTGGCGGATGCCTCGGCCTACGGCCTTGAGATCGGTTCGGTGCGTTCGGATGTGCCTGATCTTCTGCGTCGGGTGCGTGCCGAGGTGGATCGGCTCAATGCCCTCCATCTCGGATTTCTGGAGAAGGCCGGCGTTCAGTTGATCTCCGGTTGGGGACGCTTCACGGCAGCAGATCGCATCGGCATTTCCGATCAACGCGGTGGGCCCGTGCGAGAGGAACTCTCGGCCCCGCGCTTTCTGGTGGCGGTTGGTGGCCGGCCGGCCCGGCCGGAGATTCCTGGGGTTGAACACACCTGGGTCAGCGACGACATGTTCCTGCTGGAGGATGTCCCCTCAGCCGTGGTGGTGGTGGGCGCAGGCTTCATTGCCTGCGAGTTCGCCTGCATCCTGCGGGGCCTTGGTGTTGCGGTCACCCAGGTGGTGCGTGGTCCGCGCTTGCTGCGCGGTTTTGATGCTGAGTTGGCCGATGCCGTGCTGGGTGGCATGCGTGAGCAGGGCATTGAGGTGCTGTTGGAGCAAACGCTGGTGGCCGTGGAGGGAGAGCCCGGGGCGCTGACGGCGCGGCTGGGCAATGGTGAGTCTTTGGCTTGCGGCGGTGTGTTGATGGCCACCGGGCGTCGCCCCTGGCTTGCGGATCTTGGGCTGGATGCTGCCGGTGTAGCGATCGAGCACGGCCGCATCAGGGTCGATGCCAACTCCTGCACCTCGGTTCCCCACATCCATGCCGTCGGTGATGTCACCGATCGGGTCAACCTCACGCCTGTGGCCATTGATGAAGGTCGTGCCTTCGCCGATAGCGTCTTCGGGTCGCGTCAGCGGCAGGTGAACCACGACCTGGTGGCCAGTACCGTGTTCAGCGATCCAGAGCTGGCGACCGTGGGCCTTTCGGAAGAACAGTCCATCGAACGCCATGGCGTGGAAGGTGTTGTTGTGCATCGCGCCCGCTTCCGGTCCATGGCGCGGGCATTGCCCGCCTCCGGTCCCCGTTGTCTGCTCAAGTTGGTGGTGGAGAAGGCCACCGATCGGGTGCTGGGCTGCCACATGGTGGGCGAGCATGCCGCGGAGATCATTCAGATGGCGGCGATTGCCGTGGGGATGGGCGCCACCAAGGCCGATTTCGATCGCACCATGGCACTGCACCCCTCTGTTTCAGAGGAGTTCGTGACGATGTAGTGATCTGGCAATCCTTTCGACAGTATGAAAGGTGAATGACAGTGCATATCTGGCGATCTAGACCACGATTAGATCGATATATATGACGTGGAATCATTCATGCAGACTCGAGGTCATAAGGCTAATTTTGCTCACTTTTTGATTGAATCAGGCGAGCAGTTGCTCAGCCTTCTTTGGCCTGCAGCTGATGCTCGCCGGGCAGCGTCCTTAGAGATTATTGCTCGCACGGCCTACACGGCTGAGGAAAGTGCTTGTCATTACCTTGAAACGATTGGACTCGATCAGAGTGGTGCTATTCGTAAAACTCTGGAGCTGGCACGTCGGCAGGATAGTAATGAGCAGACGCATGAAGACATTTTTTCTCGTGATCTTGGTGGATTGTCTTTATGGATAGACCGCTTTGTGGCAAGGCATGTAGCTGTGCTTGTTTATTGGATATTTGCTCTTACTACCTTGTTGGATCACGAGTTGGCCTCTTTGCTTGGAGAAGCTGTTGAGGCCGAAGCTGTCAAAACGTACCGGCGCATGCTTCTGGAGCAGCCAGAGGAATGGTTGCAGCAGCCCGTAACTCCAATTGCAGCAACCTATTGGAGAAAAGAGGGAAATATGTGGGCTGCCCGTGATGAATGTGAGCCAAAAACTCTTCGAGATGTAATCGAATTGATTGCCAGAGATGAGTTGGACCATGTGGCGGCTAATAGCCAAAAAGCAATTGCTTTTTAGGTATTGATTTTAGTGGTTGGACTGTTCTGGTTGTCCCGCCAATAAAAAACTGCCTGAGTGAAAATCACAATCATCACGATTGGAATTACAGCGCAGAGCATCACAAGGCGAAATTCATCGGCCCAGGTGGCCATGGCCGTTCGGGGCAAAACATTGTCGACCAGATACAGAACATAGAGGCCGAGAAGTAGCCCTCCTTCCAAGCGGGATATTCGACCTTTCGTCCAAAAAATTGGCATACAGGCCAGGCTGGTGAGCAGCATTACCGGCAAGTCGTCCTGAATCAGTTCCGGGCTGACTTCAAGTCCGTTGCCAGCTGCCGCTATGGCTCCGCCGCCCAGCACCAGCATCAGGTTCAACAGGCAGCTGCCTACCACGTTGCCGATCGCCAGATCGGTGCGCCCGCGCAGGGCGGCCACCAGGGACGTGATCAATTCGGGCATCGACGTTCCGGCTGAAACGATTGTCAGACCGATCACTGCCTCACTAACTCCCAGAAAGGTTGCGGCGCTGACCGCGCCATTCACCAGAACCCTGGATCCGATCGAGAGAACGCTGATGCCGGCAATCAATCGCACTGAAGCTGGGATCAATCCACCTTTGTTTGCTTCGTCACTGATTTCGGGTTCAGCGCTACCGCTGTCGTCCGGTTCTTCACGGGCGGTGCGGATCTCCCAGACGGTGTTGATCACAAGCCCCAACAGCAAGGCCAGGCCCGCTTGCCAGGTGACCCGTCCTGCGGAGGCCATGCCCCAGACCGCCGCCGAGATGGCAATCATCAGAGGCACATCCCGCCTCACCAGGCGGCTTTCAACCCGCAAGGGCAGCACAAGGGCACTGCTGCCCAGCACCACCATCACGTTGAAGATGTTGCTGCCCACCACATTGCTCACGGCGAGGGCGTCAGTTCCCTGGAGCACCGAACTCAGGCTCACGAACAGTTCCGGGGCGCTTGTGCCCAGCGACACCACCGTGAGGCCGATCACGAGCTGGGGAATCCCGAAGATCACCGCCATGGCGACGGACCCCTGAACGAACAGTTCCCCGCCACCGAAGAGCAGTCCGATGCCCAGGAGCACTTGGATCGAGGCCTGCAGAAATTCAGGCATGGGGCTAGCTCAGCTGTACGGGGATTCTGCTTTGAAGCGAATCAACCTAAGGTCACTCACCTGGGTAATAGATAAGAAACCTTGTTGAACCGGATCAGCACAAGCAACATCCGGGGTGACGCCTTTGGTGGCGTGACCGCCGCGGTGATTGCTCTGCCGATGGCCCTGGCCTTCGGGGTCGCCGCAACGGGTGACCCTGCCCCTGGGCTTTGGGGGGCCGTGATCATCGGCTTGGTGGCGTCTCTCTTCGGCGGAACTCCCACCTTGATCTCCGAACCCACCGGTCCCATGACCGTGGTGTTCACGTCGGTGATCCTGAGCTTCACCGCCACAGCGCCGGACAAGGAAACGGCCATGGCCATGGCCTTCACCGTGGTCATCCTGGCGGGTCTGTTTCAGATCCTTTTTGGCGTCTTCCGTCTGGGTCGATACGTCACCCAGATGCCTTACACCGTGATCTCTGGCTTCATGTCGGGGATTGGAGCCATCCTGGTGATTCTCCAGCTGCCCGCTTTCCTGGGGCAGACCGCATCGGGTGGGGTGATGGGAACCCTGTCCAACCTGCCGGGTTTGATTGCCGGAATTCAGCCAATGGAGCTGGCGCTGGCGTTGATCACCGTTGCGATCCTCTGGTTCACCCCAGCCAGCGTGAAGCGTTTCTGCCCACCGCAGCTGCTCGCTCTGGTGCTGGGAACGGTGCTGTCGATGACCCTTTTCCAGACGGCCGGTCTCAAGACCATTCCTCCGTTCAATGCTGAGCTCCCCAGCCTGCATGTGCCCACCTTTTCGGGCGGACAGCTGCGTTTGATGTTCGTGGATGCCGCAGTGCTGGGCATGCTCGGCTGCATCGATGCGCTGCTCACCTCCGTGGTGGCTGACAGCCTCACCCGCACGGAGCACAACTCCAACAAGGAATTGGTGGGTCAGGGACTGGCTAACATCGCATCGGGCGTCTTTGGCGGACTGCCTGGGGCAGGAGCCACGATGGGCACCGTCGTGAACATTCAGGCCGGCGGACGCTCAGCCCTGTCGGGCATTGTCCGCGCGCTGATTCTGATGGTGGTCGTTCTGGCTGCCGCGCCCCTTGCGTCCACGATTCCCCTCGCTGTGTTGGCGGGCATCGCCCTGAAGGTGGGCATCGACATCATTGATTGGGATTTCCTCCAACGGGCCCACCACCTCTCGGTGAAAGCTGCGGTGATCACCTACGGAGTGATTGCGCTCACGGTGCTGGTGGATCTCATCACTGCAGTGGGCATCGGAGTTTTCGTGGCCAACGTGCTCACCATTGATCGGATGAGCGCGTTGCAGTCAAGAAAAGTGAAAACGATCAGCACCGCCGATGACGATGTGGAGCTGACTGATGAAGAGCAAGTGTTGCTGGATCAGGCCTCCGGCCAGGTTCTGTTGTTCCAGCTCGCAGGGCCGATGATCTTCGGCGTGGCCAAGGCCATCTCGCGTGAGCACAACGCCATCGGCAATTGTAAGGCGGTGGTCTTCGACCTCTCCGAGGTGTCCCACCTGGGGGTCACCGCTGCGATCGCCCTCGAGAATGCCGTCAAGGAAGCGATTGAAGAGAGTCGTCAGGTGTTCCTGGTCGGTGCAACGGGCAGCACGGAGAAGCGCCTGCAGAAGCTGAAGCTGTTGGATCGGCTCCCCCAGAGCCACATCACTGGTGATCGCCTCGATGCCTTGCGCCTTGCCGTGAACGGTCTGCAGCTGAATGTCTGATCAGATCTCGATCATCGCCCCTGATGATTGGCACGTGCATCTCCGCGACGGGGAGATGCTCCACCAGGTTGTGGCCCATACCGCCCGCCGTTTTCAGCGGGCCATCGTGATGCCCAACCTGCGTCCCCCGGTGACCACGGTGGCTGCTGCACGGGCATACCGAGACCGGATTCAGGCGGCGTGCCCCGCTGATCTGGAGTTCACGCCGTTGATGACGGCGTACCTCACGGATTCGATCGCTCCTGCCGAGTTGGAGACAGGATTTCGAGAGGGCGTCTTTGCTGCCGCCAAGCTTTATCCCGCGAACGCCACCACCAATTCCGCCGCAGGGGTGACGGATCTGCTGCAGATCGATCCCGTGCTGGAAACGATGGCCCGGATCGGTATGCCCTTGCTGATCCATGGTGAAGTCACGGATAGCGAGATCGATATCTTTGACCGAGAGGCGGTGTTCATCGAACGCCATCTGGCACCACTGCGGGACCGCCATCCCGAGCTGAAGGTTGTGTTCGAGCACATCACCACCGAACAAGCGGTGCAATACGTCAGCTCAGCGGATCGTCATCTCGCCGCCACCATCACCCCCCACCATCTGCACATCAACCGCAACGCGATGTTTGCCGGCGGGTTGCGCAGTGATTTTTATTGCCTCCCCGTGGCCAAGCGGGAATGCCACCGCCAGGCCCTGCGCCGGGCGGCCACCAGCGGTGACCCATGCTTCTTTCTCGGCACCGACACGGCACCGCACGAACGGGCATCCAAGGAAAGTGCCTGCGGATGCGCCGGCATCTTCAATGCGCCCTTCGCCCTGGAGAGCTATGCCCAGGTTTTTGATGAGGAGGGCGCCCTGGAGCATCTCGAAGCCTTCACCAGCCTGAATGGACCGGCCTTCTACAACCGTCCAGCCAACACGCGTCGCATCACGTTGCAACGCCGTGACCATCTCGTGCCGGAACTTGTAAATGGACTGGTTCCTTTCCATGCTGGAGAGATCCTGTCCTGGGCCGTTGCCGATGCACCTGATCAAGTTCAGCTCTGAAGACTGCGGCACCTGTCACCGCATGAGTCACTACGACGGCAAGGTGGCCGAGGAGCTCGGCTGCAGCTTCATCTCCGTGATGCTGCAGGACACGGAGATGTATCGGAAATACCGGATGATCCTGCTCAAGCAGTACCCCAACAAGGAGGGGATGGGCTGGCCCACCTACCTCCTGGTGAACGATCCCGATGGAGATTTTTCGATCGAGGGAGAACTGAAGGGCGGCATGCCCAAGGGAGATTTCCGCACCAAGCTGGCTGAGTTGCTGCCGTCTTGAGCTCAGGTGGTGGGGGCAGGGGGACTTGAACCCCCACAGGCCTTTCGGCCCAAGCGATTTTAAGTCGCGTGCGTCTACCGATTCCGCCATGCCCCCTCCCGGACATCTTAGATTTCCCCCAGATGTCCTCAGGCCTTGGACCTTTCGTCCCTGCTTTCTCAAGTCCCACAGGACACGTTGTTGGTTCTGTTGGCCTACACCGTTCTGGGCGGCATGTATCTCGTTGTAGTTCCCCTCGCCCTGTACGCGTGGATGAACCAGCGTTGGCATCGCATGGGCAAGCTGGAGCGTCTGGGGATCTATGGCCTGGTCTTCCTCTTTTTCCCGGGGATGATTCTGTTTGCCCCCTTCCTCAATTTCCGGCTGAGCGGGCAAGGAGACGTCTGAATTGACGCGTGGCAAGGTTCTTCTGATCGGACTTGCAGTCCTCCTGTTGGGCGGGCTTGGGCAAGTCGGCTTTCAGGCTGCAGGCTTTGAGGGGTTTTCAGCAGGGATTGCTGCGGAGGCCCTGCTGGTTGTGATTGTGGTGGTGTGGACAAGCTCTTACCTGTTCCGTGTGGTCACCGGCCAGATGACCTACATGAATCAGCGGCGTCGCTACCGCGAGGTCTACGACAAACAGGAAGCTGAGGCGCTTCAAGCCCGTTTTGATGCTCTTCCCGAGGAGGAGCAACAGGCGCTGTTGCGCAAGATTGGAGCGGATGCCTCGGTTTCCACCGACGGCGATGCCCCCGTCGACTCATAGGCTTCCGAAGTTTGTTCCTGGTCGGTTGACCGAGATGCCCAATCAGCAGTCCTCTTCCATCGCCCAGCGCTTTGAGCAGCTGAAGCAGGACGGTCGCCTCGCCTTGATGCCATTCCTGATGGCCGGCGATCCGCATCTCTCTGTCACCGCTGATGTGCTGCTCAGCCTGCAACGTGCAGGGGCTGACATGGTCGAACTGGGAATGCCCTACAGCGACCCCCTCGCTGATGGGCCGGTCATCCAGGCTGCTGCGTCCCGGGCCCTTGCCGCCGGAACCACGCCAAAGGGTGTTCTGGACATGCTGCGGTCATTGAAAGGCCAGCTGCAGATTCCCGTGATCCTGTTCACGTATTCCAATCCACTGCTCAATGTGGGGATGGAGGCGTTTTGCCAGTCCGCAGCGGAGGCTGGTGCGGCGGGTTTGGTGGTCCCTGATCTACCCCTTGAGGAAGCGGAGCGGCTGTCGACGATCGCAGAGCGTCATGGCTTGGATTTGGTGCTCTTGGTTGCACCCACCACTCCCCAGGATCGGATGGGTCGGATTGCGACATGCAGCCGAGGTTTCACCTACCTGGTGAGTGTCACAGGTGTCACCGGTGAGCGAGCTCAGATGGAAAGCAGGGTTGAAGGTTTGGTGCAGCAACTCAAACAAACCTCACCGGTTCCTGTTGCGGTTGGTTTTGGGATCTCCGGTGCCGAGCAGGTGCGTCAGGTTCGGGGTTGGGGTGCCGATGGAGCGATTGTGGGCAGTGCACTTGTGAAACGGATGGCGGCAGCGTCGCCCGGGGACATCGCTCAGGAAGCTGGTCGTTTTTGCGCTGAGTTGCGTGCCGCTGCTGATCAGCCCTAGGGGCTGCCATCCCGCTCAAGCCATGAAAAACCCCGGCATTGGCCGGGGTTGCATTGGTTTTTAATGTTGAATCACTCGTCGTCTTCGTCGGTGGCGCCCACCGATGTCAGACGAATCTGTTTGCGACCAAGTTTGATTTCAAATTCATCTCCAGGTTTCAGGTCAAGCAGCGCTGTATAGGCCTTGCCGATGAGAAGATTGCCGTTGCCTTGCACAGTGGCCACATAGCTGAGTTTGCGGCCGCCTTTGCCCACACCGCCAACTCCACCCACGCCAAGACTGACGCCTTTGGCCTCCAGCAGTGCTTCATAAAAAGCGGTGAAATTCAGACGTTCACCACCATCTTTTTTCGTGGAGACATAGCCACAGGCACGAACAAGGTCAGACTTGCTGATGTCACCCAGGTCTTTGACTTTATTGAGAAGGTCGCTCCCAGTGAGCATCGCTTTCGAGAGATATCAACCTTCACAACATAGCCATAGTTCAAGCGGCTATGCCATCATTTTCCATTGAAAAGTTCGCTGTTATTTCATCCTTCGCTATGGCACGTTTCGTTTTGTGGGGCACTTACTGCGCGGATGCTCTTGAGAAGCGTGCTCCCTATCGGGATGAGCACCTTGCTCGTCTCCAAAGTCTGAAAGAGCAGGGAACGCTGGTCACGCTCGGACCCACCGAGGGAAGCACCCATGTTTTCGGGATCTTCGAGGCCGACAGCATCGACGTCGTCCGCAGGCTGGTTGTGGACGACATCTATTGGAAGCAGGGGATCTGGACGGCGCTCGAGGTTTATCCCTGGGTCCAGGCGTTCTGAGCCTGCATGAGCACCCATTCAGCCACGAGCTGATCTCCACCGCTCCCGAGAACATCGGCGTAACCACTCATCTGGCCTCGCCCTTCCCGGGCGATGGCTGCGATGGCGTCCACCGTTGCGATCTGCTCACGCTCGAGGGTCTTCAGCTTCAGGTTTTTCCCCCGGCGAATGATGTTGCCACCGTTGATGTGGCATCCCGCGCAGTGCTGTTCGAACAACAGGGCGCCGGGGCTGGCGTCAGACCCGGCAGCCAGCGAAGCGCCGGCTGAACCAAGGCTCATCAGCAGAACAAGAAACGCACCAATGCAGCAGCGCAGGAGGTGGCTCAGCACAGGGATGATGTGGCTTGGATCAGTCTGCTTGAGCAGGCGATGCCTCCTTCTGGAACCGCTGGATCAGTTCATCGGGAGAGCGGTAATCCTTCGGAAGCGAGGTGTGCAATCTGTTGAGGTAGTCCCAGCAGACCGTCCGGCGAATGGCGTTGAGGTCGCGTCCATCGGCCACAAGGCGACGCAGGGCCTGGCAGTAGGTCGAGAATCCAGCCTCCAGATCTCCGATGGTGAGCGCCTTGGTTGCGGACGGCATGAAACAGAAGGTCAGGATCTTCTGACTTTTGCGTCGATCCCCTGATTGGTCTGTTGTCAGGATCACTGTTGAAGCTGTGCGGTGGTCTCCGTGGCGGAACAGGATCTGATCCGTTTCCTCAACAAGATCTCCCAACTTCAGGCTCTTGCGGAGCGTGTGCGGAACGACTCCAGCAGCCGCGAACAGCTGGCGGCTTGTGCGGACCACAACCAGGTTGTTCAGTTGGCCCGATCCTGGGGGTTCGACATCGGTCGGCGCTGGGGTGAGCGTGACCATCGGCCGGGGGGAGAGGCCAACCTGCTGGTGACCCCGTGCCCTCCACCGGGTGAGGAATCAACCCAGGTGGTGGCGTCTGCCGAAACATGGAGACTGCTGCTGATCGCCTCCAACGGCTTCAGCTCCCCCCGTGACGAATGGATGGATCAGTCCGATCACGAGTGGGTGCTTGTGCTGCGGGGGAGTGCCTGTGTTGCGCTGCAGAACCCCGATCGGATTGTGGATCTCAGTCCAGGGGATCATCTGCTGCTTTCGCCCCATCAACGCCACCGGGTGGAGCGCACTGATCCCGATCCAGGAACCCTGTGGCTGGCCTTGCACTGGGATGTTGCTTAAGCCCGGCGAGGTACGCCACCTCCACGATGGGTCGTGCAGCCCCCAAAAGGCAATGAGCACGACAGCTGATTGCCGTCGGTGGCATCGCTGACGAGAGTGAGTGCATCGAGATCGGAGGAGCCCATGACGGCCGACACTCCACCTGAGCAAGCCCCAGAAGCAGACTGACTTTCTGGCCCCTGCTCCAACAGTTTCCACCCATTCGTAAGCGATTCGTCTGGCGCGACAACGAAGAGCGTCAAGCCAGTCGACTCCCCTCTGCATCGTTCGTAGGTGCCCCGCAGGAGAGCCGCTTCACACCTGGACCCGATGGCCCCAGGGTGCCTTGAGCCAGATGCTTCGACCTTCCTGTCTCAGTTCCATTGCTGGAGGAGATTTTCCAAGGCATCAGACACTGAAGTTGAGGTCGATTGCCATGTGCAAACGAGCGAGTTAGGCCGTCTTTCCATCGGGAAGGGCGGCCTTCCTTTTGTTCGTGAAGCCTCAGTCCTGGAAATCAAGCTTGTTGGCTGATCCTCCGCGGCCCAGTCGTTTGCGGGAGGGAGTGGCGTTCGCACGCTTCACCAACCAGTAAGCCGCTGAAAGTGAGACGACTGCGATCCCGAGGCCCACCAGCAGCTGGGGTTTGTTTTCAGCACCGGAGGGCAGCACGATCACCTTTCGAGCCACAGCCGTCAGCGCGGTGACCAGAACCAGTTCGATCTGCACCACGTGGCGCCTCAGGTAACTGGTGATGTTCTGCAGCACCTCCAACGCGATCAACACGGTGAGCAGATCGCCAAGGATCTTGATCAGGTCATCGCCCAACCATGTCGCCGCTGACCCAGTCAGCAATTTGGAGCCCAAGGAAACAATCAGCTGGATGATGGCGGCGCTGATCACCACGGCCGTGATCAGGGTGAGCAGTCGGGCGACCTCGCGCTCGCCTGCATCAACGAAACCGAGAAAACTTCTCTTGGAACGCGTGGGTTCACTCACGGGCTTCAGTCGTTGAAAGCGATGTCTGAGCCACCACTTTGCCCGTGTCAGCGGTTAATCGGTGCAGTCGTCTCGAATTTCCTGCAAAAGCAGATCAAGTTGCCCGAACGGATCGTCGTCGGCCGTTGCCACACCGGCAGGTTCGCTGGAAGGCTGGCCATGCCATTCGGCTTCAACGCTGCAGAGCCGATCAGCCAGTCCGGCCAGTCCACGCATGTTGTGTTCGCGCTCCAGCACCTCAAGCAGGGCGGGCATTCGGGTCGACACAGCGCGTAGGTTGCGACGCAGGTCGGCCTGGGTGCGCCCTTGCTGCTTCAACCAGTCCTTCAGCAGCAGAGTTAGATCCGCTTCAAATTCAGGGGTCCAGCCAGACATTGATCAGCGATTCAGTTCAGCGGTTTCAGTTCAGCGATTCAGGCCGCCAGGGGAAACCAGTGATCCAGTTTGCGCCGAGCTCGCATCCGGATGGCTGGCGTGACGTGATTGCTCCACAGACGTACCATGGCCGTAAGCGCCACCAGATCATCACTGAAACCGGCCACCGGCAGCAGATCGGGAATCAGGTCGGCGGGCATCAGGAGATAAATCAGGGCAGCCAGCATCGTCAGCCGCGCGGCTGAGGGGGTCCCGGGGTCCAGCATCAACTCGAGGGCTTCCAGGGCTGGGGCGGCAAGGCCTCCGCCGGCCCGTTGCAACAGGCGCCGCAGCAGGTTTTCGTCGACCACTTCCCGTTCAAGCACGTCGGCTTCAACGGTGGTTCGCGCAGCCTGGTCAGTCATGCGGAGAGAACCGGTTGGAACCACTCTCCTCAGTTCCTCCGCAAGACGCCAGCGGGGCGGGCCGATCTTCAGGGTGTGGATTCCACGAGTCCGCTCTGAATGCCCGTCTTGCGCAGTTTGCGCAGGGCCCGCTGCACCACCTGACGGCAATACTCCCGTGAACAGTTCATGTGGCGAGCCACCTCGGCAAGGGTGCGCCACTCGTTGGTGCCATCCAGCCCAAAGCGCAGGGTCACAACGGTGTGTTCTTTCGGGGTGAGATTGGCTTTGGCCAGTAAAGACCACACCGAAGCGGTGCGTTCAGCGTTCTCGGCCCGTTCCAGCGGCGGGAGCTCCTCGCTTGGCAGCACATCCACCAGCTCGGAGGGATCCGATTTCGATTTCACAACCCCCTGCAGGCTCACGGTGACGCTGCGCAGTTCACAGGCCAGCAGATCTTCCACCTCAGCGATGGGGATCTCCATAAACTCCGCCAGCTGTTCACCGCTGGGGCTGAGGCCATTGCGCTGCATCAAACGTGCCTTGGCAGCACGCAATTTGGTGAGCTTTTCATTCACATTCACGGGAATGCGAATCGTGCGGCTCTGGGTGGAGAGCGCTCGATTGAGCCCCTGCCGAATCCACCAGTAGGCATAGGTGGAGAAACGATGGCCGCGGGTGGGGTCGTATTTCTCGACGGCTCGGGTGAGGCCAAGGGTGCCCTCCTGAATCAGATCGAGAAGATCCAGCCCTTTGCCCTGATAACGCTTGGCCAGATTGACGACAAGACGAAGGTTGGACGTGATCATCTGATTTTTGGCCCGTTCGCCACGGCGAATCACCCCTTTTCTTCATCGCTGTACTCACAGGCTGGGCCACTCCCGCCAGCCAGATGACAGCGTTCTGTGATGGCGACCATCGCCTGAACCTTCCTTCCCATCATGAGTTCCTGCTCCGGAGTGAGCAGTTGATGGCGACCAATTTCGCCGAGAAAAGCACTCAGAGAACTCGTCATCATGACGATACGGCTGAATTGAACCTAGAACCAAAGTGTTTTTTTCTGGCGGTCATAATAAAGACTCCCGAATTAATACTTTGTGCGCTATTTCACTCTTTCTTCCTGTTACTGAAGTGAATCTTTCATTGTTGATTCAATTGGGTGGCTAAGGTCGCCGCACTTTCCGTCGCCACGACCATGCCCCTGGCCGTCGCTCTCACGTCCGACATCGCCAAAAACGCTGGCGCTGCCTACGTTCACTACCTCAGTTTCATGCTCTGTTTCGGCGCCCTGGTGCTGGAGCGGAAGCTGATCAAAGCGGATCCAAATCGCCAGGAGGCCACGGCGATGGTGATCACCGACATCGTTTATGGCATTGCTGCCCTGGCACTTCTGGTCAGTGGGATCCTGCGGGTGATCCACTTCGGCCAGGGGGCTGAGTTCTACACCCAGAATCCATTGTTCTGGTGGAAGGTTGGTCTGTACCTCTCCGTGGGAGGCCTGTCGCTGTACCCGACGATCACCTACATCCTCTGGGCGATTCCGCTGAGCAAGGGTGAGCTGCCCAAGGTGAGCGAAGCCCTGGCCAAGCGTCTGGCCTGGATCATCAACATTGAACTGGTCGGCTTCGCCAGCATTCCGTTGATGGCGACCCTGATGGCCCGCGGTGTGGGGCTTCCCGCCGCCTGATGCAGCCCGAGCTCTGTCCTCCACAACAGCAGGTTCGAATCCTGCAGGTGGCTTTGGAACGCCAGGCTCCAGGCCAAAGGCCGGGCTATGCCTCCTCCATAGCCACCACATCCCTGGGCCCGCCGGTGTTGAAGCACTGGTGCGTGTGGGTTCAGCCCGCCGCCGCCACGCCAGTCAATCGCTGGGATCAACGCTGGCTTGATCAGTTGTCATCGGCGCTGACCACCTGGGGTGCATTGGTTCCACTCACGCTGGTGGACAATCCGGACCAGGCGAACGTGTTGATTCATCGGCAGCGCCCGGCGCGCCGGCAGGTTGCTGGGGTGTGGCGCGCCAGCAACGGACGCGCACAGCTTCAGGTTGTGAACGTGCAGCGCCAGGGCCGCCGAAGGCTTGAACCCCTGGTGAAGGTGATGGTGTCACCAGGGCTGCGAGCTGAAGCACTGCAGGCCACCGCACTGCATGAACTGGGTCACGCCTTTGGCCTTTGGGGCCACAGTTCCGTTCCCACTGATGTTTTGGCGATCAGCCAGGGCGAGCGTCCGGTGTTGGTGCCATCGCAGCGGGATCGCCTCACGCTGGCTTGGGTCATGCAGCAGACCACTCGTTTCGGTTCAACGCTTCGAAAGCCCCTCGAACCGGCCGAATCTGAATCACTTGAGTGACGTCACCATGCGGGCGCGGCATGCTGCCGGCAGTCGTGCTTGATCGATGCACCTGGTCCGTTCTCTGGCGCTGGCTGGTCTGCTGCTGAGTCTGGTGGGTTGTCGTTCCAACAACAGCCTGCCCCAGCACGACCCACAGGTTCGAGCACCGATTCGGATTCAGCTGGACGGCAGCAATCCAGCAGCCAGTGAAGGTGTGTTGGATCGTGCTGAGGGGCCGTTGCGTTTCACCGTTGGCCATGGTCGCCATGGCATTGCCTGTGAAGGCACCACCTTTGAAGAGGGTGTCACTCCGCTTGGAACCTTTCAGGTCAACGCCATCCTCAGCAACGACCGCTTCGAGATGGATCCCGGCCTGGTGGAGCAATCCGGCAAATCAGAAGAGGTGCTGCGCGAGACCCTCTTCACCAACATGAACTCCATTGACTTCAAAGGTGATGGGGAAACCGGGGAATACGGCATCGGTTACATCAGCCTGGCTCCTGTGCCTGCCACAGAGCAGCCCTTCCGTTTCAACACCTATGACGGCGTCTTCCGCTGGTACAGCTTCGCCATTCACGGCACCAATGACGAGTCCCGGATCGGCAAGGCGTTGACCGGCGGTTGCATCAATGCCGGAAAGCTCACCATGGGGGTGTTGTTGGACACCGTGGAGCTTGGCGATGAAGTGGTGATCAGCAGCGACAGCCCCTGTCTGCCTTAGTGCCGGCGCGGGGCACCCCGTCGTGCGGCCAGCACTTCCTGCACCTGTCGCCAGCTCACGCCGTGATGGGCCAGGGCCACCTGCATGTGGAAGATGATGTCCGCTGCTTCGCCGGCGATCTCGGCGGCGTTGTCGTCTTTGCAGGCCATCACGAATTCAGCACCCTCCTCGCCGATTTTCTTGAGGATGCTGTTGTCTCCCCCCGCCAGCAGCTTGTTGGTGTAGCTGCCCTCTTCCGGTTTCTCGCGTCTCCCCTCGATCACCCGGAACAGTTCGGTGCAGGCATCCGTTGGTGGCGCTAGAGCCTCGGCTCCACCTGTGGTTCGTGCATCGCTGTTTTCGTAGAAACAGCTGCGGGAGCCGGTGTGGCAGGCCACATCCCCAGCCTGCTCCACGGTCACCAGCAGCACGTCGGCATCACAGTCGTAGCGGATCTCCCGCATCGTCTGAACGTGACCGCTGGTGGCCCCTTTGTGCCAAAGCTCCTGGCGTGAGCGGCTCCAGTAATGCACCTCACCGCTGCGCAGGGTGGCTTCGATGGCTTCCCGGTTCATCCAGGCCAGCATCAGCACCGCTCCGTCCAGCCAGTCCTGGGCCACAGCTGGAATCAGCCCCGCTTCGTTAAAACGGAGTTGGTCAATGAAGGCGGGGCTGAGGGGCTGCATCAGGCCTCGGTCATTCGGGCAACACCTGAATCTTCCCGCAGCGTGCTCCATTCCGCGTTTTCACCCCTTGCTCGTTTCTCCGACCCCCTACAGCTGCAGCAAAGCCTTCAGCGGCTATCCCTGCTGTCACCGGCAGTGGCGCCATCAGGGCCATTGTCGCTTCGTGCATGGGTACAGCCGCAGTTTCAACCTCTGGTTCGCCGCAACGGAGCTGGATGCCTGCGGGTTTGTGGTTGATTTCTCCAGCCTTCGCCCCTTCGAAGAACGCCTGAGGAAGCAGTTCGACCACACCTTTCTGGTCAATGCCGACGATCCACTGCTGGCGGAATGGCAGCGGCTGCACGACCTCCAGGCCATTGATCTTCGCGTGATGGAGAACGTGGGCATGGAGGCAACGGCGGCCTTGATCTGGACCTGGGCCAATGAGCTGCTGCAGGAGCGGGATGGTGGTCGCACCTGTTGCTATGGCGTGGAGGCGCGGGAGAACAGCCGCAATGCCGCCACCTACAGCGCTGTTCCCGCCTGGTTTTCAGCGCAGGGCTAACGCGTCTGCTTCCAGCTCCACGCTGATCGCCTGCCCCTCGCTGTAACGACCCGCCAGGATCGCTTTGGCAATGGGTGTCTCCAGTTCCCGCTGCACAGCGCGTTTCAGCGGTCGTGCCCCGTAGACGGGGTCATATCCGGCATTGGCGAGCCAGTCGGCGGCCCCATCGCTCAGGCTGAGCTCCAGCTTGCGCTCAGCCAGCCGCTGGCGCAGACGTTCCACCTGAAGGGTGACGATCTGGCGCAGTTCCTCCCGCCTGAGGCTGTGGAAGATGATCTGATCGTCGAGGCGATTGAGGAATTCCGGCCGGAAATGGGCCCGGAGAGCGTCATTCACCTGGCTTTCCATCGCTCCATGCTGCTCGGGATCGCCGGCCAGCTCGAGGATCGACTGGCTGCCGATGTTGCTGGTGAGAATCAGCACGGTGTTGGTGAAGTCCACGGTGCGGCCCTGCCCATCGGTGACACGGCCGTCATCGAGGATCTGCAGCATCACGTTGAACACATCCGGGTGGGCTTTCTCCACCTCGTCGAACAGGATCACGGCGTAGGGCCTACGACGTACCGCTTCGGTGAGCTGGCCACCGGCCTCATAGCCCACGTATCCGGGAGGTGCCCCGATCAAACGGCTCACGGTGTGCTTCTCCATGTACTCCGACATGTCGATGCGAACCATGGCGTCATCGCTGTCGAACAGCCGATTGGCGAGGGCTTTGGAGAGTTCCGTCTTGCCCACACCCGTGGGGCCGAGGAACAGGAAGCTGGCGATGGGGCGGTTCGGATCGCTCAGCCCCGCCCTAGACCGTTGAATCGCATCGGCGACGGCGGTGACGGCCTGGTGCTGGCCGATCACCCGCTGATGCAGATCATCTTCGAGTTGTAGCAGCTTCTCCATTTCGCTCTGCACCAGCCGCGCCACAGGGATTCCGGTCCACTTGGCGATCACCTCGGCGATGTCGTCTTCACTCACCTCCTCACGCAGCAAGCCTTTCTCGCCAGGCTCCTCTGAGGCGATCTGGGCTTCCTGTTCGAGCAACTGCTTCTGCAGCGAGGCCAGGGTGCCGTATTCCAGTTCCGCTGCTTTGTTCAGGTCGTAGCTGCGTTTGGCCTGTTCCACCTGCAGCTGCACCCGTTCGATCTCTTCCTTGAGCGACGACAGCTCATCGATCGCACCTTTCTCCTGCTGCCACTGGGCATTCAGGGAACTTTGCTGTTCACCCAGTTCCGCCAGTTCCCGTTCAATCCGTTGCAAGCGTTCCTGGCTGGCGCTGTCGGATTCACGGCCGAGGGAGAGCTTCTCCATCTCCAGCTGCAGGATCTTGCGATCGATTTCATCGATCTCCTCCGGTTTGGAGGTGATCTCCATCTTCAGGCGGGCGGCTGATTCATCCACCAGATCGATCGCTTTGTCCGGCAGGAAGCGGTCGGCGATGTAGCGGCTGCTCAACACAGCAGCTGCCACCAGGGCACCGTCGGCGATGCGGACGCCGTGGTGCACCTCATAGCGCTCCTTCAGACCACGCAGGATTGAAATCGTGTCTTCCACGCTGGGTTGATCCACCAGCACCTGCTGGAAGCGTCGCTCCAAGGCGGGGTCCTTTTCGATGTGCTGGCGGTGCTCGTCGAGGGTGGTGGCGCCAATGCAGCGCAGTTCCCCCCGGGCCAGCATCGGCTTGAGCAGATTGCTGGCATCCATGGCTCCACCGGTGGCTCCAGCGCCCACCACCGTGTGGATTTCATCGATGAACAGCACGATCTGGCCTTCCGAGGCGGTGACCTCCTTGAGCACAGCTTTGAGCCGTTCTTCGAACTCACCGCGGTATTTCGCACCGGCGATCAGGGCTCCCATGTCGAGGGCGATGAGCTGACGGTTCTGCAAGGCCTGGGGCACATCTCCATTCACGATGCGCTGTGCCAATCCTTCAACAATCGCGGTCTTGCCAACCCCTGGTTCGCCGATCAGCACAGGGTTGTTTTTGGTGCGCCGGCTGAGGATCTGGATGGTGCGCCGGATCTCCTCGTCGCGACCGATCACCGGGTCCAGCTTTCCGTCACGGGCGGCGGCCGTCAGGTCCCGTCCGTACTTCTCAAGCGATTCATAGGTCCCTTCCGGGTTTTGATCGGTCACCGTCTGGTTGCCTCGCACGGCTGTAATGGCTTCTTTGAGTTTGCTGGTGTCGACGCCCGCTTGGCTGAGCAATTGCCTGCCGCAGCGGTCATCGTCGGCCAAGGCCAGCAACAGATGTTCGATGGCGATGTAGCTGTCGCTGAATCCATCCCGGGCTGTTTCGGCGCGATCCAGGCAGCTGTTCAGGGAGCGTCCCAGAAACACCGATTCCGGTGGAGTGCCAAGACTGGGTTGCTGCCTGAGATGGCTGTCGACGGCTGCCTGGAATGTGTCAACGTCGACCCCTGCTTTGCTGAGAATGCGTCCAGCCAGACCGTTCTGCTGCAACAGCGCAAGCAGCAGATGCTCCGTTTCAAGTTGCTGATGCCTGGCGCTCTGCGCCAGTTGCTGGGCGGCGACGATGGCGGCCCAGGTTTGTTCGGTGAACTGTTCCGCCGTGGGTTGCATCTCGGATGCGTTTCAACTGGGTTCACCGTATGGGGCTTGTTCCATTTTCAGTGGGGACAAACCGAAGCCTTTGGATCGGTCCCCACGCCAGGAAGCGGCAAACCGGGGCGTCTTTTTAGAGTTTGCCGAACCCTTTGATGCCAATGCCTGATCAGCCGCTGGTGGACTCCCTCGTGCAGCAGGGCCTGGCGCTCGCCGCAACGGCTGGGGGTGAGCTGGAACGCAGCTGTTGGATGGTGGTTCATGAGCACCACCACGGTGTGAAACCCACGGAGTACGACATCCGAGAAATTGACGAGGATCTCTATCTGGCTGTGTTGCAGGCGGCCAAGCAGGCTCAGTCCGTCGTTTGATCAGCCGTTGAGCAGCTCCCGTAGAAGCGCGCGGTGAGCGTTTTCGGCTTCGATGCTCTCCCGCATCTTTTTCGGGAGGCGGGCCTCAAGGATGTCCTGTTTTTTCATCTCCGTGGCATAGCGGCTGCTGAACGCGCTGAAGCGATCGAGATACGACCTTGCCACCTCTGGGGTGAAGGCAATCACCTCCAGGGCGTGTTTGAAGTGGAGGTAGGACACGGTCCACTCCACCAGCTCGTCAAAACTCTGCAGGCCAAGCGGGTTCTCAGGAAGCGTCATCGCTGCATGGCCCATGGCTTCAACCAAAACCCTTGGCCTTGGCCTGGGCCTTTAGGTCCTTCAACCGGCCGTTGAGCAGAACATCGCGTTCACGGTCTGCTCCCATATGGGGTGCGATCTCCACCCCAGCGCTTCGCATGGCCTGCAGTGCTGCTGCTTCCTCAGCTGAGCCCGTGTCACTGCCGAGGTAGCGCTCCACGGCCGCAGCCCCTGGGGCGTCCGCGGCGAAGTACACCGTTCCTGGACCTCGCCGCTCGATGGTTTGCTGCCGCTGCCGGCGGCGCTGCTGCACGCTCGCCCAGAGCCGGCCTTGATTGGCGGTCATGAAGGCGTTCAGATCAGCGGCGTCGGTGTCTTCCGCCAGGGCCATGCTGGTGCCGTCGATGAAATCACTGAGCAGGGTGACAACGGCCATCAGGTCTTTTGTGGTTGAGGGGCTGTTGATTGGGAGGCTGTTGATTGCGAGGGATTTGATTGGAAGGGTGGTGATTGAAACGAGCGCTGGATTCGGCTGGTTTCGAACCAACTGGTGATGGCTGATTCGCGGGCGTCGTCGCAGAGATCCCGCTGGATCACATTGAAGCCGTGGCGGCGTGCCAGGGCCAACAGTTGATCGTCATCACGGCATTGGGCCGCATCACGCCGCAAGCCCTGGTGGTGCTCCACAGCCCGCAGAAAATCCCGAAGAGCTTCACGACTCATCGCCTGGACCAGCCCAATTCGGCCCTTTGTTCAACGTAGGTAGCCACCGCCATGATCTCCTCTTCACTCAGTTTGTCGGCATAGCTGGGCATGGCATTCAGCCCATCCTCGATCTCATGCTCCAGGGCCTCCAGCGGGGAGCTGGAGTAGGCCTCCACATGGTCGTTCAAGTCGCTGATCTTCAGCGTTCGGTTGGCGCGGATCACATTGCCGCCCCCCATGTGACAAGCCGCACAGTTGCTGTTGAAAATCTGCTCACCTCGCTCCAGGGCGGAGCTTTCCATCGTGTACATCGCCATCGCCGGAGCAGCAGACAGCAGGCCTGTTGCGCCAACGATCAACAGCAACGTCAGGATCAGGCCTGATAGGCGTGCCATCGCAACCCCCCTCAATGCCCCAAGCTATCCATCGTTGCTGGCAAAAAAAAGAACCCCTGACTGTGGTTGATCCACAGCCTGGGGCTTTCAGTTCAATTTGAGATGTTCAGAAATTTCCTCAGAAATCCAGAGATCACTCAACGATCACCTTGCCGACCATGCCAGCACCGCGGTGGGGCTCGCAGTAGAAGTCGTAGGTGCCAGCGGTGGCGAAGGTTTCCTCCCAGGATTCGCCGGGGTTGAAGGCGAGATCAGAGTGGCTGTACTCGTCGTGGCCTTCGAAAACAGCGTTGTGAGGAGCCAGCTTGTTGTTGACGAACTTGACGGTGTCGCCGGCCTTGATGTTCACGGTGGCGGGCTCGAAGGCGAGCATGCCGCCGTCGGTGCCGAGCTTCACTTCAACAGTGGCGGCTTGAGCGCTGCCGACGTTGAGGCCGATCAGCATCAGGAAGGCGCAGCAGGCGGCTGCAATGGTGCGGATGACGGAGCGCATGAAAGTGCTAGGTCGATTCATTGACCTTACGCGCGGGTCTGGGGGTTCCGCGGTTGGGTAGGCCGGAATCGCTAAGAACTGTTGCCAAGTCAGGGGCATGGCTGCTGCCACCGAAACGTTCGGGCTGCGTCACCGGGTCATGAATGAAGTGGCGCTGGCGAATGCTGAACCGGTCCCAGGCATTCACTTCGATCGGCAGAACGCGGATCAGGGTCTCAATCAGCCATGGCCAGAGCGGAATGCCGGGTGTTCGGGCCACACCGCGCCAGCGGCAGAGGGTTTTCACCGTGTCGTTCACCGAGATGGCCGCTTGTCCCATCACCACTCTGCGCAGGGCGCCTTGCCCTGGTTCTCGGTTCGGTTCATGGGGGCGGGTGGCCAACAGGCCACAGATGCGGGCGATGTCTTCCGCATGGATGAAGTGGAAGCTCGCATCCACCCGAAGCCAACGTGCCAGCCAGAGCCAACGGCTGACTTCAGCCAAACCTTCGGTGAGGTAGCTGGTGGGGAAGGGGCTGGTGCCGTCGACACGTCCACCGAACACCAGGGTGGGAAACACCGCCACGACTTTGCTGGCCAGGGAGTGCTGCTCCAGATCCCTGAGGCAGCGAGCCTTGGTTTGAATGTATTCCGTGCCGTAGGCCAGAGCTTCCGGCAGGGGGCGCAGGTGCCGGTCGAGCACGCTGGCCGTGGAGAAGTAAATGATCTGCTCCAGCTTGCTGGGATCCAGAAGCGCCAGCATCCGTTTCACCGCCACCACATTCACCTGTTCGGCCCGCTCAGGGTCACCCCAGGCAGTGGCGGTGTGAATCACCCGGTTCACCGAGGCCAGCTCTTGGGCAAAACGGTCGGTGTCCCGCAGGTCCCCGACCAAGAGGCGGATGCGGGGATGGTCTGCTGGAACAGCGGTGAGTTTGGCGGGCTCCCTCAGCCAGAGCAGCAGCTCGGCATCCGAGTGGTCCAGAAGCCAGCGGAGATGTACTGACCGACGCATCCGCTGGCGCCGGTCACCAGGATGCGGGTCAAACGACAGCCCCGAGACGGTCCATCACGCTCTTGCCGGCCCGGAAGAAGGCTTCACCGTTTTCTTCCGGTGTGCCCGGCAGGATTCCATGGCCGAGGTTGAGGATGTGCTTCCGGCCGCGGGCCTTGCGCACGCAGTCATCGATGCGGGCCTCAATCGCCTCCGGGGTGCCGAACAGCAGGCCGGGATCCACGTTGCCCTGAACACCAACGTGCTCCGGAAGACGTGCCAAGGCTTCGGCCATGTCCACCGTCCAGTCGAGCGAAACGATGTCAACTCCGGTGTTGGCCATCCGCTCGATCACGCCGGCGCTGCCGGAGATGTAGAGGATGAAGGGGGTGTCGGGGTGTGTCTGCTTGACCAGATCCACCACCTTCTTCTGATAAGGCGCAGCGAAGGTGTCGTAGTCCGCTGGGCTCAGCTGGCCCGCCCAGGAATCAAACATCTGCACCACCTGGGCGCCGGAATCAATCTGATAGCGCAGGTAGTTGGCGATCGACTCGGCGAAGTGGTCGAGCAGCTTGTGCAGGATCTCGGGCTCGCGGAAGGCCATGGCCTTAATCACCGCGTAGTTTTTGCTGCTCTTACCCTCCACCACGTAGGCGGCCAGGGTCCAGGGGGCACCAACGAAGCCGAGAACAGCTGCTTCGTTGCCGACGCTTTGGCGCAGACGACCCAGCACTTCACCCACAAAGGGCATCGACTCGGCGGGGTTGAGGGGGCGCAGGGCATCCACCTGGGCCATGCTCCGGATTGGATCGCCGATCTGGGGGCCTTTGCTCTCGATGATGTCGAAATCGATTCCCATACCCGGCAGGGGCGTGAGGATGTCGGAGAACAGGATCACGCCGTCGGGCTTGAAGGCGTTGAACGGCTGCATGGAGATCTCGTAGGAGAGATCAGGGTTTTCGGAACGCTCACGGAAGCTGGGGTACTTGTCCCGCAGGTCCCGGTAGATCTTCATGTAGCGACCGGCCTGGCGCATCATCCACACCGGAGGACGCTCCACCGATTCACCGCGCGCAGCACGCAGGAGCAGGGGTAAAGAGTCGCTCATCAAGCCCGGTCAGGTCAGCCGGAAACCTACCCGAATCGAGGCCTTGGCTAGAGCTTTACCCCCTCTTTGTCATCACGTTCGTCACACGATGTTGTCCGGCTCGCTGCTGCTCAGGCTGCGTTTCGGGTCGTGCTTGAACACCATCAGGCTCAGCGGCGGCAGGCAGAGATCCAAGGAGTTCTCGTAGCCGTGGATGCCCCATTCGTCTGTTGGTTTGCCGCCCATGTTGCCGAGGTTGCTGCCGCCGTACTTGGCTGCATCGGAGTTGAAGATCTCCTCGTAGAACCCTGAGAGAGGAACGCCCACGCGGTAGTGGGAGTGACTTTGGGGCGTGAAGTTCGCCACCACCACCAGCCAGGTGCCGCTTGCACTCTCCCGACGCATGAAGCTGATCACGGAGTGGCGGTTGTCGTTGCAATCGATCCACTGGAAGCCGAACTGGTCGAAGTCGTCCCGCCAGAGAGCCGGTTCTGCCTTGTAGAGAACGTTGAGGTCATCCACCAACCGCTGGATGCCCTTGTGGGGTTCGTAGTTGAGCAGATCCCACTGGAGATCGCCCCACACATTCCATTCAGCCCGCTGGCCAAATTCCATCCCCATGAAGATCGTCTTCTTGCCGGGGTGCGTCCACATGTAGGAGAGCAACGCCCGGGTGTTGGCGTACTTCTGCCAGTCATCTCCCGGCATCTTGTGCAGGAGATGGCTCTTCCCGTGCACCACCTCATCGTGGCTCAGGGCCAGCATGAAGTTCTCGGTGTAGGTGTACCAGATCGAGAAGGTGATGTTGTTCTGGTGGAACTGGCGGAACCACGGGTCCAGCTCGAAGTAATCGAGCATGTCGTGCATCCAACCCATGTTCCATTTGAGGTTGAATCCAAGCCCGCCGCTGTCCGTGGGCTGCGTCACCATCGGCCAGGTGGTTGATTCCTCCGCGATCGAAAGGGCCCCTGGGAAGTGCTGGAAAAGCACATGGTTGGCCTGCTGCAGGAAGCGAACGGCTTCGGTGTTTTCCCGGCCACCGTTCTCATTGGGGAGCCATTCCCCGTCGGGACGCAGGTAGTCGCGATAGAGCATCGAGGCCACGGCATCCACGCGAATGCCATCGATGTGGAACTGCTCGAACCAGAACACCAGGTTGGCGACGAGGAAATTACGAACCTCGTTGCGGCTGTAGTTGAAGATCAGCGTTCCCCATTCCTTGTGTTCCCCGATCCGGGGATCACTGTGCTCATAGAGATGGGTGCCATCAAAGAAGGCCAGGCCGTGGGCATCCTTCGGAAAGTGGCCCGGAACCCAGTCGATGATCACGCCGATGCCTTCGGCGTGACAGCGATCCACGAAGGCCCGGAATTCATCGGGCGTTCCGTAACGGCTGGTGGGGGCATACCAACCCGTCAC
>Ga0189275_100327_pt1 | contig 27795 bp, 23 predicted proteins | sample N19A6minimetaG_FD_130329 | JGI IMG/M metagenome (GOLD analysis project Ga0189275, IMG submission 130329) | Marine microbial communities from the Costa Rica Dome - N19 A6 mini metaG | ecosystem: Environmental > Aquatic > Marine > Oceanic > Photic zone | place: Costa Rica: the Eastern Pacific...
AGTGCAACTCAAGGACCTGTGTCTGAGTTTCTTCCTGATTATATTAAAAACAATTTTATAAAGCAGTTAATTTTTGTAGCATTAGCAGTTGTTCTAGTTTTACTATTTCAGTTTTTTACCCCAAGAACGTATATGCAGCTTTCATATCTGTTCTATGGTATAGCTCTCCTTCTTGTAATTCTTACTCTGTTCTTTGGTACTGAAATAAACGGGGCTAAAAGTTGGATTAGAATAGGTGGATTTAACTTACAGGCAAGTGAGTTAATGAAGATCGCTACTATACTTGCTACAGCTCAATACCTTACAAGCAGACGTGATATAAGCGCTGAAAATATAAGATATGCATTGATCGCTGTATCAATGATCTTAGTACCTACAATATTTATTTTTCTGCAAAATGATACCGGTACAGCAATAGTCTTTCTCGCGCTTATTCCTGTAATGTTGTTTTGGTCAGGTTTACCATATGGAGTTTCTATATATATAGTTTCCCCGGCAATTATTCTTTATTTAACTGTTTTTGATTGGAAGTTTGGCGCAATAGCTACCTTACTTATTGCCTTTTTGATTTTTATGGTTCAAAAAAGAGTTTGGTTAACAGCTACATCACTTATTACAGGAATTGTGACTGTTGTTGGTGTGAATGTAGCTTTAACTGACATCCTGCAACCGCATCAGATTGCAAGAATAACAGCTTTTACAAACCCCGCTTTCGACCCTACTGGCGCAGGGTGGAATGTTATCCAGGCAAAGACCGCTATCGGTTCCGGAGGATTATTGGGAAAAGGATTTTTGGAAGGAACTCAAACTCAACTTAAATTTTTACCTGCTCAATGGACTGATTTTATTTCATGCGTTATTGGAGAAGAATTTGGATTCATAGGTCTTGGCCTATTAGTACTTACCTTTTTATTTCTATTTATAAAGTTATTGAGGATGGCAGGTAATCATAAACATCCCTTTGCTCAGCTAGTAACTGTTAGTGTTACCGCTGTATTCTTTATTCATTTTGTAGTTAATCTTGGTAGTGCTACAGCTTTACTGCCGGTTATTGGTATTCCTCTTCCTTTTGTGAGTTATGGTGGTTCTGCTTTTCTTACCAATTCTCTTATGTTAGCAATTTGTTTAAATATGGATCTTCACAAAAGAGACTTTAGCATATATCGTTAATCCTTAATGTATTTTTTTTTAGTATTAAGGTTAAATCCAAGTCGGTGATACTCTGTATATCCAAATTTTTTGAGTGCACTTTTATGTTCCGGAGTTGGGTATCCAACATTTCTTTCCCAGCCAAATTCAGGATACTTCTTAGCCAGATTCTTCATTAAGCGGTCACGATAATTCTTAGCTAATATTGATGCTGCACCAACTGTCATTGACTTATCATCTCCTTTTATAATACATGAATGTGGGATTATAGAAGCCGTAAACCTATTACCATCTACCAATAAATAATCGGGATCTGCGCCTTCAGCTTCGGTACACTTTTGCATTGCTTTAAGTGAAGCCCAAAGTATATTCATTTCTAAAATTTCTGCCAGTGAACCTTCTTGCACTGTATAAAAAAGAGCCTTTTCCTTTATTTCTTGTTCTAATGAAAACCTTTTTAGTTCACTAATTTTTTTACTGTCTTGAATTCCTTCTATCCTGGTACCTTTTTCGAAAATCACTCCCGCTGCTACTACAGGTCCGCATAAACAACCTCGTCCAACTTCATCAAGCCCCATAACTCTTTTAAATCCTTCATTCCATAATTCTTTTTCTATCTTTATTCGATCTATATTCATGCTGCTTTTAGGATAAATTAATTTGGATGGAACTGATTTTTGCTTAGATGTATTATCTAATAAAATAAGATATGAATTTTAAATACACACAATGGGATAAGCGTTTTGGAAGTAAAAATAATGCCCTTCCTTTCGATACGCTTTGGAATCTTTTTCAGGAATTATTGACTATATCAAGTGGTGATGCTTCCCAAGCTATGAAATGGCTTACTGAACTTGACAAGGAGTATAAAATTACTGATCAATTTGATGATAATTATTCCTTAGGTGATTTTATGGATGATCTTAAAGACAGAGGCTATATCAAAAAAGATGATGAGCAAAATATAGTCATTACCCGAAAAACCGAAAGAAGTTTACGCCAAAAATCATTGGAGGAAATTTTTAAGAATCTTCATAAAGGTGGATTAGGAACGCACAAAACACAGCATACTGGCAAAGGGATGGAAAGACAACCTGAAACTCGCAAATGGACACCAGGCAGTGACATTGGTCAAATAGACACTGTAGGCACAATGCTCAATATGTTGAATCATAGTTCAATAGATAATATTAATCTTCAAGAAGATGATATTTCTGTGTATGATACAGACCATTATACTTCAGTATCTACAGTGCTTTTAATTGATATAAGTCACTCGATGATACTTTATGGTGAAGATAGAATTACACCCGCTAAAAAGGTCGCAATGGCTTTATCTGAGCTAATTATGACCAATTATGCAAAAGATTCCCTTGATATTATAGTTTTTGGTAACGAAGCTTGGGAAATTTCTATTGAAGACCTTCCTTATTTAAAGGTCGGTCCTTATCATACAAATACTCTTCAAGGTCTGGAAAGAGCACGCCATCTTTTACAAAGAAAAAAATTTGCCAATAAACAGATCTTTATGATCACCGATGGGAAACCATCATGCATCATAGAAAATGGGAAATTCTATAAAAACAGTTTCGGTCTTGATAGAAAGATCGTAAACAAGGTGTTAGATGAAGCCGTAAAATGCAGAAGAGAAAATATTCCAATTACTACATTTATGATTGCCAGTGATTCATACCTACAAAGTTTTGTTCGTGAAATGACCGAAGCAAATAAAGGGAAAGCTTATTTTGCATCTTTGGATGAACTCGGTGGATATATATTTGAAGACTATATTCAAAACCGAAAAAAAAATGTTAAATAAAAAAAGCCACTACATATCTGCAGTGGCTTTCTTAAAAATAAGGTGTAGAATTAGATTCCTAACTCTACCATAACTGCATCAGTAATATTATATTCAGAACTGAATTTTTGAGATGCATACAAGATAATTACATCACCCGTACTTGTTGTTGTGTTAAGTACGTAATCAAGTCCTTTTCTTTCAGCAACGGCATTAATAGCGCCACCTATTTGATTTTGAAGCGGACCTAGCAACTCGTTTCTTTTATTCTGTATATCTTGTTGAGCAGTTCTAGTTGCTTCGTTTAAATCATTACTCATTTTTTGAAGCTTCTCTTCTTCCTGAGCTTTTGCTGTAGAAGAAATTACATCCTTCTTTTGTTCATAAACATTAACTGCATTTTGTAATTCAAGTTCTTTTTGCTCAATTTCTAAGCTCTTTCTGTCAGCAAAGTTCTTAAGTCTTTGTTGAATAGCCTTCATTTCAGGCATTCTGTTAAGAATAGCTTGAGGATTTACATATCCTATTTTTGGATCTTGAGCTTGTGAGTTGACACTAATTAAAGATATTAGAACTAGTGAAACTGCTATTGAAAACTTCTTTAACATGATTGTATTTTTATGATTGTTTTAAATTTTCTAATACCATTTCGGTAATATTTATTTGCTTCTCAGATGCATAAAAAATGAATGCCCCACCATTAACAGACCCTTCATTTAAAATTAAATCTAGGCCTAATGAATCAGCAACATTTTTAATTTCTGCAAATATCTTTGCTTCAATAGGTTGAATCATTTTAATTTGCATCTGTTGAACTTCATTCAGGCTATTTTGTCTTTCATCTTCAAATTCTTGGTTTTTTTCAAGTAATTTTCTTTCTCTTTCCTGACGTTCTTGCTGTGTTAAATTGTCTTTAACAGCATTATAATCATTGAAATCATTTTGTAATTCTAATTCTATGATTGCCAATAAAGAATCTTTCTTTTCCAATAAACGCCCAATTTCCTGATCAACGATCTTTACCTCAGGTAACTGCGAAAGAATAACTTCGGGATTGGTGTACCCTATTTTTACTTGAGCAGAAACATCAACTGCTCCTGCTATCAAAAATAAAGTTAAAATGGCTATTAATCTTTTCATCTATCTAAATTCAAATTTGTAATTATTGTTCTATTTCAATTCCTAATTCGAGCAATATCTGCTCGTTTAAATTCCATTCTCCTCTTGCATAAACCATGTAAATATCACCTGATCTGTCAAAGATAAAATCATATCCATTTCTTTGAGCAACAGTTCTTACAGCTGCAAAAATTTGTCTTTGAATAGGTTCAAGTAACTCTTTTTGTTTAGTGAAAAATTCACCATTTGGTCCAAATTTTTGAGCGGTGAATGTATCTAACTGCTTCTTCATGGTATTTATTTCCTGAAGTTTTTCTTTTTTAATTTCTTCAGTATATAAAATTTCTTTTGCTACATAATCTTCTTCTAGAGTTCTAATTTCGTTCTTCTTCTCCTGAATTTCATTTTTCCAACCATCACTTAATATTTTCAACCTTTGTTCAATCCCCACATATTCAGGAATTTTTGAAAGAACAAAATCTGATTCATAATATCCAAGCTTTTGATCCTGTCCATTTACAAATCCACTACATAGAATTGTAAAAAGTACAATCACGATATATCTATAAGCTCTGTTCATTAAAAAGGTGCTCCAATATTGAATAGGAATTCCCACTCTCCGGCTGTAATCGCAGGGTTTGTGCCCGGAATGCCATCAAAGCGATATCCATAACTAAGATCTACCAAGCCAAGTATCGGTAAAAATAACCTTACACCAAAACCTGCCGACCTCTTAAGTTCGAAAGGATCGTATTCAGAGAAATCCAGGTAGGAATTTCCGGCATCTACGAATGAATAAGGTATTAATTGTAGTTGATCATTCTGTACAGCAGGATACCTCATTTCTAAGGTGAATTTATTGAATAATCGACCTCCAACCTGAACGCCATCTACAAAAGGTGCAATACTTTGGCTAATTCCACCGGGATATCCTCGCATATCTATATTGTCGTAAAGAAAACTCTGACGTTGTTGTAGCTGAGTTCCTCCAAGTAAGAATCGTTGGAAATCACTTCTGCTATCTTGTGTAAAGTAACCGATATAACCAAAATCAGCGGTACTACTCAAAACTAGTTTATCTACTATCGGGAAATGACTTTGGTAATACGATTTGATCTTATAATAATCTGCAAATCCCTCTATTGGTAAAGCAACTTCGCCAGACAATCCAATTTTTGAACCTAAGGTAGGTGAAATCGGACTATCCACAGAGTTTCTTTCAATAAGTTGTTCTACTGTTATTGAGTTAGAGATTCCTGCTCTTTGAAAACTTGTAGTTTGAGAAACGTCATAAAGTTGGTATCCAAGAGTAGTTCTGATAGAAAAATAATCATCCGGCCATTTTAGTCTTTTACCAATTGAAACACTCCCTGCAAACAACTCACTTTTTCCGGTACTAAAGCCACTACTGTTTATCAAATTGTACGAGAGATTTACCCCTAGAGATGTTGGTTTTCCACCTAACCATGGTTCTACAAAATTCACTGAGTAACTTTGATAACCTTGACCTGTAACCTGAACTCCTAAAGATAGCTTTTGACCATCACCAGAAGGAATTGGCTTCCAGCCGCCTTTTTCAAATGCTCTTTTTATAGAGAAATTATTGAAATTTACTCTTGCTGAAATGATGGCTCCAATGGCTTGCCCACCATAACCCCCTGAAAATTCAAAGTTATCAGTAGATACTGATTCGTCTAAGTCATAACTAACATCAACAGTTTTATTGTTTCTATCAGGAAGAACATCTGGTTGAAGATTCTGGGCATCGAAATATCCTAATGTTCCTAATTCTCTAACGCTTCTTATAATTGCTTGTCTGCTGTATTTGCTACCCGGAGTAGTTCTTAAAGTTCGACGTACAACATCATCATGAGTTTTGGTATTTCCTGTAAATGAAACCTCCTTTACCGTTGCAATTTCATCTTCATAAATATCAATTGTAATATCAATTGAATCTTCTGCTACTTTATTTATGGTTGGAAATGCATTAAAGAAGAGATATCCAATATTCTGATATAATGAGGTTACATCTGTGCTACTTTGATTAAAGTTTAAATTTTGTTCAAATTTTACTTCATCAAAAACATCGCCTTTCTCAAACCCTAATGAGTAAGTTAATTGTTCATCAGTATATACCGTGTTGCCATCCCAGTTAATATTTCTAACTTTATACTGAGGGCCTTCTTCCAATTCTATAGTAACGCCTACACCATCTAAGTCTTTTACGTAATTGTAAATAAATACAGAATCATCCAACACTCTGACATCTGAATATCCATTCTCTCTGTAAAGCGCCAACACATTATCAATACCTTCTTCAAAATCGCTTTGCTTATAAACTTTTTTTGACAAAAACTTCCACCACTTATCTTCTTTTAGCGGTTTCATAGTCTTTGTCAGCTTGCGATCAGAAAAAGCTTCATTTCCTTCAAATTTAATATCCTTAATTTCGAGTCTTTCACCCGCATCTATTTCAAAAATTAATCTTGCTCTGTTATCTAGATTTTTATCAACTTTAATACTTGTCTCGATTTCTGTATACCAGTATCCTTTTTCTTTATAAAATCTACGGATAGTATTCTCAGACTTTGCGATAACTGCATCTGTAATTGCTACACCGGGCGTGATAATTATCTGCTCTTCTAAATCTCTTCTTTGTGATCTTTTAACGCCCTCAATCTTGAATTCAATAAGCCTTGGTTGCTCAGTAACCTTAATGATCAAATCTATTTCTGAAATACTTTTATTTGAAATCAAAATTTCAACATCTGAAAACAAACCCGTTCTATATAATCGCTTAATTGCGTCCGGGATGTCTTCTCCGGGATAAGTTATTTCTCTTCCAATAGTTAAAGAGCTGGCATTTATGATAAACTGCTCACGAGTATTTTCATTTCCTTCAACCAAAACAGCTCTAATTGTAAATTGTTCCGGAGTTACCTGTGTGGGGTCGGTAATTTCAAACTGATCTTGAGCTTGTAACTCAGTAAAAAATAATCCAAAACTTAAAACTAAAACTGTAGCAACAACTATTTTTTTCAACAAACTAAATACTTCTTTTTTAGGATTCACTTGTTCTTTTTTTTCACTAAACGGGCATTCGACCCTTTTTGGTCTTTCGATGATCCAATTTTTCCAAATCTTCTATCTCTACTTTGAAATGAGTTGATCGCTTTATACAATTCATCTCTTCTAAAATCCGGCCAAAACTGCTCTGTAATGTATAATTCTGAGTATGCTAACTGCCACAACAAAAAATTACTTATTCTGTACTCACCACTTGTTCTTATTATCAAATCCGGATCCGGAACTTCGGCTGTTGAAAGATGATCAGCAATCATTTGGTCATTTATCAAAGTCGGATCTAATCTCCCCTCTTTGACGTGGGTAGCAATTTTCTTTACGGCTTCAGTAATATCCCATCTTCCTGAATAACTTAATGCCAGACAAAGTTGTAAGCGGTCATTTTCAGCTGTTAAATCAATAGCTTCTTTCAACTGCTTTTTACAATCATCTGGAAAACGATCAGTCTGTCCGATTGTAACCAATCTGATATTATTCTCGTGCAGATTGTCTGCCTCTTTTCTTAAAGATGAAACTAGGAGTCTCATCAATCCACGAACTTCAGCTGAAGGTCTGCCCCAGTTTTCTGTTGAAAAAGCATATAATGTTAAGTACTTAACTCCCAGTTGTGCACAAGACTCTGTTATATCCCTAACTGAATCTACGCCAACCTTATGACCATGCAATCGGATGCTACCTTTGCTCCTTGCCCATCGTCCATTACCATCCATTATGATGGCAATATGTTCTGGAACTTCACCGGATTTCTTCAACTCCAGTTGTTTTTCCAGATCTTCCTGGGTTTGTTCGGTATTTGTTAGTGTGAGTTTTTCCAAAAATTATAGTTGATTTTCAAGCCTTAAAAAATAGGCTAATAATCGCCTTATATCAAGGCAAGAAATAAGATCAATTTTTAAGTTTCTGTTGCAGAGAAATCATCTCTAATAAAGCCAACGCAGCTTCTCCGCCTTTGTTTCCGTCATCTCCTACACGATCCAGAGCTTGTTTAACATCATCTGTGGTTAGCACTCCGAATGCGACAGGCTTATTTTCGCTGAGATTTATTTCTAGGATTCCACGAGTAACAGCGTCACATACATATTCAAAATGCGGCGTTCCTCCTCTAATCACCACTCCCAAGGCAATAACCCCATCAAGTTCTTTGCTACGAAGCAAGCTTTGAACAGCCAATGGAAGCTCGAAAGAGCCCGGACATCTCGCTACAACAATATTACTTTCGCTAATACCATTTCCTCTCAATGCCTTAACAGCACCATTTAGCATTTTTTCTGTAATAGAAGAATTCCACCTTGAAACAACTATTCCAATTTTAGCATCTCCCGGCTTTGTATTTCCTTCAATAAATGTGATACCCATTTTTTAGTCTTTAATTAATATCGTTTTCTTTCTTTGATCAGTCATTCTTTTCATGGACTGCACATTTTTATTCGAAATTGTGATAATGCCCATATTGTTATGACCTGATTCGTATTTTCCGTGATAATCACTACCTCCTGTTTTAAGTAGTGATTTACTTTCGCATAAATCGGAATAATGTTTTTGCCTTCTCCAATTATGGCTTGGATGAATGCATTCCAAACCATCAATACCGTAATCTATAAATTCTGCTATTTCTTCATTTGAATAAAGACTACCCGGATGAGCCAATATTGCCGCCCCTCCCACATCTTTAATCATTTGAATAGCCTGCTTAGAATCCGGGTAATTATTGGTAATCTCGCCTAATTTATGATTACTTAAATAGAGATCAAATGCCTCTTTAATGCTTGAAACATACCCTTTTGAAATGAGCACTTTAGCTACGTGAGGTCTTCCTAAATTTGCACCTGTAGCTTCTGCCCAAACTTCATCGTATGTAACATCTATCTTTTTCGATTGCAAAGTCTGAACAATATTTTTAATTCGATCTGTCCTGGATTTTTTTTGCCTAGACAAAAACTCTGCAAAATAATTCGTCTCAGTATCGAAATAATAAGCCAGTATATGTGATTCTCTACCCTTAAATACTGTTGTGACCTCGACTCCCGGAATTAGTTCTATACCGTGATCCTCAGCAAATGGTTTTGCAAGATAGTAGGCTTCGAATGTATCGTGGTCGGTAATTGAAACTGTTTTAAGTTTTTTATCTATCGCCAGTTTGATTACTTCTTCCGGGCTCAGTTGCCCATCTGAACAAGTCGTATGAATATGAAGATCAGCTTTATCGGGCATTAGTTACTGCCTTCAAGCAGAGATTTAATTTGTTCAGGATTCTTAATCATTTCAAGAGCGGCATTCAATTGCACATCTTTTTTAAGCGATGCATTTGTTCTGGCACTTTGTCCGCCACTTCTTGCTACCAATTCCAACCAAATAGTTTTCTCGATAAAATCTTTGCTCTTTCTTAGCTCGGTTTCATTCTGAGCTTCCACGAGAGCTCTTAGTTCGTTTATTTTTGAAGATGCACCACCAACTCCTTCAAGATTGTTTTCAATCACATCTAAATAGTCTTCGGTTTCATTACTGAATTCAAACTCAATGTTGCTAAGATGGGTTACGAAATCCTCAAAAATTCCCGCAGGAGCTTCCGAAAAATCGATATCTGAATTTTGAGAATAGTACTTAGTTGCAAAATCAAATAGAATCCCTTTTTGCAACAGAGATATCTCCAATAAACTAGGCTGAGCTATTTCTACTACCAAATCAGGTTCAATTCCTCTGCCTTCGTTTACTGTTCTACCATTTTTAGTTTTAAACACTTTCGAAGATTCATCTCTTCGAATTACACCTGAGTTTCTGCCATCATGTGTATAATCTATTGATTGAATACTTCTACCACTTGGTATATAGTATCTCGCTATGGTGATTTTCATAGAAGTGTTGTAGTCAAGCGGTTTCACAATCTGAACCAATCCTTTCCCAAAACTTTGTTCTCCTACAATTACGGCTCTGTCTAAGTCCTGCAGTGCACCGGAAACGACTTCTGAAGCACTTGCGCTACCTCCATTTACCAAAACAACCACGGGCTTATCAAAAAATATCGGTTCCTCCGTAGAAAAGGTTTGATTGTATTCTGCAATTCTACCTCGGTTTTCAACTACCATTAATCCCGGTTCAACAAATTTGTCTATAATAGCAACTGCTTCCTGAAGAATTCCTCCCGGATTATCTCTAAGATCGAGTACTAAACCCTGTAATTCTGTTTCGTTTCCAAGCTCTATCATTGATGTGCGAATTTCATCCGCAGACTGTTGACCGAATTGACTCAATTTAATGTATCCGACATTTGTGTTATTACCAATTAGTGTACTATGAGATACATTTGTTACTTCAATTCGCTCTCTTGTTAAATTAAATTCTAAAATCTGTTCAACACCAAATCGTTGAATTGAAACCGAAACTTCTGATCCGACTTCTCCAACAGTCAATGTTTGTACTTCCTCGGGTTGTAGCCCTTCTGTTGAAATATCGTTAATAGCCACAATTTCATCACCGGCTTTGAGTCCACTTCTCTCGGCAGGTCCTCCTTCAGTAGGTGCTATTACAACTACTTTTCCATCACGATAACCAGCTTCAATTCCTATTCCTGCATAATTACCTCTGGATAGAATTTCTGCTTGTTCATTTTGAGATTCGTTATACAAAACGGTGTAAGGATCTAAAGTCTCAAGCATTGCATCGATCCCAATTCGTATTAGCTTTTCGGGATCTACTTCATCCACATAATCGAGAGCAACATTTTCGTAAGTGTTACTGAAAATCGAAAAGTTCTTTTTTATCAGAAAGTAAACATCGGATTGTTGTGCATTAGTGACATTAGTCGCAAATGTTAATCCTGCTATTAATAGTGAGGTTTTTAGAACTTTCATGAGTTTATTATTGCTTGCTGATTTTTAAAACCTGTCCCACAACAATCGTCGATCCGGAAATTCCATTTAAACTTCTGATTGAGGAAACACTAACTCCAAAACTTTGAGCAATTTCACCCAATGTATCGTTTTTTTGAACTCTGTATGTTTTAAATCCATTAGAACTGCTTGAAGCCGAGGCAAGTAAAATATTCTCACCCCTTTTTTGTTTTCTTTCCAATTCTTGCTTTTGGCTGTAGCTCATTGAATTTACTTTTTGATAATGGGCAGAATTTTTAGACGGCACGTACACCGTTAAATTTTGACCTACTCTAATTGTATTTCCGATACCATTCCATGCTCTAATCTCAAAAGCTCTTACATCGTACCATTCGGCGATATGGCCAATTGTATCACCGGTTTTAACCTTGTAACTCATTTTTGTAGAATTAGATGGTGCGCTTGATCTTCTGGTTGAAGACGATCTTGAGCGACTCGTATTTGTGATATTTGTTGGTCTGTTAGCAGAGATCTTACCTGCACTTCCCGCAGGTAAAGGTATTACCAATTTCTGTCCCGGATGAATTACGTTTGAAAGATTATCATTACTCGCATAAATCCCACGTACAGTAGTTCCATATTTTTGAGCAATCAATCCAATAGATTCTCCTCTTCGCACTGTATGTATGGTCATATCCTGAGCCCGGTTATCTTTTGGAATTTCTTTGTAAGCCACCAGAAAATCCTCTTTTGCTCCAGCCGGTATTTTTAAGGGATATTTATTTCCCGGAGGTGTTGCCCATCTCAATAGTTCAGGATTATAGTCTTTTAGTTCTTCCGTAGAAATACCGGTTGCTTTGGCAAGCGCATCTAACGGCATTAAACCTTCAACTTCAACAACTTCATAGCTGTAAGGCTCGCCTTCGTATTTTCTCTGAAACCCAAATTCTTCCGGATTAAGCCCAATCATTGCAGTAGCAATAAACCCCGGAACATAGCCTCTGGTTTCTCTAGGTAAATATGGATAAGCTTCCCAATAATCTTTCTTACCACCAGCTCTTCTAATTGCGCGATTTAAACCTCTTGGACTGATGTTGTAGTTTGCCATAGCCAAATGCCAGTCGTCCCATATCTCATATAAATCTTTTAAGTGCCGAGCAGCTGCACGAGTAGCTTTCTCCGGATCCCGACGTTCATCAACCCACCAATTTACTTCTAATCCGTACACTCTTCCTGTTGCTGCAATAAACTGCCACATTCCAACTGCCGAGGCCCAACTTCTAGCCGATGGATTTAATCCACTTTCAATAAAGGCTAGATACGCTAATTCAGAAGGCACTTTTTCTTCTTTCAGTATTTTCTGAATCATCGGCATGTATGTTTCTGATCTTTGCAACCATCTTTCCATAACCTCAGGTCGCTTAAGAGTATAATACACCAAGCTATTGGTCACGTACCGGTTTTGGATTAGAGGTACATCGGTTTTGGTCAGCATTACATCTTTCGGAAAATTAAAATCTTCATTCAGATATGCGTCATCATCTGCAAAAAGCTCTTCCTGAATAGCAAAAATTTCACCCTGAGCATCATTTGCTGATTCCGAGATTCCATAAAATTGACGATATTCAGCAACCACCGCTCTTGAAAGTTCTACAAAACGACGATCAGATTTTAACTCCGGATAGTCATCTAGTAATGACTGTGAAGCATTTACAGCATCGTTAATATGTGTTTCTGCTTCTATTGCATTATCACCTAATTGCGATTCCAAACTCAACACATGTAATTGATATATATCTGTAATTCTTCGAAGAATATCTTTTTGAAAGGAATCTAATTCTACCACTACAGGACTTTGGTCAGGCTCCTGTTTTATCACTTTATCAAGTAGTGGATTTGTAACCGGTAAAAGACGCAAAGGCATCTCTTCAGTTTTAATAATGGTAGAATCTTGCGCAAAAATTGAAGTGGTGCTTAATAGAAGTGCACCACATAAACTTATCTTAAAAATTTTATGCATATTTATCTGTAGTTGTGATCTTGCTAAAAGTACTAAATTAATGCCTTAATAATTGAAAAAAGGCATTTTTTATCCCTGCTTAACAACCCGATAAAAGTAAGGTTATTGTTTAACAGAAATAGCTTTATCTATTTTTTTCTCTTGTCCGGTCCAGCCCTGAACAACCGGCCATCTTCTTCCGGCTCCAAAAGCTTTTGCCGACATTTTTAAACCGGGCGCCGCCTGATATCTTTTGTGTTCGTTAATATCGATCAATCTTAGAACTCGATCGATCAAATCTTCATCAAAACCTTTTGAAATTATTTCTTTTCTGGAAAGCTGGTGCTCCAGATAGTATTCCAAAATAGCATCCAAAGTTCCGTAATCCGGTAAAGAATCCGAATCTTTTTGATCGGGACGTAGTTCGGCACTTGGTTCTTTCTCAATAATGGAATTCGGGATCACTTCTTTTTGGTAATAGTTCTCGTTCAACCAGCGACACATTTCGTACACTTCTGTTTTGTACAAATCGGAAATTACACCAAGTCCTCCTGCCATGTCACCGTACAGCGTACAATACCCAACTGCCGTTTCTGATTTATTTCCGGTGTTTAACAACATGTAACTGAATTTATTAGCCATTGCCATCAACAAATCACCACGTGTCCGGCTTTGGAGATTTTCTTCGGCAACATTAAAATCTGTTCCTTCAAACATGGGTTTTAGCTGTTCCAAATAAGAATCATAAATGGCTTTTATAGCAATTTCATGAAGCTTTATTCCAAGATTATTTGCCAGCTTTTCCGAATCCGTAACGCTTCCTTTAGATGAAAATTCTGAAGGCATCGTCACGGCAATTACGTTTTCATCACCAAGAGCTTCTTTGGCAATAACTGCTACCAATGCCGAATCAATACCGCCGCTCAATCCCAGAATTACTTTTTTTGCAGCTTGGGATTTTCGCAGATAATCTTGAACTCCGAGTACTAATCCATTGAACATACTTTCAATACGTTCGGGTACATCCAGTCTGTCTGAGGTATTTCCAAGTGCTTCCACTGTTTTTGTAGCAGTATTAAATGCAACATCAATATGTGTACTTGCAAATCTTTTGGCTCTGCTTTTTATCTCCCCGTCTTTGTTAAGTGCTAAGGAATCTCCGTCAAAAATAAGTTCTGTATTCGCTCCAACCTGATTCACATAAAATAATGGCAGATCCAATTCATCGGCATGTTTCTGGAGCATCCCCACTCTGCTGATGGGTTTGGTTTTGGTAAAAGGAGAAGCCGACACATTGATGATCGCCTGAGCTCCTTTTTTTGCAAGCACTTCTGCAGGATTCACTTTGTAGGTGTGATAATTGATCTCGTTATCGTTAAACCAGATGTCTTCACAAACAGTGATCCCAAAAGGAATTCCATTGATCTCTATCGGTTCAAATTCATTGCCCGGCTCAAAATATCGCAGATCATCAAATACATCATAGGTCGGTAATAGTGCTTTATGCACTCTGCCGATTTCCTTCCCGTGCTGCGCGACAATCGCTGAATTAAAAACCTTTCTTCCTAATCCGTTATTTTCTGTGATGGAGCCAAAAATCATCGCCAATCCTTCTGAGGAAGCAATAATTTCATTATTGATCTCATAGCACATTTCCCGGAATACTTCTCGTTCTAACAAATCCTGGGGCGGATATCCACAAACAATGAGCTCGGGTAAGACCAAAAGATCTACCTCATCTTCTTTGGCTTTTTTGATGGAATCCAGCATCAGATTTTTGTTACCGGAAAGATCCCCAATAGTGGGATTAAGTTGTGCTAAGCGTATGTTCACGTTCTGTAGGTTTGATTACCCTCAAAGATACAGTGATTAACGGAATAATGAAGATGGAATGTTGGTTTTTGGTTGATCTCGGTTCAACTAGATTTAGCAGATTAATTCGAAGACAGATTTTTTAACCCCTTACACACTTTAATAAACACTTACCTACTTATTTTCAATATCCATTACTTTTTCGATCACTGATATAGATTTTAATTCAGAAACAATATCATTTCTCTTTCGATCAGTTAAACCGGTATCAAACCGAATTAGAATTCTTGTTTCTCCATCACCATCGACACGAGCAAATCCTCTAATACCATCTATTTGAGTTATATAATCGGTAAGAGAATTTATTTCTTCATAATTAGCATTTTCAGAAAGCGTAATTCTAAGTTTATCAGGTTGGAATAAGAAAATGGAAACAAGTATCTGAAATATAACAGGTAGAAAAAGAACACTGAAAACAGCTGAGATCCAAGATTTGGGACGTTGAATATAAACACTTAAAGTAGTCCCGAATGAAACACCAATGAGCAAACAAAAAAGAACAGGAAAGCTATATGCCCCAAACCAAGCACCTAGGACAAATAACATCAAAAAAATGAACAGTATGATGGTAATTATGCTTGTTAAGATTGCAAGTCCATAAGAATAAATTGAAGGTTTACCCAAAGTATTTTTATTCAAAACGCTAAGTATGGGATAAATAATGGCGGAAAAAATAAAAATCCAAAATGTAAAACTGCTTAAGTCTCCAACACCAAACCAATCGTTTTGAGCAACATAAATAAAAGCGGAAAACCATGCTACAATACCAAAAAAAGCTGAACCAATAAGCGGAGAAAGGTTTTTTATTTTATCGTGCATTAAGGTTTTTCCGGTAAAGATTGACGTGTATGCCAGATTGTAAGCATATCAATGCGGTTAGATTTAAGTTCATAGACCAATCGGTAATTTCCGTGAATCAATTCCTTTATTTCCGGTCGGTTGAATTCAGGAACAAGTCTACCACTTTCCGGCTGAATGCTTAGCTGTTCACAATGTTTGAATACATCTTCCGCCCATTTTATTGCAGTTGGAACATAATCTAAAGCAATATACTCCGTGAACTCTTCTACCCGACTCAAAAACCGTTCCGTAAAAATTACTTCCATTTGGAAAGATGTTTATCGATTCGGTCCTTAGCCTCTTGGGTGGTAAAAGTATTGCCTTGCTCTACTTGTTGTTTTGCCTCAAGCAGATCTTCGAGCATCTCCATTTTTTTGGCAATGCGTTCATATTCGGAGACGTCCATCAACACGGCAGCACTTTTACCGTGCTGGGTTAAAACAATTGGATTTTTATCTTTTTTAAGTCGCTTAACAAAGTCCGCAGACTTTTTACGAAACTCAGATAGGGGTTCAATATCGTTGGAAATAGAAATATTCATAGAAGTACTTATAAAGTTTTTTAAAGTATCATTAATGTACTAAAAGAAATTTATGTAACCAATTAGTGGGTTTCTCTCATCGATAATGTGCTTCAAAATTAAAGGGAATTAATGAGGCTTTTGATGTATTTAATCGATTGGAGCAGGAGCTTAAATCTCAAAAAACAAGGAGTTTCCAACAGACGGGAAATAGAATAGCAAAAGATCAGAGAGATCAATCTGGTTGCTAAGCTTGAAACGCCTCGATCTCCTGATGGATGGTAGCTGTGATCTGGTTAACTTCGAAGGGCTTTTGCAGGTAACCGCGAATCATTCCGGATTCCAGTGCTTCTTCGATTTCCGGGATTTTATGGTATCCTGAAAGAATCAGATACGGGCATTTTTTATAATACTCCTGAGCTTTTTCAATAAATTGGAGTCCGTTCATCACCGGCATCTTCATATCAGAAATAACAATATCGATGGTATCGTCATTTTTTAGTATCTCCAGTCCTAACTCCGGACTTTTCGCCGTAAGTATTTCAAATTTTCCAGCCAATAAATTCTCAAACAGAAATAAGTTCATTACTTCATCATCCACATAAAGTACTTTCTTTAAATCTGACATTTAGCCCCTCTCTACTTATTCAGTTTAATTATTACTCTAGTTCCTTTACCCACTGTTGAATCAATTTCAATATCACCATTTAAGTCTTTTATAATATTGTAAACAATGGATAATCCCAATCCTGTGCCCTTACCTTGTTCTTTAGTGGTAAAAAAGGGATCAAAAATTTTGTTCATTACTTCCTCAGATATTCCGGTTCCTGAATCACTGATTGATATCAATGCTTGTTCTTCGATAATTTTTGCTGAAATTTTAATCTCTCCGGAACCTTCGATCGCATGTATGGAATTGGTTATCAGATTAGAAAAAACCTGATACAACTTACCTTCGTTACCTGTTACATATACTTCTTTATTGGCGTACTCTCGAATAACTTTGATTCTGTTTTTAAGATCATGATCTAGAATTGTGAGGGTATCATCCAGAATTTTATTTAAATAGACCCGATTGTCTAGTTTATCAGATGTAGAAGTAAAGGCGCCCAAACTTTTTGTGATATTCATAATTTTATCCACACCCAGATCTATACCATCCAACACTGTTTCAAAAGCATCCTTATCTTTGATTATGATTTCAGAACTTTCTTGTTCCGTAATCATTTTTAAAACCTCTTTACCGGACTTTATATAATTTAAGGGATTATTTATTTCGTGAGCAATTCCTGCAGTCAAAACCCCTAGTGCAGCCATTTTTTCCGTCTGAACCAATTTATCATGAGCTTGTTCAAGATTTTTATACGCCACTTTTAAATTTCTGTTTTGCATATCTATCTCTTCTGTTCTTCTACTCACTAATTTTCTTAATTTCTCTCTCTGTCTTATCAGATACAGCACCCTGATTCGGTAAATGGAATAACCAATGGCAATGAGCAGGAACACACTTAGAAGTATAAACCAAATTTTTCGGTAAAACGGCTTTCCGATTATAAAGTTTACACCGTATTGTTCGCTCCATTTTCCAAACTCAACCCTACCTTTAACCCAAAGAGTATATTTCCCGGGATCTAAATTTGTGTACCGAATCGGATTGCTTGAAATATTTGTCGATGAATTCCAATTATCTTCGAAACCCTCTAATTTATACTGAAATGACATGGCTTCTTCATTAAAGAATGAAACCGTTCTGAATTTCAGCTCAATGCTGTTTTCATTGTAGCTTATTGATTTCTCAGTATCATTTGTCAGTTTTCTTCCTTCAAGAGTTTTGAATTCTTTAAGCTCAATACTTGGTTCATAGTCAGTAATAGCTTCTTCATTCTGATCAAATACCGATACTCCGCCATCAGTACCAATCCATATGTCTCCTTTTGAATCTTCTATTAAAGCGTTTCTGTTAATCTCGTTTCCAATTAACCCACTCCCTTTGTTGAATTGAATAACTTCCGTTCCGTCAGCTCTATACACTCCATCATTGGTACCTATCCAAAGAAAATTATTAGAATCATGCATCAGTGAATAAACGGGAGTTCTGTAAAGCTCTAAGTAATCATACTTAACAATCTTATTATCTTTTAGCACTCCCAGTCCTGCTTCGGTAGCAATTACATACTCACCATTCCAAAGCTCGATATCATATGTGTTGTTTAACGATTCTTCCTCACTCTCGTACTTTTGAGTATTAACTCCATCAGTAATATAAACTCCATTAAAAGAAAGAACGGCTAGTTTATCTTCTTCAACTGCAACTATATTTCGAATTCTATCAAAATCACCAAATAGTTCAAATTTTCCATCCTTAAACCTATACACGGAGTTAAAGTCGGATACTAGTAAATCGCTTTTAAAAATACTTATTGAAGAAACCATATTATTCAGGATTTTCGAACCATATTGTTCAATCTTTCCGTTTTTGAAACTTATCAATCCGCCACTTGATAATGCCATAAATATACTTCCATCAGTATTCTGCTCGAGATCTAAAATTCTTGTTACAAAATTCGGGTACCTGTTTCTTAAATCAACTGAAGTAATTCGTCCGTTTTCATAAAAGTTTAGAGCTCTTGGGTTTGCCAGCAAAACCCTTCTATCATTGAGTTCAAGGATACTACTTACCTCGTCTTCCACCAGCTTGGTAACGCTATTGTAATTTCTAAATCTCAATAAATTGAATTTGAATAGTCCCCTATTATCTCCGACCCAATAGTTGTTTTCTGCATCCACAAAAATCTGATTGCTAAGCACATTTTGCTGACGTGCCAAAACTTTGAGTGGTTTCCATATTCCGGTTTCTTCGTCTACAAATGAAGCTATACTGAAACTACTGTAATAGATTCGACCTTTTTTATCTATTTCTAGACTGTATTTTTTGTAAGGTGATTCTGAAAAAATCCCTAGTTCATCCGAAATAAGTTCGTACCTATCTTCGGTTATTTTCCCTATCCAATTCAATCCCAACAAATAAAATGAGCTATCATACTTATTAATCGTTAAGATATTTTTACTTTGTACTTCGAATTTATTTAGTTCGCTATATAGTATCTCATCCCCTTTTGGCTCAAAAATCCCTTTCTTAGTAGTTATATAAAGCTCTCCGTTTATATCTACAATGTTATTGATGATCGCATCCTCTTTGTGCACAGATAATTCTGTAATTTCCCAATCAGAGTACTCTTCGTTTAAATGATACACTCGGTTTTCTAAGCCTAAAAAAATATCTCCATTTACTGTTCTGAATGAAAAAACAGCCCTGTCGCTTGGCCAAGATTTAGGTGTTTTTACCTCTTTCCATTCTTTGTTAGCATAAAACTGAATAGTAAACCCTGTTTTATTATAACCCGCAACCCAAATCCTATCCTGGTTATCTTTTTGTATATAGGAGTGTTTTGTAAATGGTAATCCTAACGAATCGGAAAATAAATACCATTCGCTGGCATCATAGGTAGCTACACCTTTTGAAGTAATAAACCACATTACTTTATTTTCTGCTTGGGTAATAGAAAAGACAGAATTCGAAGGCATTCCATCAGTAGTAGAGTAAGTACGGGCTGGATAGAATTGTCCCGAAAGTAGGCTCGGAAATAATAAAAAAGTAAGCAACACTAAAAGTGTTGAATAGCGAAATTCCACGGCTAAAATGAATTCAAAGTTGTTTCGAATATAACAGGAATACCTTTTAAAGGCGATAAATAAAAACAGAACCTTCAGTGTTTTTTGCCGCTTTTATTCCGGGTTTTGATCATTCTTTTCGTATCGCCCTTGACCAAATACAACTTCCCAAAATTATTGTAGCACCAATTAGCGTAAATATATCCCCAATGTTTTCTTGATTGCTGAACAAAAATGTTCCAACGATCATCAGTATTAACCCAACCCACATAATTCTTTTTTTGGTGTCTGATTTATGTAATACCTGCTCTTAATCCATGATATCCTCTTTCTAATTGTTTAAATTATTTAAACGCTCAGTCATTGTTCGCCTACATTCTTTAGCACCTTTTTGTACATAACTAAACTGATTTGAAATTGAGTTTGTTTACTCGGTTAGTCGAACAGGAAATGAAATAATTACAGCAAAGTGAAATTATCTTTTGATAAGCTTGATGCCGTATAGGTTCAGCATCACAAATATGAAGATTAAACCTATCACTGAAGCAACTACGTCATTAAAGTCATAGATATTTTCCCCGCCCAGATTATGAATCTTCATTTCTTGAGTGATTACATATATCCCTGCAAGAATTGTAGATAAGGTGTAAATCGCAATATTACTTAGATTCTTTACCAATGGAAGGTTCTTAAATTTTGCAATAGTTAAAAAAATAACTATGGTAAAAGTACCCAAATAAGCCTCTACGTAATTAGGAAATGAGTTAGCAATGAGCTTCAAATACTCGAGCCCTTCTTGTTCTCTAATCCACGGTCTGAACCAAATTTTCAGAATAAAAAACAGCACAAAATTCATTACATATAAATTCCATGTTGCTCCTCTCAGCTTTAGGGTATTGAGAGCAATATCTTTTGACAAAACTTTTTGATCAATGACGTTCATAATTCCAGTTCCTTGAGATACCCTTTAAGCCGATCTAAGTCATTGCCAAAACGTTTTTTCATAGCGTATTTATTGGAGAAGTAGCTGAATGTTAGTCCAATTGTGTAAATAAACAGCACATAAAGTACTCTGATATCAAATTGAAAAACTTCATCCCTAAAGAAGAAGACATAGCCCACAAAGCCAAAAATGAACGGGCTTACAATCAGGTCAGAATATGTACCCAGATTCATAGCTCCTTTAATGATTTTAGCTACATGGTGAATTGTTTCCTTTATTGGGAGAACAGATCTTTCAAAATCAGTAATTCGAACATGATTAAAAAAGTTAAATATTGAGATTATTATTAATGACACCCCTAATATTGAATAAATAATAGCTACTTGTGAAGAATTCATAAAACCCATCAACCCGTCACTTAACGCTTCAGTCAGATCAAATAAGACTGTGACGAAACAAAAAAGACTTAAAATTCCTGTCATAACAACTTTAAATTTCAACTTTCTCTTAAGATCTGCTATCACACTTTGTGATTTTCGGGTGATAACTCCACGAACTTCATCCACATTTACTATGTGAGCGGAAACTTCTTTCTCCGCCTCTTCCTTCCATAAAATTTTCAATTCTTCTAATTCCATATCAACCCGGATTAAGGATTTTTTTTAGTTTAGTCCTGATTCGTGTCATCTTTACCCGAACGTTATTTTGAGTAATCCCTATGATCTCTGCAATTTCATCATTTGGTTTTTCTTCCAAATACAGCACCATGACTGCCTTTTCAATTTCGTTTAGCTGCTTAATCGCATTACGTAGCATTCCTTTTTCTAAATTCAGGCTTTGCTCATCACTTTCTCTGGAAATACTATCGAAAGTCTCTGGTAAAGTGGAATCTTCTTTTTTAGTTTTGGATTTCCTCAGATTAGAAATTGCTACATTCAAACTTATTCTGTACATCCAGGATGAGAACTTTGAATCTCCTCTGAAGCTTGGATATGATTTCCAGAGCTGGATCAAGATCTCCTGAAAGAGGTCTTTTTTATCTTCCTCATTATCACAATACATACCACATACTTTATGCACAATCCCCTGGGACTCCGTCACCTTTTGAACGAATTCTTGTTTACTTACAGATTTCTGCAATGGTATGGTTTAAGTTTAAAAGTACTTTTGTAAGTTAGTCGAAACAGATATACTAAGAATTACAAAAGTGTCAAAAATTTATCGGATCACATTGTATTCCTTTCTCCCTTTTTCCGTTAAGTAAGGGTAGAATAACTTAATAGTGTATTCAACATACTTTTTTTTGAGTCCTTCTTCTTTTACTTGATCCTTGTTTAGCTTTAAAAAAAAGAATGTTCTCATTGCGCCACTTAATTCCATCAAATAAAACAGATCACTTTCACTAAGCTCTTTGCGGATATAATTCTGTGTCTGAAGTTCAACCAAACTATGCTTCCACGACTCCATCCTAGATTTATTATTAGCGTCTATTTTTTTAAATACTTCCGTGAAATTTCTTCGTATTTCAACAAAATCCACGTAGAAGAACAGATAGTTCATAGTTAGTTCAAAAGTATGGTTTGGTGCTCTAATAATTTTGGCGAAAAGCGATTCATTACTCTCCATAATATCTTTATTAATGATTGACAACTCTTGCATCATATCATTGTAAATGGATTCTATAACCTTTTCTTTATTCTTAAAGTGGTAGGTAATATTTCCATAGCTTTTAGAAATATCCGCAGCCACATCTCTCAATGTCACATTCATCAATCCTTTTTGATTGAATAATTTAAGAGCAGATTGCTTTATCTGTGTTTTTGTATCCATAAAAATAAATTAGGTCATTTGGACTAATTATTCTAAATTAATTTAAACTTTCTGAAAAACGTACCAAATTGAAAAGCAAACCTCTCTACAAGACACAAGAAGCCAAACAGGCTTTAATGGACCTTTATGATTCTAAATTAAAGTCTTTGCAGCTGGAATATGAAGATATTTTTGTGAATACCTTTGCCGGATCTACTCATGTGGTCAAGGCTGGCAATAGTTCCAATCCCCCTCTTGTTATCCTTCATGGTATTAATGCAGGAGCACCAGTTGCTTTAGAATCAGTTAAAGGTTTGGCTGAAAAATATTTGATCTATGCCATTGATACGATCGGTCAAACAACAAAAAGCTCTGAAACTAGATTAAACCTTCAAAATGATGAGTATAGCCGCTGGCTTTCGGAAACTTTTGATCAATTAAACTTGCAAAGCGTGCCGGTTATTGGAGCTTCATATGGAGGTTTTCTATTACAAAAGTTAATAACCTTTGATCCAGCAAAAGTTTCTAAAGCTATATTTGTAGTACCTGGGGGATTTGGAAACGGGTCTTTTCTGGAATCAACTAAAAAGCTCACTGTGCCACTTATCAAGTTTATGATTACTAAAAAAGAATCTGATCTTAAATCTTTTATGAATAGCTTCTATAATAAAATTGATGATTATTCACTCTCCTTTCAAAAAAATACCTTAACGGGTGTAAACATGGATTTTCGCAGACCACCACTTCTACAAAAAGAAAATGTTGAAGATTTTGAAAGTCCGGTTTACCTGATGGTAGCTGATAACGACGTATTTTTTCCTGCAGAAATATCAATCAGAAAGTGTAAAGCTTTCTTTAACAATTTTAAGGAAACCTATACTTTAGAAAATTCAAAACATATACCTGAACCTTCTCAGTTTTCAGAAATTGAATCTGTTATTTCGAACTGGTTGGAATAAAAAAAGCCTCCTTCAATTAAGAAAGAGACTTTAAAACAAGTTTTATTTTTAATCCACTTCTTTCAGTAATTCCTCGATCGCTCTTTCCAATTGTTGATCTCTTCCACTATTAATCACTCCCGGCATGTTTTTCACTTTTACATCCGGTTCTGTTTGCAGATTTTCCATCCAGCGACCTGCTTTATCTTTTGCACTTACCGGAACAACTCCCCAATACCCCCCATTTGGTAAACCTTCCCAGCCGGCAAAACTACACGTTCCCGGAACCGGCATTCCTAATGTGATTCCTATCTTCAAATCAGTATACCCCTGAGCGTAGCAATGTCCGTCAGAATAATTGCTTTCGTTGAACATGGTCAGGGTTGGTTTTGTCCAACGTGAAGTTGGTTCCCCGCCAACAACTTTTGCAGCTGTCGCGTAAGTAATGAACTCTTCACCGGTAAAGAACATAGCAAGATCTGCAACTAAATCACCACCACCGTTGAACCGTGTATCTACAACGATTCCTTTCGCTTCTAAATATTTACCCAGCATATCTTCATAAATATCACGGTACGGACCGTCACCCATTCCTGGTATGTGAACATAACCCAACATACCGTCACTCTTTTCAGCCACTTCTTTTTCATTCATTCTAACAAAGCGATCGTATAATAGTCCCCGTTCTGCTCCCAAAGAAATAGGCTTCACTGTAATTTGCTTAGCATTTTTTCCTTTTGAATCGGTAACTTCCAGCAAGGTAAATTTATCTGCTTTTCGGTTAAGATAGCTTGCTATATCTCTGTTTGCAGAAACCGTTTCGCCATCAATTTTTTGTATGATCATTCCGGATTCGATCTCTAAAGATTTTTTATCCAGCGGACCGCCGTCAATAACTTCTGTTATCTTAATTCCATCTCCCTTATGGTTGTAATCCCAGAAAATTCCTAATGAAGCCGTTGCATCTCCGTTTTCAATACTGTTATTGTAACCGGCTCCGGCGTGAGAAACATTCAATTCTCCCAACATTTCAGAAAGAACTTCAGCGAATTCGTACCCATTGGAAGTATGTGGCACGTATTTTTGATATTCCTTATACAGCATATCCCAATCATTTCCATGGAAAGTTGGCTCATAAAAGATATTCTTAGTTCTGATATATACATGCTCGAACATTTTTTGGCGTTCTTTGTCCGCATCGTATTCCATTTCTCCTGAAATTGAAATTCCTTTTGTATTACCTCCTGATAAATTCACTTTTGAAATTCTGCCACTGCTCAACAGATATAAATTTTCCATTCCTTTATCCCAAACCAGACTGCCACCACTGGTATTCAAACTTATTAATTTCTTAGTATCACGGGTTCTGAGCTCTGTTTCCCAAAGATCATATCTGCCTTCAAATCGCGATAAGTAGTACAGTTTCTCGCCATCTTTTGAAAGTGTAGCATCAGAAAGATTACTGGAATGAATGGTTATTTTCGCTTTTCTGTCCTTCATTCCATCCCAATCAAATTCAAGAGTCTTTACTTCCTCTTTTTTCTCATCCTTTTTATCTTCCTGTTTCTTTTCGTCGGATTTGTCTTCCTTCTTATTCGCCTTTTCGATCTCCTGCATCAACTCATAGTCTTCCTTACTCATGGTGAATTTATCCCAGGCATCCTGATCAAAAAACATCGCATACACATCTGATTGGAAGTTTCCGCTTGTTGCGTAACTTTTTAATCCGTCACGGTTGCTGAACCAGATCATCTGCATGCCATCATTCATCCATTTTGGAGAATAATCGTAATAACCACTTTCTGTAAGATTGATTCTTTCTTTACCATCCGCTGACAAAAGTAATATTTCGCTGTTGTTCAAAAGCTTATTCCAGTCTACCAGAAGCCATTTGCTGTCCGGGCTCCATGTAAAGTATTTGTCGCCATCGCGCATGTGGAACAGATCTTCCGGAGTAAGAAGATCAACAGTCTTTTTGGAATCCATATCCATTATTCGAAGCGTTCTTCTTCCGGCGATGTAAGCGAGCTTCTTTCCATCAGGGGAAAACTCCGGCAGATAATTGTCTTCTTTAGTTTCAACTACGGCTTCTTCTTTCAATAGAGTTGAAGCAAAGAAAAACGGTTCTTCTTCTCTTACTTTTTCAGATTTGTAAATACTCCACTTTCCGTTTCTTTCGCTTGAGTAAAGCAGACTTTTGCCATCGGGTGAAAACGTAATAAACCGTTCAGTTTCGGGAGTGTTAGTGATTCTTTTTGTTAGTGAACCGTCGATGGAAGTCACGAATACTTCTCCGCGAGCAACAAATGCAATTTCTTTTCCATTGGGATGAACCGCCATCTCCTGAACACCCCCGTTTATGGTGATGAACTTATCCGCATTACTCTTTTCTTGCGTTCTGATATTCACATTCACCTTCTTTGGCTCTTCTCTTTCTTTCATCGTATACAATTCGCCATCATACCCGAAAGAAAGGATTCCATTTCCCATGCTTAAAAATCGAACCGGATGTGTATCAAACTGCGTGAGTTGAGTGTTTTGTGATGGATTAGCTAACGATAATTTGTGTACGTTAAAATTTCCACTTTCTTCACTCAGATAATACAATGATTTCTCGTCGGTACTGTAAATCGGCTGACGATCTTCTCCTTCAAAACTAGTGATCATTTTGTGAGTTTTACTCTTGACATCATACGTCCATATATCGCGGGTAATGGAAGATGTGTGATGTTTTCTCCATTCATTCTCTCCTCCTTTCTTGTCGTGATATACCATTTGAGAGCCACTTTCATTCACTTGTACAAATTCTGCAGGAACGGTAAAGATCTGATCCACACGACCACCGTTTACAGGAACGGAATACAATTCAGGCTGAGATCCGGTTGGATACTGACGATGTTCTTTGGTATCCATTCTGAGTGCGCCGAAAATAACATGCTTATCATCTGCTGAAAAAGTGAACGGCTTTTCATCATTGGAATGAAAAGTGAGCCTTTTGGCAGCACCACCTTGGGCACTCATGGTATAGATGTCGAAATTACCGTAACGATCGGAAGCAAAAGCAATCGTTTCTCCATCTTTGCTCCAAACAGGCATATAATCATGAGCTTCATGGAAAGTAAGTTGCGTAGCATCTCCTCCTGCTGTAGCTACCGAATACAGATCACCTTTATAAGTAAAAATAATTGTTGAACCATCCGGTGAAATTGTTTGATAACGAATCCACTGCGGATTGTTTTGTGCGAAAGTGATGCTTGAGAATAGTAATACAGCAAAAGCAGATAGAAATGATTTCATTGATCCCGAGTTAGTTTAAAAATGAAAATGCCTGTGAATGTAGGCAAAAAAGTTGGATGGGAGTTGTAAATATTTTTTGAATGGTTCCAACTTTAAAGTAGCACTTCGGAATAAATTCCTCCCTTGTGAACCTGATGCAATATTGCTCAAAAAATACAAACTTCTCTAAGTAAACCAGAAAGGACTTTAGTCCGCCTAATCTGTGATTAGAATGACAAGTTTAAAAATCAAATATATATAAAAAAAAGCCCGTCATTGCGAGGAGCAAAGAATTAAAACTGTTGCTTAGATAAAACTCGACGCGGCAATCTCACCAACATTTGCCCATGAACATAATTATGGAGATTACTTCGTCGTTAAAACTTTGAAACCTACACCTATTTACATACTCCTCGTAATGACCAATCTTTTTATCAAAGCTCACGTCATTGCGAGGAGCAAAGAATTAAAACTGTTGCTTAGGTAAAACTCGACGCGGCAATCTCCCTGAATTCATTCATGGGTATTCTCAAGGAGATTACTTCGTCGATAGTATGTAGAAATCGAATTCTCAATTACAGACTCCTCGTAATGACGGTTACATTGATTGATAAATCATTTCAAAGTTTGCTTTGCAGAATCCTTCGCAATACGAATTGAATTTATTATAATCACTCATGAAGAATAGAGATAAAATATTATATGTCTATATCATGACAAATCAACATCATACTGTGTTATATACCGGTGTTTCTAGTGATTTGGTAAATAGAGTTTGGAAGCATAAAAATAAAGTATATAAGAAAAGTTTTACTGCCAGATATAACATTAATAAGTTGGTTTACTATGAAGAAGCTGGTGATCCTGAATATGCCATTAAAAGAGACAAGCAAATCAAAGCAGGTTCAAGACAAAAAAAGATTGATTTGATTGAGTCGATGAATCCGGA
>Ga0189275_100329_pt1 | contig 27381 bp, 33 predicted proteins | sample N19A6minimetaG_FD_130329 | JGI IMG/M metagenome (GOLD analysis project Ga0189275, IMG submission 130329) | Marine microbial communities from the Costa Rica Dome - N19 A6 mini metaG | ecosystem: Environmental > Aquatic > Marine > Oceanic > Photic zone | place: Costa Rica: the Eastern Pacific...
ACAAGTTTGAGGGTGACCCGATCTTGGTGCTGGCCGGATACAATGCAGGGGAAAACAGCATTGCCGAGCACGCCGGTGTGCCGCCCTATGCGGAAACCCGCGCCTATGTGCCCAAAGTGCTCGCCGCATTTCAGGTCGCACGGGCGCTCTGCATGACGCCGCCGGAGTTGATCTCCGACGGCTGTGTTTTTGCGCAACGCTGATCGTCAGCAGTTCGGCACATTCACCGCGAGGCCGCCCAGCGACGTCTCTTTGTATTTCTCATGCATGTCCGCGCCGGTCTGGCGCATGGTCTCGATCACGGCATCCAAAGGTACAAAATGGTCGCCATCGCCGCGCAGGGCGAGTGAAGCCGCAGACACAGCTTTGATCGCGCCCAACCCGTTGCGCTCAATGCATGGCACCTGAACGAGGCCCTTTACAGGGTCGCAGGTCATGCCGAGGTGATGTTCAAGCGCAATCTCCGCCGCATTCTCCACCTGTGCAGGCGTGCCGCCCATGACGGCACAGAGCCCGGCCGCCGCCATCGCGGATGCTGAACCCACTTCTGCCTGACATCCCGCCTCAGCGCCGGAAATCGACGCATTGAACTTCACAAGCCCACCAATGGCTGCGGCCGTTAGCAGAAACTCGTCAATCCGCGACGTGCTCGCGCCAGGCACATGGTCAAGCCAATAGCGGATCACCGCAGGCATCACACCTGCCGCACCGTTTGTGGGGGCGGTCACCACCTGGCCGCCTGCTGCGTTTTCTTCGTTCACCGCCATCGCATAAGCGCTCATCCAGTCGTTGATGGTGTGCGGTGCGTTTATGTTCATGCCGCGCTCTGCCTGCAGCGCATCGTGGATTGCCTTGGCGCGGCGGCGCACATTCAGCCCGCCGGGCAGAATGCCGTCGGTGGTCAAGCCGCGATCGATACAGTCATTCATGACTTGCCAAATGCGGGCGCAGCCTTTGGCGAGGCTGTCATGGCATCCGCGAGAGACTTCGTTGGCCTTCTTCATCTCCGCAATGGTCTTGCCCGATTGCTCCGCCATCTCTAGCATCTCGACGGCGGATTTGAACGGGTAGGGCACCGGCGCCCCTTCGTCGGTGGCCTTGCCTTCTGCCAATTCCGCTTCGGTCAGCACAAAGCCACCGCCGATGGAATAGTAGGTTTCCTGCAAGATCACATCGCCTTGCGCATCCGTGGCCATCAGGATCATGCCATTGGCGTGACCGGGCAGGTTGGGGCCAAAATCAAACCTCAGATCCTCACGCGGATTGAATGTCAGCACCGGCAGGCCATCTGGCTGCACGGTTTCCGTTTCGCGGATCTGTTCCAGCGCGGTCTCTGCTTTTTCGTGGTCGTAGCTGTCCGGCAGGAAACCGGCGAGTCCCAGAATGGTGGCGCGGTCCGTTGCGTGCCCGACGCCGGTAAATGCGAGGGAGCCATGCAGAGTCGCTTTGAGTCCGTGAAACTCAAAAGGCGCGGCACGCATTTTGTCCAAGAACTGCGCGGCGGCCACCATCGGCCCCATAGTGTGCGAAGAGGAGGGGCCGACGCCCACTTTGAACATGTCAAAGACCGAGAGAAACATTAGGTTGCAGATCCTTCTGGCGGTGTGGCTAGTTTCGGGGCGGTAAACGGTGTTGGGCCCAGGCCTTCAGCATTCTGTGCGGCCAGTGTGCTGGCGCGACCTTCTGCGCGTACGCAGACAGAATACAAGGTCGGGTAGTGTCCTAATTCGAACCATGGCTGGTTGGGCGTGTCCGCGTAGAGCTTTGTCCAACGCACGAGACACGATATATATAAGTCCAAAAGCGTCGGATGCACTGCGCCTGCAAGGCCGCGTGTTTCGGAAAGTCCGCGCTCCAGCATGTCCAAGTCGGCTTCGATGCGCTGACGAAACACATTACGCAGTTGTGCCTGCTGCGCAGCATCCTCTCCGATGAATTTCTCCGGGTAAAAGAAGTGGCGCAGGTCAATCTGAAACGTGTTGGAGCACCAGAACATCCACTTCAAAAACGCCCCTCGCAGAGGCGTCCCGGGCTCTGACGACAGCTTACCCGTTTTTTCCGACAGCCACATAAGTATCGCGGCGGTTTCAAAAAGAGTGCCGTCGGGAGTCTCCAGAACGGGAATTGTGCCGTTCGGATTGAGCGCCAGGTAGGCTTTGGAGTTCTGCGCCTTGTTGCGCCGGTCGACCAGCGCTGTTTCGTACGGCAGGCCAAGCTCTTCCAACGCCAGCCGAATGGTCAGCGACGCATTGTCGGGCGCGTAGTGAAGGCACAGGGTCTCAGTCATGTAGGCTCAATAACGGTTGGGGGGGCGTTCAGGAGTGCGCAAAAACGACGTTTCCGATAGGAAACACGCGCGGGCGACGGGGTCAACCATCCTAAGCGCCCAGTTGTGGCCGGATTTGGAGGGAAACTGGGGGACGTGCGTGCATTTTCCGATATTCCCCTCTCGCGCCTGACGGGCTTCTTTCTTATAAAGTCCCAAAGCATGCAGGGAGTTGCCGCAATGACCGGAGAGTTGTCGCCCATCGACAAGGCGAAATTTGTCGCCGCCAAACGCGCCACCGACTATGTCGAGGATGGCATGCGCGTGGGGTTGGGCACAGGATCAACCGCCGCATGGCTGGTGCGCTGTCTTGGTGAAATGGTGCGTGACCAAGGTTTGCGCATCAAGGGCGTGCCCACCTCCACCCGGACCGCCGAACTGGCGCGCGAAGTCGGCATCGAGGTAATCAGCCTGGATGAGGCCAAATGGCTCGACGTGACCATCGACGGCGCAGATGAGTTTGATGCGGACCTGAACCTGATCAAAGGCGGCGGCGGTGCGCTCTTGCAGGAAAAGATCGTGGCCACCGCGTCCGATCAAATGATTGTGATTGCCGATGTGGGCAAAGAGGTCGAAACGCTGGGTGCTTTCCCTCTGCCTGTAGAGGTGGTGCCTTTTGGCTGGCAGACCACACAGGCGCTGATTGAAGAAACGCTTGTGAGCATGGATGTGTTGGGCCGCACCAGCACGCTGCGCATGAATGGCGACGCGCCTTTTGTGACCGACGAAGGCAACCACATCCTTGATTTGCATCTCAACCGCATTGGTGACGCCCGCCAACTCGCACTTGTGATCAACCAAATGCCGGGTGTGGTTGAAAACGGTCTCTTCATCGATATTTGTGATGCGGTGGTTGTAGGCTACGGCGATGGTCGCGTGGAAGTGCGCGACATCAACGCTGGCACAATCGAAGAAGCGATGCTCGACTTCGCAGAAACAGACAATCTGTTCACCGATCTGGTGGACTAACAAAAAGGCACATCATGTCCTTTGATTATGATCTCTTTGTCATCGGCGGTGGCTCCGGTGGTGTACGGGCTGCGCGTGTTGCGGCAGCCGAAGGTGTAAAGGTCGCGCTGGCGGAAGAAGACCGCTATGGCGGCACCTGTGTGATCCGCGGCTGTGTGCCCAAGAAGCTGATGGTCTTTGCCTCTGAGTATGCGGGTATGGTCGACGATGCACAGGCTTATGGCTGGGACATCAAACCGGGTGCATTTGACTGGGATGCCTTCAAAGGCAAGCTGCACGCCGAATTGGATCGCCTTGAGGGCATCTATCGCAACCTGCTTAAGAACAGCGGTGTCGAAAGCTTTGATCAGCGCGCCAAGATGGTGGATACGCATACGGTTGAACTGGCTGATGGTACACAGAAGACCGCGAAGCACATTCTGTTGGCGATGGGTGGCCGTCCGGTCTGGCCTGATCTGCCAGGGGCTGAGCTGGGCATCAGCTCCAACGAAATCTTCCACCTTGAGAAGTTGCCAGAGAGCATGTTGATCGTGGGTGGCGGCTATATCGCGTCTGAGTTTGCAGGCATCATGAACGGTCTTGGCTTGAAGACCACGCAGTTTTATCGCGGTGAGCAGATTTTGCGCGGCTTTGACAATGAGGCCCGCAACCTGATCAGCGAAGAAATGGTGACCCGCGGCATTGATGTGCAGCTGAACACCAATGTGATGAAGCTGACCAAAGAGGGTGACAAAATCCGTGTGACGGACACGAATGGCCGAGATCGCCTGTTTGATCAGGTGATGTTTGCCACCGGCCGTGCGCCCAACACTGAAAACATGGGGCTTGAAGAGATCGGCGTGAAGCTGGGTCGCAAGGGCGAAGTCGTTGTGGATGAGTATAGCCAGACCGGCGTGCCATCCGTCTACGCTGTGGGAGACGTGACTGACCGCGTAAACCTCACGCCTGTGGCGATCCGCGAGGGCATGGCCTTTGTGGAAACCGTGTTCAAAGGCAACCCAACACCTGTGGATCACGAGCTGATCCCAACCGCGATCTTCACGCAGCCGGAAATGGGCACCGTAGGCCTTTCAGAAGAGGAAGCCGCAGAGCAGGAACCGATTGAGGTTTACGCCACCAGCTTCAAACCGATGCAGCAGGCCTTTGCCGGTCGTGCAGAGCGCGTGCTGATGAAGCTGATTGTCAGCAAAGCGACCCGCAAGGTGCTTGGCTGTCACATCGTCGCGCCCGGCGCGGGCGAGATGATCCAGCTGGCAGGCATCGCCGTAAAAATGGGCGCCACCAAAGAAGACTTCGACCGGACCGTGGCGGTGCACCCGACCATGTCCGAAGAACTGGTCACCATGAAAGCCCCTGTCCGCAGCCTATAGGCCGCACATGGGTTGATTTTTCTGGCGCAACCCTCACGTTTAGGGGAGCGCCAAAGACGATATAGAGAGGGAAGATCCCGAATGGCAGGAAACAGCGGCGGCCCCTGGGGAGGGGGCGGCAACAACCAAGGCGGAGGCAACCAAGGTGGTGGCAACCGTGGCAACAACAACGGTGGCGGCCGACGTCCCCCTGAGGGCGATGGCCCGCAGATTCCCGACATTGATGACCTGATGAAAAAAGGTCAGGACCAGTTGAAGGTTCTGATGGGCGGTCGCGGTGGTCAGGGCGGCGGCCAAAACGGCAGCGGCCAAGGTGGCACTGGTGGCCCGGGTATCAGCAAAGGTATGTTGCTGATTGGGGCCGCGGTTGCGGTTATCGCCTGGGGCGCGGCCAGTTTTTACCGGGTGCAGAACTTTGAACAATCCGTTGAGCTGTTCCTTGGTGAGTACTACAGCACCGGCACAGAAGGTCTGAACTTCGCGCCGTGGCCGTTTGTCACCAAAGAAGTTCTTCCGGTGACCCGCGAACAGACCGAAGACATGGGCGGCGCACGCCGTGGCGAAGACGGCCTGATGCTGACCGGCGACGAAAACGTTGTCGATGTTGACTATCAGGTGGTTTGGAACATCGCGGACCCGGCCAAATACCTGTTTAACCTGGCAGATCCGCCCCAGACCATTCGCGCCGTGTCGGAATCGGCCATGCGTGAGATTATTGCGCAATCCGAACTTGCCCCAATCCTCAACCGGGATCGTGGTGTGATTGCAGACCGTCTGCAGGAGCTCATTCAGGACACGCTCGATAGCTACGACAGTGGTGTGAACATCGTGCGTGTTAACTTTGACCGAGCTGACCCCCCGGCCAGCGTGATCGACGCCTTCCGTGATGTTCAGGCCGCCGCGCAGGAGCGTGACCGACTACAAAATGTTGCGGATGCCTACGCCAACCGCGTTCTGGCGGAAGCCCGTGGTGAAGCCGCTCAGGTTCTGGAAGAAGCCGAAGGTTACCGTGCGCAGGTTGTGAACGAAGCACAGGGTGAGGCATCCCGTTTTACCGCCGTTCTGGAAGAATATGCCAAGGCCCCGGAAGTGACCCGCAAGCGTCTCTATCTGGAAACCATGGAAGAGGTTCTGGGTGACATCGACAAGGTGATCATCGACGAACAAGGTGACGGAGGCTCCGGTGTGGTGCCGTATCTGCCGCTGAATGAACTGCGTAAGGGGAGCAACTGATATGAATAAGACTACGTATCTTTTGCCCGTTCTGGTGATTGCGATTGCCGGTATTCTGTCGTCCATTTTTATCGTGGATGAACGTGAAAAAGCGCTGGTTCTGCAGTTTGGTCGAGTGGTTTCTGTTAAGGAAGATCCCGGTTTGGCGCTCAAGATTCCTATCATTCAGGAAGTAGTCCGCTACGACGACCGTATTCTGTCCATCGACGTTGGGCCGATTGAGGTCACGCCAGCCGATGATCGTCGTCTCGTTGTTGACGCCTTTGCACGTTACCGGATTGCCGATGTTGTCCAGTTCCGTCAGGCCGTTGGTAACGGCGGTGAGGTTGTGGCCGGTCAGCGGCTTGACCGCATCCTGACTGCGGAGACCCGCGAGGTTCTCGGTACCGTGTCGTCCAAAGACATCCTGTCGACTGACCGTGCGGCGCTGATGCTGCGCATCCGTAATGCTGCAATCGCTCAAGCGCGTGCGCTGGGCTTGGAAGTGGTCGACGTGCGTCTGAAGGCAACCGATCTGCCACCGCAGAACTTGGAAGCCACTTTTGAGCGGATGCGGGCAGAGCGGGAGCGTGAAGCGACCGATGAACGCGCCCGTGGTAACGAGGCGGCACAGCGTGTGCGCGCGCAGGCGGATCGTACCGTTGTGGAGCTTGTCTCCGAGGCGCGTCGCGAGGCGGAGATCACCCGCGGTGAAGCGGACGCAGAGCGCAACGCAATCTTTGCGAAAGCCTTTGGCGAAGACCCGGAGTTCTTTGAATTCTACCGGTCTCTGAACGCCTATCGCGCGGCCCTGAAGGGGGATAACTCCTCTATCGTGATGTCGCCAGACAGCGATTTCTTCAACTACTTCCGTGACGTGCAAGGTCGCTGATGGTTGAAACCGCACTTCTGGCTCTTGGGCTGGTATTGGTTTTGGAGGGGCTGGTGTACGCACTGGCCCCTTCTATTGTTGAGGAACTGCTGGAGATGCTGCGCAGCTTCAGCGAGGGGCAACGCCGGACCATTGGGCTTGTGGCCGTGTCGCTCGGCGTGCTGGTGGTCTGGATCGCCAAATCATTGGGCGCATAAGGCACACAAACAAAAACGCCGCGAGACCCTCTCGCGGCGTTTTGCATTCCTAAGGCTGTCAGCGTTTAGACACGTTCAATCGCAATCGCGGTGCCTTCTCCGCCGCCGATACAGATCGCAGCCACACCGCGCTTCAACCCACGCTTCTCCAGCGCGTTCAGCAAGGTCACCATGATGCGGGCGCCAGACGCGCCAATCGGGTGACCCAGCGCACAGGCGCCGCCGTTCACATTTACGATGTCGCGGCTCAGGCCCATTTCATGCATGAAGGCCATCGGCACCACGGCAAAGGCTTCGTTGACCTCCCAAAGGTCAACATCTTCTTTCTTCCAGCCAATTTTCTCCAGCAGTTTCTGCGCCGCCGGCACAGGCGCGGTGGTGAACAGGCCGGGCGCCTGCGCATGGCTGGCATGGCCGACAATCTCTGCACGCACCTTAAGGCCCTGCGCCTCTGCCGCCTCTGCTGAGGCCACAACCAGCGCGGCCGCGCCGTCGGAGATGGACGAGCTATTAGCGGGCGTCACGGTGCCGTCCTTGCGGAAAGCTGGCTTCAGCTGCGGGATTTTCTCCGGACGCGCATTTCCGGGCTGCTCATCTTCCGCAATCTCTACCTCACCCTTGAGGGTTTTCAGCGTCACCACGGCAATCTCGCCCTCAAACGCGCCTGATTTCTGCGCTTCCAAGGCGTTGGACAGAGATTTGAGGGCATATTCGTCCTGCGCCTCGCGGGTGAACTGAAAGCTCTCTGCGCAGTCTTCGGCAAAGGTGCCCATCAAGCGGCCCTTGTCATAAGCATCTTCCAGACCGTCCAGGAACATGTGGTCAATCACCTGCTGGTGGCCAATCCGTGCGCCGCCGCGCATCTTGGGCAGCACATAGGGCGCGTTTGTCATGCTCTCCATGCCGCCCGCGATCATCACGTCCCGATCGCCCAGCGCGACACTGTCAAAGGCCATCATCGCCGCTTTCATGCCTGAGCCGCACATTTTGTTGAGAGTTGTGGCAGGCACCTCTTCACCAAGGCCGCCTTTGAACCCCGCCTGACGCGCTGGCGCCTGACCCTGACCTGCTGGCAGAACGCAGCCCATTAACACTTCGTCCGCGGTGGAGGCACCGGCATCCGCCAGAGCCGCTCGAATCGCGGTGCCGCCTAGCTCGGCGGCCTCGACACCATCAAAAGCGCCCTGAAATCCGCCCATTGGCGTGCGGGCAGCGCCCGCAATCACCACTTTTTTCATGGTTTTTTCCTCCTCCGCAGTTCTATCAATCTAATTGCCCTTGGCCTTGCCTGATAATCTTTGCAAGGATGTTACAGGGCTCTTTGCGCCAAATGCAGGTCTCGTGCAATTCCGTAGATCCACGGGATTTGCTCATACATTGGTAACGATTGAGGCCTAAACTGTGCCAAGGACGAAAGGTGAAGGAGACGTCATATGAATCTGTCGAGTAAGGCAGAGGGTGATGCCCTTGTGGTATCCGTTCACGAGTCGCGCATTGATGCGTCCGTGGCGATCCAATTCAAAGATCGGATGCGCGAAGAAACTGACGCGGTTGATGGCCGTGTGGTACTGAATCTCTCCGAAGTCGACTTTATCGACTCCAGCGGACTGGGCGCCATTGTGGCGGCGATGAAGCAACTGGGGGGCAAAAATCCCTTGGAATTGGCGGGACTTAACGAAAATGTGGATAAAGTTTTCCGCTTGACCCGTATGGACACTGTGTTCCGAATTCACGATTCTCTGGACGACGCATTTGTCGTTTAACCTTTTGGTCTGATGTTAAGGATCCACCGGGATTGATGAAACCCAAGGCTGATATCCATATCGAGCTGAAGGGCACCCCTACGGAGGTGCGAAACGCGCTTGAAACGTTGCGACACAAGCTAACGGCGCAGGAATTTGCGGCGTGTAATGCGGGTGTGCTCGAAATTGTGCTGGCCGAAGTTTTGAACAATGTTGTGGAACATGCACTTGCCGGGCGCAGCGACGGGCAGATTGTGATTGCTTGCAACTACGCGGACCAATGCTGGTTTGTAGAGGTGCGCGACAACGGTGCTGAAATGCCGGATAACCAACTACCGGACGGGGTCATGCCTGACCTGAACCGCGACCTTCTGGACATGCCGGAAGGTGGCTTTGGCTGGGGGCTGGTGCGCTCCCTGGCGCAAGACATCGGCTATCAACGCCACCCCACAGGCCACAACGAGCTGAGCTTCCGCGTCCCTGACTGATCGGCAAACTTGGACTGGTCGTGGTCCAATTGGTTGCATCACCCGTATCTCCCGATAAACTTCACATGTGAATTAGGGAGACGTCATGCGAGATTTTCATTTTCCGGGCCGGTCACCAGTTATGGCGACCAATGGCATGTGTGCCACATCCACGCCTTTGGCGGCACAGGTGGCCGTTGATATTCTGCGCCAGGGCGGTAACGCCATGGATGCGGCTATATCGGGGTCGGTGCTTCTGGGAATTTGTGAGCCAGCGTCCACCGGCATTGGTGGCGATTGCTTCACGCTTGTGTCTCCCGCAGGCAGCGAAGAGGTTTTTGCCTACAATGGCTCCGGTCGCGCTCCAGCGGCGGCCGATGCGGCCGATTTGCGCGCACGCGGCCTTGATGCGGTGCCGCTGTTTGGGGGCGAGGCCGTGACCGTGCCTGGCGCCATCGACGGATTTTGCGACCTGTCAGAAAAATACGGCAAGCTGGGCATCGCGGACAGTTTGGCCCCGGTCATTCACTACGCAGAGGAAGGTATCCCCGTTGGCCCGCGCTCTGCTTTTGACTGGCACCAAACCCAGAGCAACCTGCAAGGCCACGGGCGGCGACATTATCTGCGTGATGGCAAACCTCTGACCAAAGGCGACATCTTCCGCGCGCCGGGACAGGCTGAAGTGCTGCGCCGCGTGTCCGCGCAAGGACGCGATGCCTTTTATACCGGTGAAATCGCCGAAGACATGGTCAACACCCTGAGCGCCATGGGCGGTGTGCACACGATGGAAGACTTCGCTGCGACGGCAGGGAATGACGCGACGCCCATTGGTGGCACGTACAATGGCGCAGAGCTGCTGGAGCATCCGCCAAACGGTCAGGGTGCAACGGCTATTTTGCTGCTCAACATCCTTAAGCATTTTGACATCGCCTCGATGGATCCCTTTGGCGTTGAGCGCACGCATATTGAAGCCGAAGCGGCGAAGCTGGCCTATGATGCGCGCGACCGCCTGATTGCCGATCCGGATCATACAATGCGCACCGCGCATATGCTGGCGCAGGAAACCGCAGACAAACTCGCCGCATTGATCGACCCCAAACGCGCCATGACCGCAGCTGCACCGCTGACCGAAGCGGTTCACAAAGATACGGTGTATCTGTCGGTGGTCGACAAAGACGGTATGGCAGTGTCGATGATCTATTCGATCTTCCACGCCTTTGGCTCTGGTATTGCGTCGGACAAATTTGGCATCTTGATGCAGAACCGCGGTGGCGGCTTCACCTTGAAAGAGGGGCATCCCAACGAGCTCAAAGGCGGCAAGCGTCCAATGCACACCATCATCCCCGGTATGGTCCGTCGCGACGGGCGCGTGGAGATGCCCTTTGGCGTGATGGGTGGTCACTATCAGCCCAACGGCCACGCGCGCGTGCTGTCCAACATGGAAGATTTTGGCATGGACCCACAAACCGCGCTAGATTCCCCACGGTCCTTTGTCGAGGACGGCGAATTGAAGCTGGAGCGCGGTTACAGCGACAGCGTGAAGCAAGAGCTTGCGGACATGGGACACAAGGTTGTTGTGCCGGACATGCCTATCGGGGGTGCTCAGGCGATCCGCATTCACAAAAAGGGCGTGCTCGAAGGCGCCTCTGACCCGCGCAAAGACGGCGCAGCGATAGGATACTAAGCCATGCCCATTACCCCAATCAAAGAACTGGTTGACGCCGCTAAGGCGGAGATCACCAGTCTCAGCCAGGAAGAGGCCGAAGCCAAAGTCGCCGCTGGCGAGGCGCTGTTTGTCGACATCCGCGACCCGCGCGAGTTGGACCGCGAAGGCCGCATCGCCGGGGCGTTTCACGCCCCGCGCGGCATGTTGGAGTTCTGGATTGCCCCGGACAGCCCCTATCACAAAGAGGCGTTGGCCACGGACAAGACCCTGATCTTCTTTTGCGCCAGCGCGTGGCGCTCTACCCTGTCGGTGAAGGCGTTACAGGACATGGGCGTGGAGAATATCGCGGAAATGGAAGGCGGGTTTTCGACGTGGAAAAAGCGTGGCGCGCCCATCGAGACCGCCTAAAACCAAAAACGCCGGGCCCTTGCTGCCCGGCGTTTCCATCCCTTCTGGATGTGCGCTAGTTCAGCGCGTAATGCAGTGGATAGGCTCCATCTTCAAAAGGCCCAAACATATCGTCCAAATCAGGGTGGCTAACCGGTTCGCCGGAATAATCGGCGATCAGATTTTGCTCAGACACATAGGCCACATAGTAGCTCTGGTCGTTTTCCGCCAGCAGATGGTAAAACGGCTGATCCTTCACAGGACGGCTGTCCTCTGGGATCGCTTCATACCATTCTTCGGTGTTGGCGAATTCTGGGTCGACGTCAAACACCACACCCCGGAACGGGTGTTTACGGTGACGGACAACTTGACCGAGGTAATATTTTGCGCGTGTTCTAAGCATGTATTGCAGCCCCTACAGCCCAACGATAGACGCTGCAAGGGGGCTTTGTCCAACTTTAGCCGAATTTTAGCGGGAAACAGTCTGTGAACTTAATCTTAACAGTTCTGGAAATTGTCGCGCCGGTCTTTCTGGTCGCGGGGGTGGGTTTTGCCTGGGTGAAAGCGGGATTTGAATACCGCATTCAGTTCGTCACACGCCTTGCTATGACATTGGCCGTGCCTTGTCTGATCTTCACCGCGCTTATGAAAACCGAAGCCAATCTGGGGGATTTGGCCAAGCTGACTTTGGCTGGCACGGCGGCCTATGTAGCGGTCGGAGCTATTGGCTGGGCGCTGCTTAAGGCAAGCGGTTTGAGCCTGCGCACCTACCTCGCACCCATCATTTTTGGCAACACCGGCAACCTTGGCATCCCGCTTGCGCTATTTGCCTTTGGACAACCTGGGCTGGAGGCTGCTGTGGTCATGCTGGCCGTTTCGGCGATCCTGTCCTTCACCTGGGGCATCTGGATTGTTGCAGGGGAGGGCGCTTTTGGCAAAATGATCAAAGAGCCGATGATCTGGGCAACGCTGCTGGGCGCGTTGTTTCTGGTGATGGATTGGGAAACACCAAAGTTCCTCACCAATACGCTGGACCTGATCGGACAAATGGCCATTCCAATGATGCTAATCACCCTCGGCGTGGCCGTCGCACGTCTGACACCGGGGCGGGTGGTGACCGCGATCTGGCTGTCGGTGGTGAAGCTGCTGATTTGTGCCGCGGTGGGCTGGGCAATGGGGGTAGCCTTTGGCCTCACCGGCACATTGTTCGGCGTATTGGTGCTGCAGATGGCGATGCCTGTTGCGGTCACCGCCTTTCTTTTGGCGGAAAAATATGAGGCCGATAGCAACGCGGTGGCCGGTTACGTGGTGGTCTCTACACTTGTGTCTGTGATCGGTCTGCCCATTCTTTTGACTCTGCTGCTGTGATGAGCGCTTTGTGATTTACCCTCTCTGGGAAAATCCGCTACACTGGCAAAAAACAAACATAAGCGAGAGGCAGATGAGCAGAGTTCTCTTCGCGCTACTGGTGATGGTTGTTGTCGCATCCTGTGGCAGCAAGGATACCCGTGCGCCCCGCAATTTGGACAACGCCTGTGCGATTCTCAAAGAGAAGCCGCATTTTAATAGCGCCTTTACCAAAACCCGTCGCAAGTGGGGGGTGCCTGTGCATGTGCAGATGGCCGTGCTCTATCAGGAAAGCAAATTCATCTCCGACGCCCGCACGCCGCACAAATATGCGCTGGGCATCCTGCCGATGGGTCGCCAAAGCAGCGCCTATGGCTATGCGCAGGCGCTGGACGGCACTTGGGACCAGTACCGTCGTGAAACCCGTAACCGCGGTGCACGTCGTGACAATATCAAAGACGCGTCCGATTTCATGGGCTGGTATTTCAACGAGTCCCGTGAACGCAATGGCGTCTCTCTGCATGACGCCCGCGCTCAGTACCTCAACTATCACGATGGCCACACCGGCTATGCCCGTGGCACCTATCGCAACAAAGCATGGCTGCTGCGCGTTGCGGATGATGTGGCGAGCCGCTCGGCTATGTACCAGGCGCAACTCAAAAGATGCTCACGAATCCGGTAAGTTTGCACACGCTTTGGTGATCACAATGTGAGGCGCTCCCGTTGGGGGCGCCTTTTCTTCAGCCGTATTTTGTCAGGGCTTCCATTTCCAACGCCAATTTGAGCTGAAGCTCACTCAGAATCTTCTTCTGGGCTTTGCGTTCGGCGTCATCGGTGAGTGACTTGAGTTTGGCCGCTTCCTCTGAAATTTGCTGCTTGAGCACCACGGCCTGAGGTTTCGCGTGCTGTTCTTTCATTAGGTGCGAAAGCACAGCGTCCTTTGGTTGATGCAGGTGGGTGAGGGGTTTCCCCGCGCCGGGCAGGTCTTTGAAGGCGTCAGTCTCTTCGGCCTGTTGCAGAGCCATTTCAATTGCTGGATTGAGCGGATGGGCCATTTGAACCTCCTGCGTTTCAAAGCTCAATAGACATGTAATTAGTCCGTCGTTCGGATACATCCGGGCGTGGCAATTTGTCTGAATTATTAGTGGCAAAATTCGACGCTTGACAAATCCGACTAAAATAATCAGAAATAGATCCAGCAGCCACCCAGTAGGGAAGCCAATACATTGACACGGACCAACGGAGAGTCCCATGACCCTGCAAATGCAAGCTCCCGAAATGGCTAACGCGCTGCCCGTCCATGACGCCAACCAACTGACTGGCGACAACGGCCTGGCCCATATCCGCCTGAACGACCAGCTTTATACGCTGCGCATCACCCGCGCTGGCAAACTGATCCTGACAAAATGAGCGGTGCCCTGCATAGGGGAGCGCAGCGCGTAGGACTGTTTGAGGACCTTGGCGACGTTGAGCGGATGGCCGTATGTTGGTTGCGCTCTTGGGGGCGTGATCCGGTAGGAATTGCGCATCTGGAATCCACGCTGACTGTGGGTCTGGGGCCAGAGCAGGCGCGTAACATCAAAGGTGTTTTTGAAGACCTGATGGAAGTGGGGCGCCAGTATGGCCGCCGCGCGCTGTGCCGCCATGGATGCCATTGCAAATGCCTCGGCGCGGATGAGGCGGTCTTTGCCCATTTGATTGAAGCCGGAGCCAACGGGGATCAGGAAGATGCGGCGCTTCTGGCCTCTCTCGTGGTGCGGCCTGACATGGCCATGTGCTTTGCCGGCTTGGCAGCAGAATTTGGCATGGCCCTTAACAAAGTGGCCCGCGCCGTCCCTGCGCGCCCACAAGTCTCGACACCGGTTTCGGCCACAGTGCATTAAACACTGTGGCCAGACCGTGGCTGTGCATTCAATTTTTTCACAGCACTCTCACAACCATGTTAGGCGGCGCGACGCGCATACGGTTGCCTTCGTTGTCTGAAATGCCCACACTTCTCCTCATACGCCGGGAGCAACTCGGCAGGTTTCAAGTACACCAAAGGAGAACCCAAAGTGTTTTCTGACACTCTTACGTATCCCGACACGCAACAGCGCAGTTGGCGCATCGCCGGGCTCGCGTTCTTGTCCGTGCTCTTTGTCATGGCGCAAACGCTGATTGCCCAGGCACGTCCTGACAGCTTTGCCGATCTGGCTGATGAAATCAGCCCCGCGGTTGTAAATATCACGACCTCTACCGTTGTCGCCGGTCGCACAGGTGGCCCACAGGGTATCGTGCCCGAAGGCTCCCCATTTGAAGATTTCTTCCGTGAATTTCAGGACCGTCAGGGCGGGGATGGTGATCGCCCACGCCGCACCTCCGCGCTGGGTTCCGGTTTTGTGATTTCTGCCGATGGCTTTGTTGTGACCAACAACCACGTGATCGAAGGCGCCGACGAGATCCTCGTTGAGTTCTTTGAAGGTGGCGAGTTGCCCGCAACTGTGATTGGCACCGACAAAAACACCGACATCGCCCTGCTGAAAGTCGAATCCGACGAGCCTCTGGACTTTGTGGAGTTCGGCAACAGCGACACCGCCCGTGTCGGGGATTGGGTTATGGCCATGGGCAACCCGCTGGGCCAGGGTTTCTCGGTGTCTGTCGGTATCGTCTCTCAACGCGGCCGCTCCCTGGCAGGCGCTTATGACGATTACATTCAGACCGATGCCGCCATCAACCGCGGCAACTCCGGTGGCCCGCTGTTCAACATGGATGGCGAAGTCATCGGCGTGAACACAGCCATTCTGTCGCCCAACGGCGGCTCCATCGGGATCGGTTTCTCGATGGCCTCCAACGTGGTCACCAAGGTTGTGGATCAACTGAAAGAGTTCGGCGAAACCCGCCGCGGCTGGTTGGGTGTGCGCATTCAGGATGTGACCAAAGACATGGTTGATGCGATCGACGGTCTGAAGTCCGCTGCAGGTGCTATGGTCACTGATGTGCCGGAAGGCCCGGCCATGGAAGGCGGCGTTCTGTCTGGCGACGTGATCCTGAGCTTTGATGGCCAAAAGGTCAAAGACGTCCGTGGCCTCGTGCGCACCGTTGGCAACACCAACGTTGGCAAAACCGTCGACATGGTTGTGCTGCGTGATGGGGATGAGGTGACGCTGGAAATCACTCTTGGCCGTCGCGAAGAAGCGGAAGGCGCCGTGCCTGCAAGTCAGCCAGCCCCCTCCGGCGAGCCGATGGAGAAAGAGATCCTTGGTTTGACGGTGACGGAACTGACCGATGAGATGCGCGAAGAGCTCGGCGTGGCGGAAGGCACCGATGGCCTGGTTGTGAGCAACGTGGACGAGATGTCAAAGGCGTATGAAAAAGGCCTGCGCGCCGGTGATGTTCTGACCGAAGCGGGCCAGCAGAAGCTGACATCCATCTCCGATCTGGAAGACCGCATCGAAGAGGCCGCAGAAGCGGGCCGCAAATCTCTGCTGCTTCTAGTGCGCCGTGCGGGCGAGCCACGCTTTGTGGCGCTCAACATCGAAGAGTAAGCCTCTCCGACAGCCAAAACAGAGAAGGGCGCCCGCTGTGGCGCCCTTTTTTATGTCTTTTTGTGTGGGGTCATTCGTCCCGCGGCACCGCCACCAACCCAAGTCGTCGGGCGCTTTCCAGCGATAGGATCGCGCTGTCGAGCCCTTCCGCACTTTGATAGCGGCGAATGGCCGCCCGCGTGCGGGCATCCTGCTCGGCGGTGATGCTGCCAAAAAACAGGCCCCGCACTTTCAATGCCCGCTGCAAAGACGCGGTGAACTCTTCGGTCCAAACTTCGGCACAGGGTGTTTCAAACCACGATTCCCGTCGTTCTTGCACAATGCGCTGCTGGGTCTCTGTGCGGAAAATGCCGGGGGCAATCACTGTCCCATCTGCGAGCACTTCAGGGGGCTGCACCATCACTTGCTCGCTCACGGTTTCCACCACTGCAGGCGTGACATGGCGGCCCCAACAGCTGCCGGGCCGCGCATTGGGCGGCGCACCCGCATCCTCAGCCCGTATAATCTCGGGCTCGTTAAAGGCGGCAATATAGGGCGCAGAGGCGATTTTCTCTTGGCACGCCATAAGGCTTCCCAGCGCCAAAAGCGCTGTGGCAGCTAGGACCGATCGTGCGGCAAAATCTGCGGGCATGCTCACGCCTCATGTGTTTTGCCTTGTCATACCGTGTTTTGCGGCGCAGCGAAACGCGTCATTTCTCCGAAGGCGTTGGCGGTGTGACCAAACTGTCGAGCAGGGGGGAGAGATCTTCGATCCGCTCGGCAATCACATGGGTGACATTATTGTCCCGCTGTATGCGCCCCGTGACCCTGAGCAGCCGCCCGGCAATCACCGCGCGTCGGAAATGCTCGTAAAGGCTGCGCCAGACAATCACATTCACCACGCCGGTCTCATCCTCCAGCGTGACAAAGATCACCCCATTGGCGGTGCCGGGGCGTTGCCGTAGAATCACCAGCCCGGCCACGGTCACGCGCGCGCCGTTGGGCGGCTCCACCAACCGGCTGGCGGTCAAGGCGGCGGGCGGCCTCGGCCAATCTCTATGCCCTGAGGCATGAGGCGGGCGCGTTGGTGGGGTGGGTGTGACAATCTGCATGAGAACAAATATAGAATATTTATAATTTGTCGCAAGAGGACGTAGCGCTTGTCGCAAATTGGGGTGGAAGCGACGCAAGCCCTGACCTAACTAGGGATGCGAACAGTTTCTCAAAGGAGCCAGACATGGCCAAAATCACCTATGTCGAGCATAACGGGACCGAGCATGTTGTTGAGGTTGCCAACGGCTTGACTGTTATGGAAGGCGCACGCGACAACAACATCCCCGGCATCGAGGCCGACTGCGGTGGCGCTTGTGCCTGCTCGACCTGTCACGTCTATGTGGACCCATCCTGGGTGGAAAAAATCCCGGCCAAAGACGACATGGAAGAAGACATGCTGGACTTTGCCTTTGAACCCAACCCGGAGACGTCGCGCCTGACCTGCCAGATCAAGGTTACAGACGCGCTGGACGGTCTGGTTGTGAAAATGCCAGAAAAGCAAATCTGATGGCTATGGCGCGGCGTCTATTGTTACACACGCTGCGCCGACCCGCTCGCCGCGCGTGGCTTGCGGCGGGTTTGGGGCTGATGGCGGCGCCATTGATGGCGGAGATCACCTCCGCCCGATACACAGAGGAAACCTCTCGATATGCCCATGGGGTGCTTGGCGACGCCATTGAGTACGGCACGCTTGAGCTGACCTTTAGCGGCGGGAAACGCCTAGCAATCACGCTACCTCAGAGCCGTGTCTTTGAAGACATTGCACCGCGTCTGATGGACATGGACGGTGACGGCGCACCGGAAGTGATTGTGGTTGAAAGCAGCCAAACCGGCGGTGCTCGCTTGGCAATCTACGACGAAACCGGCTTACGCGCCGCCACACCGCACATCGGCCAACGCAATCGCTGGCTCGCCCCCATCATCGCGGCCGATCTTGACGGCGACGGCCACATAGAAGTCGCCTATATTGACCGGCCCCATCTGGCCAAAACCCTGCGTGTCTGGCGGTTTCAGGACAACAAACTGACCCAAGTGGCCTCACAAGCTGGGCTGACCAACCACCGTATCGGTGAAGACTTTATCTCCAGCGGCATCCGCGATTGTGGCGACGGCCCAGAAATGATCACGGTCAACGCCAATTGGTCTGAGGTCATGGCGACAGGCTTTGACGGCAAAACCCTGTCGGTCCGCGCCCTTGGCCCGTTCAAAAACCAAACTTCGCTCAAACGCGCGCTGGACTGCAAAGCGCCCTAACATTCATTGTCCCCAAATATCCCGGGGTGAATTGAGAGCGTCGCGCTCAAGAGGGGCTGGCCCCTCCCGCCGTCACCGCACTGTCCCGTCACTGGCCGAATAAATGTGCCGCGTGCCAATTGCGCCCAGCGACTGAAACAGGCTTGCGGTGTTGGACACCCCAAACTTCTTCAGAAGCTTGCCACGATGCACCTCCACCGTTCGGTTGCTCATTTCCAGTTTGATCGCGATTTCCTTGCTGGTCAGCCCCTCGGCCAATAGCGAAAACACTTCCCGCTCGCGCCGGGTCAGCGCTTGATAGGGGCGTGTGTCGGAAATATCGGCAAAGCTCCACACCGCGCGTTGTAGCGGATCTTCCGGCGTAAACGTGTGCCCGCGCACCCGGCACCAGAACATCTCACCGCCACGCCGCATCATCACGCGTTCGTCCCAGTAAAAATTACCCTCGCGCAGCTCCTGCACGCCGCGATTGCGGATGTTGGTGAATTCTTCTTGCGTGGGGTAGAGGATCGCAAAGGTGCTGTCCTTGAGCGCCGCGCGCTCATAGCTGAACATCTCGGCAAAGGTGTCGTTGCAATCGCGGATCACCCGGTTTTCGGTGACCACAATGCCCACCGGCGCAAAGCTGAACACCAGCTCTACAAAATCGCCCTTGGCGTAGGCCTCTTCAACCGAAATGGTAATGTCATCTCCCCCAACTCAGGCGGAGAATAGGGCGCTGCACCCATTGGCGCAACGCCCGCAAAACTACGTGTCTGGCCGTCTCAGAGGGCGCGCCAGCCGATGTCGCGGCGGAAGAACCCGCCGGGCCAGTCGATCGCGTCAACCATGGCATAGGCCCGATCGCGCGCTTCCTGCAGGCTTGCGCCCCGCGCTGTCACGTTCAACACCCGGCCGCCAGACGCAGTAATCTGCCCGTCTTTCTCGGTGGTGCCTGCGTGGAACACCATGTTCTTGCTGTCGGACGTAATGGCGTCCAGCCCGCCAATCACCGAGCCCTTCTCATAGGACCCCGGATAGCCATTGGCCGCCATCACCACGGTGATCGCATGATCATCTGCCCAGTTCACCTGCGCCTCATGCAGCCGCTCTTCGGCCGCTGCATGCATCAGGTCCATCGCCTGTGCGCCCAGACGCATCATCAGCACCTGACATTCCGGATCGCCAAAACGCACGTTGTACTCCACCAGACGCGGCTGACCGTCTTTGATCATCAGTCCGACATAGAGCACACCCTGATAGGGCGTGCCGCGCTTGGCCATCTCATCGATGGTTGGCTGCACAATCTCATCCAGCGCTTTTTGCGCGATTTTATCAGACAATACTGGCGCAGGCGAGTAAGCCCCCATGCCCCCCGTGTTCAGCCCGGTGTCGCCTTCGCCCACACGCTTGTGATCTTGCGCGGTGCCCACGGGCAGGGCGGTTTTGCCGTCACAGAGGATAAAGAAGGAGGCTTCTTCGCCCTCCATGAACTCCTCGACCACCACTTCAGCACCCGCGCCACCAAAAGCACCGCCAAACATGTCGTCCACTGCATCCAATGCGGTTTGCAGGTCCATCGCGACAATCACGCCTTTGCCGGCCGCGAGACCGTCGGCTTTCACCACAATCGGCGCGCCTTGTTCGCGGATGTAGGCCTTTGCTGCTTCGGCCTCAGTGAAGTGACCGTAGCCAGCAGTCGGCGCATTGGCGGCGTCACAGATTTCCTTGGTGAAGCTTTTGGAGGCTTCCAGCTTGGCCGCCGCTTGGCTCGGGCCAAACACCAGCACACCAGCTTCACGCAGCCGATCCGCCACACCCGCCGCCAAAGGCGCTTCCGGGCCGACGATGACAAAATCAATCGCATTGGCCGCCACAAAGGTCACAACTTCGCCGCCATCCTCGATGTCAAAGCTGGCGCATTCTGCGATCTGCGCGATGCCTGCATTGCCCGGTGCCACAATCAGCTTGTCGCATTTCGGGTTCTGCATCACCGCCCATGCCAGTGCGTGCTCACGTCCACCGCTGCCGAGAATAAGAATGTTCATGTTGCCGCCTTCCGCTTGGCCTCCGCTTTGCGGCGTTCTAAGGTGGCTTGGCACAGGAAACAAGGGAACTGAGCAGCGCACCCATGTCCGATCTGATCGACGACCCAAGAGAGGGCGAAAACGCCCCGGAATTCAGCGTCACCGAACTCTCCGGCGCGATCAAACGCATGATCGAGGGCGAGTTCTCCCATGTGCGCATCAAAGGCGAGATTGGCCGCGTGTCGTTCCCGCGCTCCGGCCATGTGTATCTGGACCTGAAAGACGACCGCTCGGTGATTGCCGGGGTGATGTGGAAGGGCGTGGCCGCACGGGTTTCCACCCGCCCGGAAGAAGGCATGGAAGTTGTAGCCACCGGGCGGCTCACCACCTTCCCGGGTCAATCCAAATACCAACTGGTGATCGAAGACCTGAAACCGGCAGGCGTTGGTGCGCTGATGGCGATGCTGGAAAAACGCAAAGCCATGTTGCAGGCCGAAGGTCTGTTTGCCCAAGAACGCAAAAAGCCGCTGCCCTATTTGCCAGAAATCATCGGCGTGGTGACCTCGCCCAGCGGGGCGGTCATTCGTGACATCCTGCACCGCCTGCAGGATCGCTTTCCGCGCAAGGTGCTGATCTGGCCAGTCGCTGTGCAAGGCGAGCAATGTGCGCCGCAAGTGGCCAACGCCATTGAAGGTTTCAACACGCTCACCCCCGGTGGCGCCATGCCGCGCCCGGATCTGATCATTGTGGCCCGAGGGGGTGGCAGCATCGAAGACCTCTGGGGCTTCAATGAGGAGGTGGTGGCCCGAGCTGCCGCCGCGTCCGAAATCCCGCTGATCTCTGCTGTAGGGCACGAGACGGACACCACGCTGATCGACTTTGTCTCCGACAAACGCGCGCCAACCCCAACGGCTGCTGCGGAACTGGCCGTACCTGTGCGACTCGACATGTTGGCCTGGGTCGAAGAGCAGAGCGCACGCCTCACACGTGGCCTCGAACAAGGCCTGCGTCAGCGCGACCAGCGCCTGCGCGATCTCGCGCGGGCCTTGCCGCGTGCCGACACCCTGTTGCAAACCCCGCGCCAACGCTTGGACACCGCCGCCGATGCACTTCCCCGCGCGTTGCAATCCGGTATCCAGTCCCGCCGTGTGACTCTTGCGGAGAAGTCCGGTGGTCTGAGCGACAAAACCCTGTTGCGCATGATCGAAATCCGGCGGCAGCGCCTCGGGCGATTTGGGGACAGGTTGTCGGTGGATGCGCTGGGCCGAGACATCACACGGCAAAAAGACAAAGTCAGCGACCTCTCGCGTCGCCTGTCAGATGCAGGCACTCGCCAGGTGCAAACGCTTAAAGATCGCCTGGCCTCACTGGATCGCATGCGGGAAACGCTGAGTTACACCGCGACGTTGCAGCGCGGCTACGCCGTTGTTCGCGGAGACGGAGCATTGGTGAAAACCTCTGCCGAGGCCAGCGCCGCGACCGCTTTGGAAATCGAATTTGCCGATGGGCGCCTGTCCGTTGGGGCAGGGGGCGCAGTTGCTCCCTCTGCACCGCCGCAGCCCGCACCGGAAAAGCCCAAGCCTGCGCCAAAACCGAAAGCGAAGAAGACGCCGCCACCAGAGCAGGGCAGCCTGTTTTAACGCTGTAGCTTAAACGCCAACATCTGGCCCAAGGCACAGCATCTCTTCGTTGGTGTTCTCAATCTCATATAGCAGCCGCCCGCCCGGTTCGCTCTCAAATTTGGCGCTCAACCCGCGCCCGCTTTCGTAAAAGCTCCAGCATTGCGGGCCGGGGTTGTCCTCATAAACAAAGCAAATCTGCCCGGCCTCTTCGTACCAGTAGCCGTCCTTGCATTGGCCGCTGCCATCCAGAAACGCCCATCGCACCCGCCGGTCTGACAGGTACTCTTCCACGCCATAGCGCCGCCCGTCCGCCTCGTAAAACAAGGTCTTACCCGACACATAGGCTTCAAATTCGGCTGCCGACATGGCGTCTTCTGCCGCCGCCGCGCTGCTGAACAGCGCCAAAACAATACTCACATACTTCATAGGTCCATGCTGCCCGAGGTGGATACGTCAATCCAGTCTCATTGCTGTGATGCGCGCAGTTTTGCCACCCTCAGTTTCTCAACACGGTTATCCATCACCCGCCGCCACTGACGCGGCCAAAGCGCGAGGATCGCCATCAATGGCAGAGAGCGCGGCAGCATGGGCATGGTTGTCGTGTTCAGTTGCAGGGCTGGGTAGTCGCGCGTCGGCACCATATGGTGGTCCGAATGACGTGGCGCGTTCAGCATCAGGGCCGAAGTATAAAGCTGCGGCGCATTCCAACTGTGCTCCGGCCCCACCGGTTCCGGCTTGCCGTTCTCGTGTATCTGCCGACGCAAGCCGTAGTGCTGCACATAGTCTGACAACAAAAGCTGCATGCTGCCATAGCTTGCCAGTGCAACATAGGCCACCATGCCGCCCACGCCTGCCAGCCGCGCCGCCACGGCCAGGCACAGAAACGCGCCGCCGACGTAGATCACATAGGGATGCAGCAGGGACTTGCGCCCACCAGCCCGCTTGCGCATGGCGGTCTCCGCCTGCCATCCAGCCCGAAATGACCCAATCCAGGCCCGCGGCCAGAAGTGATAGAAGTGTTCGCCCTCTTTGGGGCTGTTCGGGTCTTTGTCGGTGGCCACCCAGATGTGATGCACCTTGGGGTGGGCAGACGTGTGATGCCCAAACAGCAGGGAGATATAGACCCACATGCCCAGCCTGCGCGCAAACCTTGCCGATTTGTGGATCAACTCATGGGCATTGGCGTTGCTCACTTGGCCGAAGAACAGCCCAAACGCCAGAAAACAGCAGACTTTGGCGCCAAAGCTGATCTCTGTGGCGCCCGCCAAGGCCAGCACGGCCATTATCATCAATGGAAAATGTGTGAGCCCCAAAACCAGCGACAGCTGCATCCCACTTGGAAACTCACCATCGTCACCGGTTTTCGCCGCCGCGCCCTGCACTAGGCGGTCCATCACATGGATCAGCCCGCTCATATAGACCAGCGCGGCCACCGCCCAGAGACCGCCCAACAGCCCGCCAAGGGCCAGAAGCACCACGGGAATCGTTGTCGCGATCCAGAACCAAGCCATGTGTTTTCCCTTTTAAAGAGGTTCGCCTCCTTGTAGTTGGGCAAAATTACTCCTTCGTTTCCGTGCTGCAAAGCGGTGAGGTGGGGTTATTTTTAACGGATTGCACTTTTCTTGAGGAATCCCGCGCCAACCCCATTGACTCGGCTCCAGCCATCATTAAAAGGCGGGCTTCAAGAGATTTACACGGGGTATCTGTGCCCCGTCGCAGGAGAAGTACAATGGCGAAGCCGACGACAATCAAGATCCGTCTGAACTCGACCGCGGGCACGGGCCATTTCTACGTGACCAAGAAAAACGCACGTACCATGACCGAAAAGATGGTCGTCCGCAAATACGACCCGGTGGTGCGCAAGCATGTCGAGTACAAAGAAGGCAAGATCAAGTAAGATCACTTTCTGAGACACATGCAAAAGCCGCGCCAAACCAAGGCGCGGATTTTTGCTTTTCTGGGAAACCGCGCCTGAACAAAAACAATAAGTTTTCTTCAGGAGGGTTCCCAACATGCCCCACCCATTCTTTATCCGCCCCGCTAGCCTTGATGATCGTCAGGCCGTGTCCGCGCTGTTTGCGCAGTCCTACCCGGATCTGCTGCCGCAGGATTACGAGGACACCGTGCTTGAGGGGGCGATTCCCCTGATCACCAAAGCGCGCAGTTCACTGTTGGCCTGTGGCACATATTTTGTGGCTGAATGTGCGGAAACTGACGCGATCGTTGGGGCTGGAGGCTGGACAGACGTCAGCCCGTCACGTGGTGTGAGCGGCACCGACCTTGGACACGTGCGCCATGTGGCCACCCGTCCAGATTGGCTACGTCGTGGCGTGGCACGGGCGCTGATCGACGTGTCTCTGGCCTCAGCCGAAGCGCACGGCATGCGGCAGATGAGCTGCATGAGCACTTACACGGCGCGGCCATTTTATGCGGCAATGGGGTTTGAGGAGGCGGCCGAGATAGAACTCACCCTCGCGCCCGGCGTACATTTCCCCGCCATCCAAATGCGCCGCAGCCTCTGCGCGCCGGAGTACGCTTGAAGGAAAGTTGGTGGAGGGCTCCGATGCCCCTCCACCGCTTGACGCCAAGACCTGTGCGACCTATCTAGATCCAGCCGAAATCAGAGTTGCAGGGTGGTGTCTCCTGCGCCAGCTCACAGCTGGTTCTGCTTCGACCACGGCGCAACCCTTAACTCTCAGGGGCAGCGCGTGGAATTCATGATCACTCTTTGCCTGTAAGCACCCTGACTTGCTTTGAAAGGCTAAGAATTCATGTCTTACGACATCATCAGACTTCTACATATTGCGTTTACTGCGTTTTGGCTGGCTTCCATCATCAAGGAGCTTTTAGCGCCGGTGCAATTGACGACGCAGCGCTCAGAAAGCCTGCTGTTGCTTAAGTCGCGCGCAAAGCGGTCCGCACTTTTGGGGGCGGGCAGCGGTATCGGCACCATATTGAGCGGCAGTGCTTTGCTGTCCATCATCGGTGCGCATGACAATTCCTGGGCGCTAAACGCCGGCATGTCCGGTGCGCTTATCATGGCCTTTATCGGCGCTGTACCGGTGAGCCGATGCTACCGCAAAGCCATTGTCGCGATCGATCAGGCCTCTGACCTTTCCGGGGCGGCGGTTTGGCTCTCTCGCAGCAGGAGTTGGAGCTTTCTGACATTGCTGCTTTGGCTGGGCAGTTTTACCCTGATGGGCCTCAGTCGCTTCATCTAAAACAAAAAAGGCCGATCGCTATGACCGGCCTTTTCTTTGTCTATCCCAGCAGGATCACTCGCGGTTGCCGAGGAACTGCAGCAGGAACATGAACAGGTTGATGAAGTCCAGATACAGGGTCAGGGCGCCCATGATCGCGGATTTCGCCAGCCACTCGCCGTCACCCATGTGGGCGTGCTGGATGTAGTCGTTCTTGATCTTCTGTGTGTCGTAGGCGGTCAGGGCTGCAAAGATTAGCACACCAATTGCGGAGATCGCAAAGGCCATCGCAGAAGACTGCAGGAAGATGTTCACAATCGACGCAACGATCAGGCCGATCAGACCCATCATCAGGAAGGTGCCCAGACCGGACAGGTTCTTCTTGGTGGTGTAGCCATAGAGCGACAGGCCGGCAAAGGCGATCGCGGTGATCAGGAAGGTCTGAATGATCGACTCACCGGTGAACACCAGGCAGATCGAGCTGATCGAGGCGCCCATCAGAGCCGCAAAAGTGTAGAAGAACAGCTGCGCGCCAGCGGCGGACAGGCGGTTGATCGCCATGCCAAAGCCAAACACCATCGCCAGAGGGGCAAGCATGATGACCCACTTCAGCGGAGACGCATAGAGCGCGTGCCCCAGGGATGTGAGGTATTTGTCTGCGCCGATTTGCGCCACGGCACCGGATGGATCGGTTGTCACGGCCAGGCCGGACAGGGCCCAAGCGGCGGCAAAGGTGATCAACATGCCCACGGACATGTTGCCATATACCTTGTTCATGTGGGCGCGCAGGCCCTCGTCAATCTGAGCCGCGCTGGCAGCTGCCGTGCCGCGGATCGTGTCAAATTCAGCCATCAAAGCCTCCGAGTTAACTTTATTGCCCCCAGAACCTGACGTTCAGAGGGTTTCAACAGATAATATCGGTGAGGGAGGGCGCAAATTCAAGGATTTCCGCCGCCTCAAGCGATGAAAATCCGCATCAATGTTAACGTTTGTCTCAGCCGCGCCAATGGGATGGCACATCCCACGCGGAGCGTTTCAATTCGAAGTCCACATCCGCATGGCTCAAACCCATGTCTTGCAGCGCGGCGTCGTCGAGTTGCGCCAGCTGACGGCGCTGACGGGATACGGCAAAGGCTTTAACAACGCCAGCAAAGGACAGTTTGGAACCACGAGGGGCGGAGGAAGTGGTGATGAAGGCCATGGGGTCGCTCCTTTCCTTATTTACGATTGATCTTCGGGTCTGCATCAAATTACTTGATGTATATGGTGATCTATGTGTATTTTAAAATCGAATTTTTATGACGGAATTCATCACAGATTGTGATAACCTATCAGAAACCTAGATCATTTGAGGGAAAGCCATGCGCAATCTTGATGTAACCACGCTGCGAAGCTTTGTTGCCGTCGCCGATATGGGAGGCGTGACAAAGGCCGCGGGTTTTTTGCACCTGACCCAATCCGCCGTGTCTATGCAGCTCAAACGACTTGAGGAACTTATAGGCGTCGACCTGTTGGACCGCTCTGGGCGCGGCATCGCGCTCACACCGGCCGGAGAACAGATGCTGGGCTACGCCCGCCGCATGGTCACGCTCAACGATGAAATCATGCGTCGTCTAAGTCACGATGAGTTTGAGGGCGCGGTGACCCTTGGTGTGCCGCATGACATTGTCTACCCGACCATTCCCCGCGTGATGCAACAGTTCTCCGCCGCCTTCCCGCGCGTGAAGGTCAACCTTATCTCGTCCTACACGCGGGAACTGAAGCAACAGTTTGAAAAAGGCGACATCGACCTTATCCTCACCACAGAAGGCAGCACCCCGGACAATTCTGAAGGTCTCTGCGCACTCCCGCTGGTGTGGATAGGCGCGCCGGGCGGGGCCAGCTGGCGCCGCCGCCCAATCCCCTTCGCTTCCGGCCGTCAATGCCTGTTCCGCGCAACTGCGATTGGCCAATTGGACCGCGCGGGCATCGAATGGGATAGCTCGGTTGAAACGGAATCAGACCGCACGGTGGAGGCCACCATAGCCGCTGACCTCGGGGTCGGCGCAATGATCCAGGGCACAGAACCACGCCATTTGGAGGTGATCGATCATGGCGGGGTTCTGCCCGAGCTTGGTGAGCAGCACATCAACATGTATGGCGCAGAGCAGGCCAAGGGCGACATGGTC
>Ga0189275_100332_pt1 | contig 27109 bp, 35 predicted proteins | sample N19A6minimetaG_FD_130329 | JGI IMG/M metagenome (GOLD analysis project Ga0189275, IMG submission 130329) | Marine microbial communities from the Costa Rica Dome - N19 A6 mini metaG | ecosystem: Environmental > Aquatic > Marine > Oceanic > Photic zone | place: Costa Rica: the Eastern Pacific...
ATATTACGGTATTCCCTTTACTTCAGACTCTCACATATGGGATAATCAAGAGCGTTTGGAGATACTTGCAGATGATCCTATTTATAATTTAGCAAAGCAAGTGGACGAGTATAATCTCTCTATTAAAGCGCAAGGCTCATTAATCAGACTTAATCTTAATAAGGACAAGTGCGAAAAAATTGTAGGTCTTAGAAAATATATAGATCGAGACTTAAACGAAATACTTTACTGGGACTCAATACCTAATCCAGGAGCTTACTAGAGGTAAAATTAAATTGGTCACGCAGACGACCTCATTACTTGAAGCAAGAATTGAAATCCTGCTTTCATCGATACAAGAAGGGATATTAACTAATTCCAAAAATCTTGAGTATATTCTCTTTATTCCCTAAAGTATAGGCTGAAGCAACGAATTCTATTCTTATGAGATATGTAAGAATTTCATTTGTTTTTCTCACTCCGTTTCTACATGCTCTTTCGTTCCCCACCTCTTCTATGGCATTGCCGTGTCATATGATAGAGACATATCCAAATGAAAATAAGGGATGCTTTGACGATGTCGACCGTGATGGTCAATTTCAATATGAGCGTGGAGACAGGGCATTTAGTTCGATCTGCGATTGGCGTTTGTATCAGTTAAAAGCTGTTGCTTCACAACTAACTTACTCAATTGATTGCGATTAATCCTCTGTTGACTGAATCAAAGCATAATGGTTGAACTTCATAATAAAACTGCTGAACCTTTTGACGAAATTACTTCTCTACGTGTAGGCAATTCTCAGTGGTCGTCGTCGCAAGCAATTCACCTTGTGGTCAAAGATGGAGCAGTATTGATCCAGATTGATCTGTTGGAAGGCAAATGAAAGCACTACTCCTTTCTCTGCTTCTGCTCCAGCTAGCCGCCATGGCAGCAGATAGATACCGCATACAGGTCAGGAACCAGTTCGGTGGATGGCAGCAGTACCAAACGGTGCACCACCTGCCGACTGCATCCATAAGTGCCCAAAGGAGGGCAGTGCAAACGGGTAAGCAGCACCGAATCATTGATGAAGACGGAAACCTGATGGAGCTCCTGTATCCGTGAGGCTGCTGCTGCTGCTGCTGCTTGCGACCCCTGTAATGGCGGTAGAGCCTGAGGTGGATTGCTCTACGGGCGGCTCTGGTCTGTATGAGCAATCAGTGTGCTGGGACCAAAGACTGGCTGAACTGAGGCAGAAGCTGGAGGAACACCTGTCGCCAACAGAGGTTGGTGACTTTGATATGTCAGCCGTGAGGGTGTGCCAAGGAGCTTGGAAGCCCGCTAGGCAAGTCCTGATTTATCCGCTGATGGTGAGGGGCTGTCTTCAGAACCTGATGGAAGGGTTACTGGAGGAGGTTGAAGGGAGAGAAGCGGTGCTAAGGGACGGGGTGAAGTGAAGCCGCTATCACCCGTGGTTCAGGCTCCGTAGATAGTCCTTGAACAGACCTGGGTGGAGCATTAAGTAGAAGTTGCGGAATGACGTGCCTCAACTACGACATTCAGTGGGAACTTCTAAGACCTCCGAGGAGGTTATGAGAACGGAGAGGGTGGGATTCGAACCCACGAGGGTGTTACCCCTACACGATTTCGAGTCGTGCGCGATCAACCGGACTCTGCCACCTCTCCAAACGCCCTAAGGCGAACATTCAGTTTAAAGGCCGACGAACCGCGCACCCGCTCCATGCGCCAAAAGTCATCGGCGCTGCGGCTTGGAAGACTTGAAGCCCCGACATATTCAGTTGAAAACCTGCTGGGAACCTGATCGCTGCTGATCCTGCAGTGTCCAAAGGGCTTGAGGGCTGGGAAACAGCTGCCAGCGCTGGCGCCCCACGCCCATCACAAGTGCTCCAGATCGCTGCTGCAGGTGTTGCACCGACAAGTCAGTGCTCAGCAGCACCTGCCCGATGGCAATAGGGGGATCGGCCCTGCTGGGGAGCCTCCACGCGGTGAACCAGCGCAGAACGTCTAATGCCACAGGGTCAAGGAGCATCACCCAATCCAGGCAGGCGTTGCCATGGGTACTCACCAGTGCAGCGCGCCGACGATGGCGAGCAGAACGGAGAGGTGAAAACCCGATGCCGCCAGGGCATGGGACAAGCCAGCCATGCAGAACGCCTCTCGGATGTTTTCCAGGAGCTGAACCTGGGTGCTGCCCAGCACGAGAGCGGCCAAAAAGCCAGCCCTCCGCGGCCCCACGGCTTTTTCAGCCGCTGGGCAATATCGCGCCGCAGATCAGCCAACGGCGTCCACGAACGCTGCAGAACCTCGATGCCCTCGACCCGCAGCTGACTCCAACTGCCTTACGGGAAACACATTCTGCCGATCCCGGCAACAGCAGGTGCGCTGCTTGCAGCAGACACCTCAGCACCCCCCACAGCAGGTGCGCTGCTTGCAGCAGACACCTCAGCACCCCCCTTGGCCTCTACACGCCAACCCTGCAGCAGTCATGTAGAGCAGTCAGGCAGCTGCAGCTCAGTTCGCTCCTCGAAACACAAGGAGCGCCTGATAACAGAGGGCAATGGCATCAGCAGAACGACGTCGACGCAGAAACCATCAGGCCGGTGTCTCGAGAGTTCCCCCTTTCAAGAGCGGGAAACCAAGGGCCTCCCGTTCCGCCAGCCAGGCCTCGGCAACCTTGCGGGCCAGGTTTCGGATCCGACCGATGGTGGCGGTGCGCTCCGTCACGGAAATCACGCCACGGGCCTCCAGCAGGTTGAAGGTGTGGCTGCACTTCAGAACGAAATCCAAGGCCGGTGCCGGCAGCTGCTTCTCGATCAGATCTGCCGCTTCCGCTTCATAGATGGCGAACAACTGCTTGAGCCGCTCGGGGTTGGAGGCCTCAAAGTTGAACTGGCACTGCCCCTTTTCAAACGGCAGCCAGATCTCGCCATAACTGCGCTCGCTGTTCCAGCTGAGGTCCCAGATGCTTTCCACGTCTTGGAGATACATCGCCAGCCGCTCAAGCCCGTAGGTGATCTCAATCGAAACGGGCTTGCAATCGATGCCGCCGCATTGCTGGAAATAGGTGAACTGGGTCACCTCCATGCCGTCGAGCCACACTTCCCAGCCCACACCCCAGGCGCCGAGGGTTGGGGACTCCCAGTTGTCTTCGACGAAACGGATGTCGTGGTCAGCGGCCTTAATGCCCAACGCCTCCAATGACGCCAAATAGGTCTCCTGGATACCATCTGGGGATGGCTTGATCAGCACCTGGTACTGGAAATAGTGCTGTGCCCGGTTGGGGTTGTCGCCATAACGGCCATCGGTGGGGCGACGGCAGGGTTCGGGATAGGCCACGGCCCAGGGCTCAGGGCCAATGGCTCGGAGCACCGTGTGGGGGCTCATGGTGCCGGCACCCTTCTCGGTGTCGTAGGGCTGCAGCAACAGACATCCCTGATCTGCCCAGAACCGGTTGAGCGTGCTGATGATGTCTTGGAAATGCACTGGGCCGGGGCGTTCTGGGTTCCGATTCTGCCCAGTGGCCGGTCAGCCCTCCAAAGCCAGGCAACGGTGCAGGTGCGCGATGGCGTGATGGCGATGCGGATTGTTGCCGCTGGGACCAATCATTCCGAGCCAGAAACTGCCATCCCCCTGAAACACCAGGACGGGCTTTGCACCCCCCTTGCCATGGCAATCCAGCAAGGACATGCAGAGCTTTTCAGCCACCTCCGGTCCCTTGGGGCGCTGGCGCAGGCGACGCAACAGTGGATCCACCTGCGAGAAGGAGACGAAACAGGCGCGGTCGGAGTCGGTGATCAGGATCAGGCCATCCAGCCACTGCACTTCCTGAAGCAACTCTTCAATGCGGGGCAGCAGCTTCGGCAGCGGAAACGCCAAACCGGAACCTCCCCTTAACGTTCTCTTCAGTTTTCCTACGTCAGCACCGGGGTGTGTCGCAAGCGACGCAGGTCAAGTTTTATGCCCTAAGGATCAACAGGCCCATCTGTCCTGCCGCGAGCGAGCGGTGGTTCGCTTCGGCAAATCCCGCCTGCCGTGCCAGCCGCTCCTGTTCAGGCCCCGCAGGAAAGCGCTCCAGGCTTTTCTCCAGGTAGGCGTATTCCTCGCGTAAGCCCACAGAGGCTGCGGCGGGCACCACCAGGCGACGCAGATAAAAGCGCTGAAAGGCAGCCGCCGCGCCACTCTGGGGCAGACGGTTGAAATCCAAAACCCCGGCACGCCCGCCGGGCTTCAACAGCCGGCGCAGTTCCTTCAGCCCCTGCAAGGGGTCCGCCAGGTTGCGCAATCCATAGGCCATCACCGCACCATCAGCGCAGGCACTGGGCAGTCCGGTGTCGAGGGCATCCCCTTGCTGGAAGGTCACCGGCAACCAAGGCTGCTGCTGCTGGCGCTGGCGGGCACGCTCAAGCGGAGCAGCGGCGGCATCCAGACCGGTCACCGCACCAGCGGGGCGAACACAGCGCCCCAGCTCTAGGGCCAGATCCCCCGTTCCGCAGCACAGATCCAGCCAATGCTCGCCTACCACCGGCTTCAGGGCGCGTACCAACTGACGTTTCCACTGGCGATGCAACCCGAAACTGAGCAGATCGTTGAGGCGGTCGTAGCGGGGAGCGACAGCATCAAACAGCTGTTCCACCGCCGCGGGATCACCAGGCTTCATGGACGGATCGTCAGGCCACGGGAAAGCAGATCTTGCTTGATCTGTTCCACGGTGAGAACACCGTCGTGCAGCAACGAGGCCAGCAAGGCTGCGGAAGCATGGCCTCCCTCGGGGCCCAAGTCCAACGCCTCAGCGATGTGATCCAGGCAGCCTGCGCCACCGGAGGCGATCACCGGGATGGGGACCGCATCGGCCACGGCCCGGGTCAGGGCGAGGTCGTATCCAGCCTGGGTGCCATCACCATCCATGGAGGTGAGAAGGATCTCTCCAGCCCCAAGACCAGCCACCCGTTGGGCCCACTCCACAACATCGAGGCCCGTGTTCTCGCGGCCTCCTTTCACGTACACATCCCAGCCGCCGGCATCGCGCCGACGGGCGTCAATGGCCACGACGATGCACTGGCAGCCGAACTGATCGGCCCCGTCTCGCACCAGCTCAGGCCGACGCACCGCCGAGGAGTTGAGACTCACCTTGTCGGCACCGGCCCGCAACAACTCGGTGATCCCCTCAACGGTGCTGATGCCTCCGCCCACGGTGAAAGGGATCGTGACCGATTCCGCTGTGCGACGCACCATGTCGATCAGGGTGCCGCGCCCCTCATGGCTGGCTGCGATGTCGAGGAAAACGAGTTCATCCGCCCCTGCACGGCTGTAACGGCAAGCCAGCTCCACTGGATCACCGGCATCGCGCAGGCCAACGAAATTGACACCTTTCACCACCCGTCCGCGGGCGACATCCAGGCAGGGAATCAGACGCAGAGCAACCATCGATTCGGCGCAAAAGCGACTGTTAGTGTTGCGCCACTCTCCAAGCCTCGCAGGCTATGTCCCAGGCTGACGCCATCTCGATCGGTTCCAAGGTTCGCGTGACCCGCGTGCGTGATCGCATTCCCCAGGCCATGGTTGACCTTCTGAAGAAGGACGCCAACGGCACGGTGAAGGATTTCCGCACCGTCGACGGCAAAGGAATCGGTGTGGTTGTTGAGCTCAGCGATGGCTCCACCAGCTGGTTCTTCGAAGACGAAATCGCCGCCGCCTGAGGACTGTCTCTGTGAGCGACGCGCGACAGCTGCTTGGGATGAAAGGTGCCTCGGGCACCAACAACATCTGGAAGCTGCGGCTGCAGCTGATGAAACCGGTCACCTGGATCCCCTTGATCTGGGGTGTTATCTGTGGTGCCGCAGCCAGCGGCAACTACGAATGGCGTGTGGACCACGTGCTCGCCGCCTTCGCTTGCATGTTGATGAGCGGCCCCTTGCTGGCGGGCTTCACCCAGACCATCAACGACTACTACGACCGCGAGATTGACGCGATCAACGAGCCGTATCGGCCGATCCCGTCGGGAGCGATTCCCCTGGGCCAGGTGAAGCTGCAGATCTGGGTGCTTTTGCTCGCTGGTTTGGGCGTGTCCTACGGACTCGACCGCTGGGCCGGCCACACCATGCCAGTGGTGTTTCTGTTGGCGTTGGGTGGCTCGTTTGTGAGCTACATCTATTCAGCACCGCCGCTGAAGCTGAAGCAGAACGGTTGGCTGGGGAACTACGCCCTCGGCGCCAGCTACATCGCCCTGCCCTGGTGGGCCGGCCAGGCCCTGTTTGGGCAGCTGACCTGGGGCACTGCACTGCTCACCTTGGCCTACAGCCTTGCGGGTCTTGGCATCGCTGTCGTCAACGACTTCAAGAGCGTTGAGGGCGACCGCGAACTCGGGCTTCAGTCGTTGCCGGTGGTATTCGGCATCAAACGCGCCAGTTGGATCAGCGCCGCGATGATCGATGTTTTTCAGCTGGCGATGGTTGCCGTCTTGATCGGGATCGGCCAGCATTTCGCAGCTGTTCTGCTGGTTCTCTTGATCGTCCCCCAGATCACCTTCCAAGACTTCTGGCTGCTGAGAGATCCCGTGGCTTTTGACGTCAAATATCAGGCCAGTGCCCAACCCTTTCTTGTGCTCGGCATGTTGGTGACCGCTCTGGCCGTTGGCCACAGCCCCTTGACCCAAGTGATGTGAACCGTTCCCGCCTGCACTGGGCACTGATCGCTGGCACAGCAGCTGCAGTGGGCGTGGGCGCTGCTCTAAGCATGCGCGCCCTGACGGAACTGGTGGATGCCACGCTGCCGGATGCCCGCAGGATTGCCAGTTTCAATCGGCCGGGAACGATCACACTGCTCTCCACCAACGGGAAGGTGATCCAGAAGCTGGGGCCAGCAACGCGGGAGAAGGTCAAGTCCGGTGCGATGCCGCCAACGGTGGCTGAGGCCTTCATCGCCGCCGAAGACCGTCGCTTCTATCAGCACGATGGTGTGGATGGCTGGGGCATCGCCAGGGCCATCGTCACCAATGTCCGCCAAGGCGCCGTTCGAGAAGGGGCAAGCACCATCACCCAGCAACTGGCCCGAACCGTCTTTTTGAGCCAGGACCGCACGATCACCCGCAAACTCAAGGAAGCGGCTTTGGCCATGAAGCTGGAGCGTCAGCTGAGCAAGCAGCAGATCCTCGAGCAGTACCTCAACTACGTCTACCTGGGGTCCGGCGCCTATGGCGTTGCCGATGCGGCCTGGATCTACTTCTCCAAAACCCCGGCGCAGCTCACGGTTCCTGAGGCAGCCATGATCGCTGGGTTGCCGCCAGCTCCATCGATTTATTCACCCCTGGTGAACCCGGATCTGGCCAAGGAGCAGCGCTCGATCGTTCTGGATCGCATGGCCCAGGCCGGATTCATCTCCGCTAGCGAGGCAGAGCGCGGTCGCAACAGCCCCCTCGGACTGAAGCCCGCAACACCGAAGTACTTCAACAGTTCAGCGCCTTACTTCACCACCTGGATAGCCCAGGAGCTGCCCAAATTCTTAACGCCAGAACAACTGGAAGTGGGCGGGGTCAAGGTGCGCACCAGCCTGAATCTCGACTGGCAGAAGAAAGCTCAGCAGGTGATTCGAGCCAATGCCCCCTTCGACACGGAAGGTGCGATGGTTTCGATCGATCCCGGCAACGGACTGGTGCGGGTGATGGTGGGCGGCAAGGATTTCTCCAAGAGCCAGTTCAACCGCACCATCCTGGCGCTGCGCTCTCCGGGCTCAACCTTCAAGCTGTTTCCATACGCCGCAGCCATTGATCGGGGCATGAAGCCCGAAACCAAAGTGTTTGATGCCAAGCGGTGCTGGAACGGCTACTGCCCCAAAAACTTTGGCGACAAGTACTACGGCAACATCTCCCTGGCTGATGCCCTGAAGAACTCACTCAACACGGTGGCGGTTCAACTGCAGGACATCGTTGGATTTGATGCCGTCATTGAGGTTGCCAACAAATTCAACATCGGCACCGAACGACCTCTCGGCAAGTACTACCCCATGGCCATCGGGGCCTACGAGCAAACCATCCTCGACATGACCGCCGCTTATGCCGGCATGGCCAACCGCGGCGCGTTCTTCTCACCCAGCCCCTTTGAGGAAATCCGTGGACCGAAGAATGAACTGCTTTGGAGCCGGCGCCTGAGCGACAACCGAGGCAAGCGGGCGATTGATAGTGATGTGGCGGACACCATGAACTGGATGCTGCAGCGGGTGGTGACCGGCGGCACCGGCATCGCCGCCAAACTCGATGATCGACAGGTGGCGGGCAAAACGGGAACGTCAGAGAACACCCGTGATCTCTGGTTCATCGGCTCGATTCCTCAGCTCACAACAGGCGTCTGGTTCGGATACGACGACGACCGCGCCACAAAGAGCACCAGCGGGGAGGCGGCATGGGCTTGGAAACAGTTCATGCTTCAGATCAAGGACGAGATCCCCGTCCGAAACTTCCCCGACAAACCCAAGCTGAAACGCGAAGTGCGCTTGGCTGTTGACCCGAAAACGATCGCCAAACCACCGAAGACCAAACCAGAGCAGGAGAGGGGGAATGGCAGCGGCGATCCTGATGGAGCTCAACCGACGGAGCTGCCCGCGCTCACGCCTTTGACGCCTCCGCCTCGCCGGACCCCCTATCTCTGGAGAGACAGCTCGCCCGGCAGGAGCGTTGATCGCCAGGGACGTCGCTGGACCCGGGATTGATCCAAGGCCTTAAGCCCGCTTCAGCACAGCCGAATAGAAGCCATCTCCTCCGCTGGCTTGATCCGGCCAGAGCTGGCTCTCCTGCTCCAGGCAGACCGATGGATGTCGCTTCAACAACGCCTGGATCTGTTTCTGATTTTCATCGGGATGAATGGTGCAGGTGGCGTACACCAACACACCTTGGGGAGCCAATAACGGCACAAGCCCGTCCAGGAGAGCTTGTTGTTGGGGCAAAAGACCACGAATGGATTGGGGCGTCACCCGCCAACGGGCATCGGGGTGACGGGCCAGGGTTCCCAGCCCTGAGCAGGGGGCATCGATCAGGATCCGCTGAAAGGATTCACGCCATTGGGGGCGCTGCTCCAAAAGATTGGCAGCATCCGCAGCCAGGGCATTGATGGAGGCGAGGCCAAGCCGGGCGGCATTGGCTGCAACGCGCTTCAGCCGTCCGGCTGAACGGTCCACAGCCCAGATCTCCGCCTGATCTCCCACCAACTCCGCAACATGGGTAGCTTTGCCCCCCGGAGCCGCACAGGCATCCAAGATGCGATCTCCCGGCTGGGGATCGAGCAGAGGTGCAATCGATTGCGCCGAACAATCCTGCACACACCAATGGCCCTCGGCATAACCAGGCCAGTGGCGCAGATCGCCGCTGTGGCCTGAGATGCGCAGGCCGTCGGGACAACCAACGATGGGCTCGCTGTTGATGCCAGCGGCAGCCAGATCCTTCTGCACCTGCGAAGGGCTCGATCGCAACCGGTTCACCCGCAAATCCAGGTCCGGCACACGGTTGCAGGCGCTGGCCACCGCCGCGGCCCCCTCCGCCTCGCGCCATTCGATCAACAACTGGGTGAACCAATCCGGCAGGGAATGGGCCTGGGCGAGCTGAGCCGGCAAATCGTTGGGCAATGGGAGAGTTTCGCCGGCCTCACGCGTCCGCAGCGCCGCCCGAAGAACCCCGTTCACCACAGGGGCCAGCCGGGCCAATCCCTTGCTGGTTTTGGCCAATTCCACAGCGGTGTTCACCGCTGCTGAATCTGGAATCCGCTCCATCAACAGCAGTTGATAGAGCCCCACATGTAACAGCCAGCGCAGCTTGGGCGGTTGCTTCTCGGCCGGCACCTTGCCCAACCGATCCAACCAGGCATCGAGGGTGCGCCGTTGGCGGATCGCGCCATAGGCCAGCTCGGTCACCAATCCCCGATCCGGTGGCTTGAGGTCCCGCTCCCGCAGCACCCGCTCCAGCGCCACATCGGCATAGGCCCCAGCCGCAACCGCCTGCAACACATCCCAGGCGAGACGGCGCGGCAGCATTCCAATCGGAGCCGAATCAGACAAAAGCGACACGCATCAGTCCCCAGCATGGGCGTCCGGGTGCCAGAGGAACTGACGCAGCGGCAAGCGTCCTTCCTCATCCACCGGAATGCCCTCAGCCAGCAGAAGATCCCGCTGGATCCAGTCACTGCCCTCACGGCTGAGGCTCATCGAAATCCGGCCCTGAGCATTCACCACGCGGTGCCAGGGAACGCTGGAGGGGAGCTTGAGCCGCCGCAAGGCCCAACCCACCTGACGCGCACAACCAAAGGCACCGATCAAATCAGCGATCTGGCCGTAGGTCGCCAACCGACCGTAGGAAATACGGGCCACCTGGCTCCAGACACGCTGATCAAACGTGCCGCCGGAGACGTACGGTTCAACGGAGGGATCCTTGGGCGGGATCTGGATGGCCACGGAAGCGATGACTTCTTGATTGTCGTTCCAGACCCCAAAGCATGGAAGGACCCCACCTGTTGCTCTCTCCCGACTGACCGCCCATGCCCCTGCTGCCGCGACGGTTTGAGCGGCTGAAATCCGTGCTCAACCACCGCATGGCGGATCTCACGGTGCTGCTCGAACACGTGGAGAAACCGCACAACCTCTCTGCCATCCTGCGCAGCTGTGATGCCGTTGGCGCGCTGGAGGCCCACGCGGTGAGTTTTGACGGGCGACCACGCACGTTCAACAGCACGGCCCAGGGCAGCCAGAAATGGGTGCCTCTGCACGACCATCCCGACACCGAAACAGCCATCCGCCATCTCAAAGCGAAAGGGTTCCGGCTCTACGGAACCCATCTCGGGGTGGATGCCAAGGACTACCGGGAGTGCGACTTCACCGGCCCCACAGCCTTCGTGCTCGGGGCCGAGAAATGGGGGCTGACCGATCAAGCCCGGGACCTGATGGATGAAGCGCTGTTCATCCCGATGCGCGGCATGGTTCAGTCCCTGAACGTTTCGGTCGCCACTGCAACCCTGCTGTTTGAGGCGCTACGCCAACGCCAGGTGGCCGGACTGGCTCCAACCCAGGGCGAAGGTCTGAAGCCAAAGCAGTACCAGCAGTTGCTGTTTGAGTGGTCCTACCCCGAGGTGGCCCGCTGGTGCCGGGAGCAGGAACGGCCCTACCCCGCCTTGAGTGAGGAGGGAGAGCTGATGGAGGAGTTGCCGCGAACTGTGAAGCTGCGCTGCTGATCCAAGGGAAGACTTGTATCTCAATGAACCCTGGGCCATAACCAAAGCAGCGGATTGTCAGCAATGGACAACAAACAGCTGAACCAGTACGCGGTCACCTACCACTGCGGCAACGAATGGGGCGAAGAAATGCTCCAGTCCGACGATCTCAGCCATGCCGTGGAAGCGGCCCACGCCATCTTCCCCAGCTCCTGCCGGATTTCGATCCGTGAGGTGAAGGCACCGAAACCAGCCTGAGATCACCGCGGTCGCCGCGGCACTCCAGGCAACTGAACCGCGGCGATCAACACCGCCGTTTCCAGCAGCAGATTTCGGCTGACCAGCACCACCACCAACATCAAGGTGGTGGCCAGGATCCGCTCGAGCAAGGCGATCACGTCATCGGTGCTGTCGCAGCTTTTTTTCCAGAGCAGCGCGGCCATACTCAGCAACAGCAAGCTGATCCACCAGGCCATCAAACCCGTACCGATGGGATCAGTCTGACGCGGGTCGGGCTTCTGCGCCGCTCACCCAGGCCTCAATGCCTTCCCCAAGGAAGGACAGCCCCAGCACCAGCACAAACATCGCCAAGCCAGGGAACAGCGCGGTCCACCACACCCCTGTGGGCACTGCGGCAAGAGCCAGGTTGAGATCACCACCCCATTCAGGCACGGTCTCCGGCAGACCCAGGCCAAGAAATCCCAGTCCCCCCAGCACCAGCACCGCATCGGCGGCATTGAGGGTGAGCAGCACCGGCACAGAGGTGATCACGTTGCGGAACAGGTAGCGCCGCAGGATCCAGAGCGGGCCCGCCCCGAGGCTCTGGGCGGCCTCCACAAACAGCTCGCTCTTCACCTGGGCGGTTTGATTGCGCACCACGCGGAAATACTGCGGCACGTACACCACACAAAGGGCAGCGGCGGCATTGGGAATGCCCTTGCCCAGCAGAAAGGCCAACACCACTGAAAGCAACAACACCGGCAGTGTGTAGAGCGTGTCCATCAACAGCACCATCAGGCGATCGACACCACCGCCGAAATAACCACTCACCATGCCCAGAGCCACACCCACCAGCAGAGCCACACCCACCGCCAGCAACACCACCTGAAGCGCCACTCCACTGCCGGCCATGGTGCGCACACACACATCCCGGCCGAGCCGGTCAGTGCCGCACCAATGGGTCCAGCTGGGGGCGGAATAGATCGGGTTCTCCAGGCCGGCATTGGCGTCCGGAAGGATGCCAGCACTCACCAACAAGGGCGTGATCAAGGCCACCAGCAGGTAAATCCCCACAATCACCAGGCCCCAACGGGCCATACGGGTGGAGAGGCTGCGGGTCACGGGCAGGTTGGCCTCAGGCAGATGCATTGTCTCCCGAACCGCGGAAAAATGAAGCCATGGCGTCCCGTTACCGCTGGCGACAACAGCTGCTGGGCAGCCTGCAAGGGCAGCTGCAGCTGGCCACCTATCTGGTGGTCTTCCTCGGCTTCACCGGGGCCTCATCGGTGGGGCTATTGATCGGTCAGCGCAATCTGCTGGCAAACGACCAGCAGTTAGCTCTCCAAAGCATCGCACTCTGCGACAAAGCCATCCGTGGCCTGCAAGACGACCCAGCCCGGCTCGAACAGGAGTTGCTGTTCCACTCCAACGCCAACACCAGCCTCTGAATCGAAGACAACAGCGGAACGCTGCTGCGGCCGCTTCCACCGATCCCTTTCGGACGCCGCCATCCAAACCGCCATGGCCACCAACCCCGGCCGTGAGCCGGGGTTGCAGCGCACGATCGACATCGGCAATGACGGCAGTGATCACCTACGAGGAGGCCCTGGAAACGACACCCTCATGGGTGGCAATGGCGATGATGTGTTGATTGGGCAAGAGGTCAACGATTCAATGATGGGAGGCGAAGGCGACAATCAATATTTGCCGGGATCAGGCAACTCAACCATCAAAGGAGGTAACGGAGTTGATGTTATTTACATCAACCAAAACGAAGCAGATATTAGCGGTAAAAACAGTTGCTCTCGTACAGGCTTTTTACTGAAATTCACAGAAAACGTGACAGAAAGCAGCATTAATGCCGAATCAATTGAGGTCTTAATTTTCAAGGATGGTCGTTACGACATCACCAACTGATAAAAATCAGCTCCCCCCACCATCGTTGAGTTTGAGCACAGCCATGAAGGCCTCCTGAGGCACATCCACCTTGCCCATGGCCTTCATTCGTTTCTTGCCCTTGGCCTGCTTCTTCAGCAGTTTCTTCTTCCGTGAAATGTCGCCGCCGTAGCACTTGGCGAGCACATCTTTGCGGATGGCACTGATGCTGGTGGAGGCAATGATCCGGCTGCCGATTGAGGCCTGAATCGGAATCTTGAACTGCTGGCGGGGAATCAGTTCCTTGAGTTTCTCCACCAACGCCTTGCCCACGTTGTAGGCCTTGTCTTGGTGGACGATCGTGGTGAGAGCATCGGCTCGCTCACCGTTGATCAGCACATCGAGACGCACCAACTGGTTCTTGCGGTAGCCGATCAGGCTGTATTCCATGGAGGCATAGCCCTGGGTTCGCGTCTTCATCTGATCGAAGAAGTCGGTCACCACCTCCGCCAGCGGTAATTCGTAGATCAACGTCACCCGGTCGGTGGTGATGTATTTCATGTCGATGTAGTCACCACGCCGTTCCTGGCAGAGGCCCATCAAGGCGCCGTTGTAATCGTTCGGCGCGTAGATCTCCATGCGCACATAGGGCTCTTCAATCGACTCTCGCTTCTGTGGATCCGGAAGCGTGGCGGGGTTGTCCACCATCACCTCGGAGCCATCGATCATGTTCACCTTGTAGATCACCGACGGAGCGGTGACGATCAGATCGAGGTCGTACTCGCGCTCCAGCCGCTCCTGCACGATCTCCATGTGCAGGAGGCCAAGGAAGCCGCAGCGGAAGCCGAAGCCCATGGCGCTGCTGGTTTCCGGCTCGTACTTCAACGCCGCATCCGAAAGCTGCAGCTTGTCGAGGGCATCGCGCAGATCCGGGTACTGATCAGCCTCGGTGGGGAAGAGGCCGCAGAACACCATCGGCTTGGCCTCGGTGTAACCGGGCAAAGGCTCATCGGCCGGTGCGTTCACCAGGGTGATCGTGTCGCCCACACGGGCATCAGCCACGGCCTTGATCGACGCCGCGAGATAACCCACCTCACCGGCGTGGAGCTCATCTACCTTCTTCTGATCCGGCGCCATGATCCCGATCTCATCGAGCTCATAGGTCTTCTTGCTGGCCATCAACAGCACTTTGTCTTTGCAGTTGATCCGGCCACTCATCACCCGGAAGTAGACAATCACGCCCCGGTAGGGGTCGTAATAGGAGTCGAAAATCAGGGCCTTGGTGGGCTCCTCCACCGCATCCTTCGGCGGGGGCACACGGTCCACCACCGCCTGCAGGATCTCGGGCACACCCATGCCCGTCTTGGCTGAGCAGGGGATGGCGTTGCTGCAATCGAGGCCGATGATCGCCTCTACCTCTTCCTTGATCCGATCCGGATCAGCACCGGGAAGATCGATCTTGTTGAGCACTGGAATGATCTCGAGATCGTTGTCCAGCGCCAGATACACATTGGCCAGGGTCTGGGCTTCCACGCCCTGGCTGGCGTCCACCACAAGGAGCGCCCCTTCACAGGCCTGCAGGCTGCGGCTCACCTCGTATGAGAAGTCCACGTGGCCTGGGGTATCGATCAGGTTGAGGACGTACTCCTCCCCATCGGCCGCCGTGTAGTTCATCCGGGCGGCCTGGAGCTTGATCGTGATTCCCCGCTCCCGCTCCAGATCCATGTTGTCCAGGAACTGGTCCTGCATGTCCCGGTTGGCCACGGTGCCCGTGTCCTGCAGCAAGCGGTCGGCCAGGGTCGACTTGCCGTGGTCGATGTGGGCAATGATGCAGAAGTTGCGGATCCGTGAGACGGGGGCGTCGGTCATGCAGCAGCGGAATCCCGTCTCGGGTCCAGTAAGCATCGTTGCCACAATCCTAAGGAGCGGCACCAGTGGTCATGAGCAATCCCTGGACCCTGCTGCTGCTAGCGATCAGTGCTGAGGTGATCGGCACCTCCTGCCTGCGATTGTCGGAGGGCATGACCCGACCGCTGCCCACGCTGCTGGTTTTCAGCGCCTACGCCCTTGCGATGGCCCTGCTCTCCAAGGTGGTGCTGAGCATCCCCCTGGGGATTACGTATGCCATCTGGAGCGGCATCGGCACTGTTGTAATCGTGCTGGTGGGCCGGTTTGCCTATAGCCAGATGCTGCAGCCAGCCCAGTTGATCGGCATCGGCCTGATCACCGCCGGAGTGGTGTTGGTGAACCTGGGAGAATGACGCTCAGGCGGCGAGCCCCAGCAGGGCATCGCTGCGTTCCCGCATCCGGTTCAGCACCTGCGGATCCTGCTGCGGGTCTTCATGGATGCTGGGCAACAGCGCTTGCAGGCGTTGCTGCCAGGAATCGCTGTCGAGCCGTTTCTTGAAACAGCGCTGCAGCACCTCCAACATGATCGTCACCGCTGTGCTCGCTCCCGGAGAGGCCCCCAGCAGCGCCGCCAGGGAGCCATCGCCAGAGGCCACCACCTCGGTTCCCAGCTGCAGCCGTCCGCCCTGCTTGCTGCGTTTGATGATCTGCACCCGCTGGCCCGCCACCGAGAGGGTCCAGTCGTCGGCGCGGGCGGTGGGCATGAACTGCTGCAGCGCCTCATGCCTCTCTGCTGGGCTCTGGCGCAGCTGATTTATCAGGTACTGCACCAATTCGAAATTGGTGGCCCCCACCTGCAGCATCGGCAGCAAATTGGTGGCCCGCACAGAAGCAGGGAGGTCCAACAGTGAACCCTGCTTGAGGAACTTGCTGCTGAAGCCGGCAAAGGGGCCGAACAGCAGAGAGCGTTTGCCATCGATCCAGCGGGTGTCGAGGTGGGGCACCGACATCGGTGGGGCTCCCACAGCCGCCTTGCCGTACACCTTGGCCCGCTGACGATCCGCCAGCTGGGCATCACCGCAGACCAACCAGAGCCCGCTCACCGGGAAGCCCGCAAAATCAGCCGCCTCCGGAATCCCGGAGCGTTGCAGCAGCGGCAGGGCACCACCCCCGGCACCAAGGAAGACAAAGGGTGAACGCACTTCTTTTTTGCCTGAGGGCCCCTTGAGCACCACGCGCCAGTCGGCCTCAGTCATGTCGCTGCGACGCAGGCGTTTGAGGTCTTGAACCTGGGTGCCGTACTCCACGCTGAGCGCTCCGCTCTGCTGCAACGGCATCAGATATGCCCGCGTGAGGGTGCCGAAATCCACATCCGTACCCCGGTCAATCCGGGTGGCCGCCACCGGCTGCTTGAGATCGCGACCTGCCATCACCAGGGGCATCCATTCGGTGAGCTCGCTCTGGTCTTCGCTCCAGCGCATCCGCGCAAAGGCCGGTAGGTCTTTCAGTTGGCTGAAGCGTTGACGCAGAAAGGCAATGTTCTCCGGCGTCCACACTGCGCTGATGTGAGCAGCCTGGTGGAGGAAGCTGCTGGTGTCGAGATCGCCCCGCTCCTGGAGTGAGCTCCAGAACTCTAGGCTGCGTTCAAACGAGGCATTGATCGCCACAGCTTTAGCTGTCTCGACGGTGCCATCCGCCTGCATCGGGGTGTAGTTCAGCTCGCAGTTGGCGGCATGGCCGGTGCCGGCATTGTTCACCGCTGCGCTGCTCTCCAGGGCAGGCGCTTCCAGGCGCTCCACCAGAAGAATCCGCAGCTGGGGGTCGAGTTCATGCAGCAGCGCCGCCAGAGTGGCGCTCATGATTCCGGCGCCCACCAGCACGGCGTCATAACGGGCCTCTGGATTGAACGAACCGTCGTGCTGCACCGGAACTGGAGGGTTAACCGCTCTCGTCACCCTATGGGGCCACTCCGTAACCTTGGGACCTTGATGTCTGGTTCATCCCGATGAGCACTGAAACCATGGCCCTCACGCTTGAGAACGTGGAGAAGGTGCTGGATGAGCTGCGCCCCTTCCTGATGGCTGACGGCGGCAACGTTGAAGTGGTGGAACTGGACGGACCAATCGTGAAGGTGAGACTGCAGGGAGCCTGCGGCAGCTGCCCCAGCAGCACGATGACCTTGAAGATGGGTATCGAACGCAAGATGCGCGAGTCGATCCCCGAAGTGAGTGAAGTGGTGCAAGTGCTCTGAGGCGCCTCTTCGTCTACGGATCACTCAAAAGCAACGGCAGCGCCCATCACTTGCTGAAGGGCGCCAAACGAGACAGCGACGGCATCGTTGACGACTTCATCGAGATCCAGCACCGGGGCTACCCGATGCTGCAGCAAGGAAATGGGGCCATTTCAGGAGAGGTGTACTGGGTGCCCGAGCCTTGCTGGCCCGCCTTGGATGATTGGGAGGAGGTGCCTGAGGTGTATCAATGCAGCAGCGCGACCCTCAGGGATGGCCGCAGCGTATGGCTCTATGAAGCAGCCCCAAATATTAATTAATCGAAGAAAGTAAAATCCACAAACCTAAATTTTTCGCACTGCACATTTACAGAAAATAAAAAAATGATGCCTTAGACCATTGGCATACCAAGTGAGGTGGGCCGATGCAGGCAGCACCCAAACCGATCAACGAAGCAGCCAGGCTGAGATCACTCAGTGAATATCGAATTCTGGGAACGAAGCCTGAACAAGCCTTTGACAACATCACCCGGATGGCCTCAGAGATCTGCCAATCTCCGATTGCCCTGATCTCCTTGGTGGACGAGAAACGTCAGTGGTTCAAATCGAAGGTGGGCCTTGAGGCCAGCGAAACCGAGCGGGATATCTCCTTCTGTGCCCATACGATCCTCGATTCCAAACCTCTGGTGGTGGAGGACGCGCTGTTTGATGAGAAATTCCGCGACAACCCACTCGTTCAGGAAGAACCCCACATCCGGCTTTATGCGGGCTTCCCCCTGAAAACAGACATCAACCACCGCATTGGAACGCTTTGCGTGATTGATCGCATTCCCAAATCACTCACAAATTCGCAATACAAGGTGATGGAAGGCCTGGCGGAACAGGCCACCACACTTTTGGAACTCAGACGCCGATCCCTGGCCCTGATGGATGAGTTCTGTCAGATGCATCACGCCCAAGGCTTAATCACCACCTGCAGCTACTGCAAATCGATCCGCGACAGCGAGGGGTTCTGGCAGCCGATCGAACGATTCCTGATGCAGCACAGCACGCTGAATTTCAGCCATGGCATCTGTCCCGAATGCATGAACGAGCATTTTCCCGACGTGCAAAGCAGTTGAGCGGAGTCGTCGAACAATCAGCGGGGAGGCAATTGGAACCGGGCGCTTGGATCAGCGCCATCACACCCTTGACATCGCCGGAAAATAAGAGGTAGTTCCAGTCATACGTCATGCGTATTGCAGATTTTCTGTATCGCAAGCTCGGACTGAATATCTTCAAGGCAGCACCACACCTGAGGACACAAACACCTGAGGTTCCAGCCCCCGCCGAGGATGAGCCAGAACTTCTGGAGCCACCAACCCCGATCAATACATCAAGCACCGATATGATTCACATCGGGCCACGGGGTGGTCGTTACAAGGTGGATGCCAAAGGCCGCAAGGTCTACCTCAAAGCCAGTTGATGTCGTCCAAACCGACAGATTGGACGACAAGCTGAGTTGAAATACTGATCAATTTGGTTCGGTAGCAAACACAACCACCGTCCATTCAGCCTGCACGACAGAGTTGAATCAGATCGGGAGCTCAAGGTGAACGCTGGTCCTGCTTGCCCCATCCGCTTTGGCACCGGGAACAATCCAAAGGAAGCTCTCGCCGATCAATGCCTGACGGCCGCAGAAATCGAATGGCGACGTTGGTCGGGCTGGCAGATGGAACGAACCGCTGAAAAACAGTTCAGAAAAAGGTGGGTATGAGTCGTTGAGCAAGAAGCGAAGACCCTGAAGAGCGACGACGCCACTGCCAACGTGGCGACACCGATCCTTTGGCTCACGCCATTGCCGTGACCTTGCGTGACCTCTGCCCTGCCCTGCCCTGCAGAACAAGACCTACTTCAACTAGGACGCACTACTCCTTGCACAAGCTCAGATCGCATGCAGCGCAATGGTTCTCAAAGAGGAGACAAGAAAGCTTTAGTCACACCTTTAGTCACGGAATTTGGTCGACACAGTCAGCCGACAACACCCTGAGCCATGACACCCAAAAGTAACAAGCAATACATAATTCGAGAAAGAACGTAACCGCACGAACACGTTCACTGGGTTACAAAGAGGCTGCTATTGGCTCTTCTGTCATGTTCGAAAAGCTTGTTGTCATTCAGCTTGGCGCTCTTCTCTTCGCCAACACTCATGATCACGGCACGGAATGGGTGAAGTGGGGAGGCATCGTGGTTTCTATTGCGACTGTTGTTGTGGGGGTAGCCACTGGAGGCTGATCAACAATTGATCGACCAATCCTGAACAAGCGAGCTAGGCCGTCTCTTCCACCTGGGAGGGGCGGCCCTCCTCTATGGCCCTTGTGCAGCAGGCAGCTGGCAGCTGGCACTGCAATCAAAGCTGGGTTGGCTTGGAGGAATGCTGGTACAGCGATTGAGCCACTACCCAGTCCTGCGAAATTTCAAAAACAGGAGGGGCATGGGGGGCTTTCAGGTCCATGCCAGTACGTAGACGGGCCTCAGAAATTTCTGCTGGAGTTTGGACGGGGTAGCGAGGTCGATTGAAGCGTCGTCAAATGGGTAAACACTGATCTCGTGACTCACATCTGCACGAGGATCTGAACCGCTGGCATCATTTCCAAAACGGTTGCGACCTATGTCCCTCCGGAAGAACTTTGACTCGTTCACACCACAGCAAAAGCTGCGAGATGCAGAGGAGGAGTACGTGCAGGCCGTCTACAGGCTCAGGTCAGCAGAAGAGGCATATGAGCAAATCGTCAGTGACCTGAAGCGGGAGATGGATTTCCTATTCCGCAAGGTTGGGCATTACCGGCACTGCCTCTATGCAGGTAAGCCGTTGGAGGAGTATTTGGAATATTCCGCAGCTTCTGCTGATAGGCGTTGCCCCAAGCCTGCTTGGGTCTGATTTAAACGCTCGCCAGGTATCAAATGACGCAACCCGGGCCTGATAACGCCGTTGGCTTCATCGAAATGAAATCTCCTATCTCCTACATCTTTGGCAGCGTGATCGTCGCGATCATGTTCTTGGCTGTTTTCGTTGGAGGCGCCAACGCTGTTGACTGCACTCGCAGCCAGTCAGCTGAAGCATTCGCTGCAAAGGGCCACCACTGAGCCTGATCCTGCCGAGGGTCTGAATTGCTACCGCTGACATCCTTGACTCCGGCCTTAATAGACCAATGAAAGTGCGACGCTGGATTTCCTCGGCTGTGCTTGTTGTCGCGGTTGGCCTAGGAGCTCGGGCTTACTACAGCCATGCAGACGCGTTCCTCTCAACAAAGTCGGCTAGAGGTGATGCTGCTTCTTCTGCGTTAACCGACAAGCAGGGCAAATCCCACTTTGATTTCAAGAGTGCCGGGATCATCTCTGACTTCAAGAGGTGCGACTGGACTCGTGCCCAACTCAACAAGGCTGAACCGGGGAAAGGAGACAAACATTTCAAATGTGAAGAGCTCAAGGCTTATGTGGAGCCTGCTGAAAGGCTGAAGGCCGCTTCACGTCAGGGCTTGGTTCAAAACTGTGAGCAGGCAATCAAAGCTGCTCTGTGGGATCCAGGGAGCTATGTCTTCGTAGATCACCTGTACGTCGCCAACGAAAGCAACGGTGTCGATGTTCGTGTGACCTACTTGGAAAACGACGGTTATGGCGGTCTTGATCAGTGGCAAACAACCTGCAGCTACCAACTGTGATCCAACGTCGATCAAGTTGGGCATTACGCACTCCAACTGATCTGGCGACCCACTTCCTTTCCCGCTGCGTAGTACAGAAGCACATGGGCTGGGCGCCAGAAGCGAGATCAAGGCACAATCAGAGGTATGAAAAGACTTCCGCTGCTTCTGCCCCTGCTGTTGCTGGCTGCTTGTAAACCGGCGGAACCGACAGCCGCTCAGGTAGCAGAAAAACTTCAAGCGCAGATCAACGAACTTCTCGAAGAGGTGGACGAGAGGCTTGAAGAGGTCGCAGACCTTGACCTCGATGGGCGGTGCGCCAACAGCGGAAGGATCACTGCAGGGATGGACTTGCTTGTTCCTCGATACCGAGCGTTTGCAGTCCTGATGGATGAACTAGGAGATATGGAGCAAGCCTTACTGGCAGGGGGAGCAGCCAATCAATTCGCATTGGATGTCCAAAAAATCAGACGCGACTGCGCCACTCGGGTCACAGCCCCTTCAACTCAACCTGAGTCTTCAGTAAGTCAAGCGCCGGATAAACCGGTTTCAGAGGTTAAGGATATGGCCTCTGAGACAAGTACTGAGGAGAACCCTCCAGAACAGTCTTCAGCTTCTGACCCAACCTCGCGCCGTACATCAGGTCAATCTCAATTTTGACGTCAACCCGCCTCAGGAACGCAGAATTCAAGCTCTCGGAACAATGTGGGTAACGAGTCAGCGTTAACCCAGTTAATGAAGCCTATTTAGCTGGTTTCCCAAGTCACGATGACCGCCATGGCGGCGAAGAAAAGGAACGTCAACCAGTTACCGCCAGCAGCGGTTACAAACATTGCCGCAATGAGCACCGCGCTCATTGCGACCTTCAGGCGGACGTCCATACAAAGCTGATTCCTTATCTCAGTTTCGCGTGTGGCGTTGGGCCAGTAGGCGTTAGAAGGACATACGACGACTTTCTGTAGCCATCTCGACCTGCTTATCTGACCTTCACGGAAGAAATCCTTGATCCCAAAGCTCTCCGAAAAATGGTGTGCAACACCACTGGAGACTCCCTATCAATGGTTCCTGCGACATCTCCTCTTACGGCTGAGTGAGCCATCGCAGCAGCACGGGAGAGCGACCCGTGGCTGGCAGACAATCCAGCCCTCATCCCACGGCAACTGTGGATGGGGCTTGCTTTCTGCGCTTAACCCCGACTTCCAATAACGGGAAAGATTCAGTGCATTGCACTTGATTGCACAACTTCTCGCCAGCGTTAGGGAACGGACCGCATCGCTCGGGGCGAACATCTTTCTCCTCGCGGTTCCGTAGTCCCGCATCTTTAATTCGGCAACGGCTGTTGGAAGTCAGCCCCACCGATAGAGAGGGCTGACATCACGCAATTAATCAGACATCACTAGGGTCTTGCCCCGCAGAGCTGCGGATTCTCTGGACTGCTCATCTGGAGAAAAAGACGGATGAGGCAGGGGGTGAGATCCCTGCCTTTTTATTGCGAGGGCTCATCCCACCTCAGGAACCCAGCCCATCTGCTTTTGCTACGACGGAGCCCAGAGCTTGTACTTCTCCTTCGTGGGCTCGCCTCACGGGCATAGCCCACTACACGAGTGAATTAGTGGTGCCCCTTATGACCAACTTGCTCGTGCTTTTCGCAAACCATCCACATCTCATACACCTGGGAGGGGCGGCCTCCCTCCTTGTCCTCTTTGCTGCGATACAGGACGAAATCGCATAACCGCGACCGGTGCCAGCTCTGGTGCAGATGGTGCCCGGGGGGATGCAGACCCCTCGGGCTTTACCTTCGTGCCCTGAATCGCTACCTTCCGCTGAGACTAGAAAGCCATGTCGTTGCGATGAAAATTTTTCTGACTTTATTTGCCGTATTTGGGATTGCAGCGTTCACACCCACATCAGTCCAATCAGAACAAAAAACAAGTGAAAACGATACTTTCAATTCGTTTTGGTCTGGGGCTTCGCAAGCCAGTGCGGGAGTGATTTGTCACGCATACAAGAAAGGAATGATTGAGGTAGATCAAGCTCTAGATTTGATATTTAATGAATATCTTGTCGCGTACAATATCGAGATGGATTCATGGGATCCAGGAATTGATTGGAAAGGTCAAAGCTTGGGCAGCTCTTTTGTGGCTTCTTTTCGCAAGGAGCTTGCTAGGGCTGGGTGCGAATCTCTGAATGCTCCTAACTATCTTTTTGCTACTGATGGGGACAGCAATGCAGTCACTGAATCTATTCAAAAATCAGTCAAAAGACGTGCTGAAGGCTTCTAAGGGGTCCTTTGCATAGAAATGCCTTCGGGGCATCCGAAGGCGCGTTGCTTGCCTAGGCACAACCGTTTGAAATTTGTTTAGTCGGAATTAGTGGCTTTTACGCGGTGCTACCTCTACCCCATTCATTTAAGCGGTCATTGAGAAGAGCAAAACTCAATTTAAGTAGCAAGTGATACGCAGGGTGCTGGGTCTCCAAAGTTATGACTTCGGTGCTCCAGTTGATTTGCACCTCTGAGAGCGGCGATATCACCTCTGTGTAGGCGGTGGTTTTGCTTGTCAAAAGCTGTGATTCAACATGCAGTGGGTGACGCTGCGGCACGTGATTGAGCTGGCTGAGGACAGCTAACGCCTGCGTCGCGCTTTGGCTTTTAAGGCTCGCTTGTTGCGCCAAACGGCGAGATAACCGCCGAGCCCTAATCCAACCAGCAGGAGAAGAGAACTCATGCGTGTTCAGAGAGCATTAACCACCATCTACCTGACAGCCGACCATTGCTCCTGCTGCAGCTCCAACAGGAACTCCCACCCAACGGCCTTTGTCCCTGGACAGAGCCGCGCCTAATCCTGCTCCAAGCAATCCACCAATCACACTCCCTTGGCTGCAGTCGTTGTTGTCGATATCGACTTCTTGGGATTTCTGCGTAAAGGCCTGAGTCGAGCTGCCAGAGCAGGCAATCTCTACCTTTTCAGTCCAATTCCGTACGTATCCAGGCCTGTCTTTTGTACCAGGTACGTATTCCTCCCTGTACTCGTCCCGAAAACACTTCGTACTACGCGAATAACCAGGTTGGGAAACGGTTTGGGCTTCTGCGCCTACAACGCCAACGAGCGGCGTAGCCGCTGTGCCAATCAGCAGGGACACAAGGAAAGGTTGAAGCGAGGGCATCGTGATTGTTCCTCTATAGAAAAGCTACTCCCATAGAGACGCCAAGCGCAGCTGATTGGAAGACACCGAAATGGGAAGTTATGGCACGCCAATGAGCCAAGTGAAGAAAGCTGCCGAGCGCCTTTCTCATCAACCTTCAGATCTCGACTACTAAACCCAAACAGGATTAAATATTATTTCACCAGATCACTCAAGTGATGTTGCTGGGCTGGCGAACTGCAGCGCTGATGCGCCAAAGACTTGTAGGCGCTCTTCTCAACCCTGCTCAATGATCTCCATCTCCCCTGGTCTAACCATTCTCTTAAAGCCACATCGACGCAGTTTTTATATCCTTCGTCGCTGTCAAACCTCTCCCAAGCAAAAGCTGAGGGAGCCGAAATGAGCAGAACAGAAAGGAGCACCGGCAGTCGCTTCACGTAAAACCCTCGAACCAAAGCTCAATATGGATTGAAATATCCTAGGCCGAAAAAGGATCGCAACTTTCACTAAGCGCCATACAATGCCAAAGGGTGAAGAGCGGCTGGACTCCGAGTATAAGAAAAAGCTATGTCACTTTGTGTCGAACACAGCAACGGTGTACGAGCAATGGATAGACATCAGGGTCTACAGCTTGATTCTGTCCCGCCCAATTCATGTCAAGGTGATCTGCTGCAGCTCATAGAGCAGATCACCTGAGCCAAGACCGCCATTTTCCTGGCCATCTCGTCTCACTTGCATTCATAGCAATGAATCGTGAATCGCGTCTACAACACTGGCCGGAGACGCAGCTCTGCATCCGCAAGCCAGAGAAGATCAATCAATAGATGGAGAAATGGGCGCTACTACAGAACCAATTGATCCTGCTGGCCAAGAGGAGGTCCAGAATGAGTAATGACAAAGTGATCCGAAAACGCCGATGACGAGTAGTAGGGCCAAAAAATGGGACTGGCGAACGAACAGCAAAGAAATGCTGTCCTGGATTGCCGAGGCTGTCGTTGGTAGTTCATCAGCTTGGGATAAAACTGATGACGACGAGATCGACCCCATCGCAGTTATGGGGAGAACGGATACTCGCTCTGACTGGGTTGGTGCAACTACACCAAAAGGAAACCGTGGAACAAGATCGCCCCAGCGGCCCGATCTGGCACGGCGCTACTTCATCAGCCGTGAACAATCACCTGTAGGCAACTTCTTCGAGAAAAAGAAACCAGAGTGGACGCGCGAACAGCAGATTGATGCATACCGCGACTACGTCTGGGATGAGTGGCTCCAGAAAGGGAACATGCCCGACGGGGCTGACCGTTGGTTACGTGCGCGTGCTGCAGAGGTAATTGCAGGCAAAACCATCGACTTGATTTCCGACTCCCGCGAGTTCAGCCGAAAAAATGGAGGGGGCTTCATCGGAGAAGGAGCTCCTTATGACTGCCACGGCCATGTAGTCCGAGCCTTAATCCTGATCAAGGCAGGACGGATCACCAAAGAGGATTACTTCGCTAGCCAGGCTGAATATCTCCTGAAGATGGAAGGCGATCCGATTGGATTGGCCTGGAAGCAGGAGGCCAAGGAAATCATCGCGGCACGTGAGGCGGCCCAAGAGGAATCCAAATCGGACCCATGGTCTGAGTAAAGCTGCTCCCAAATGATCTTTGTCGTGGCTTACTCGATACGGTTGAGCCCGTTAAGCCGTCCAAGGTTTTAAGACGAACCGAACGTTCTGTCTCGATCTACTCATTCAAGACTAATCCTGCTGCCTAGTTATTGGGTCAGCTGGAACCCATGACATGAGAGCAACCAAACTCACCACCGCTCCACAAGGCTTCGAGTACTACAGGGTCTGCGACAAAGAAGGTGTATGCCGCGTAGTCCGTGGGGTGTGGGCAGCCCAGCACCTCATAGAGGACATGCCTTACTTAACCGCCACCAAGACAAAACTCTTTCCAGTGGACTGGAGTTAGCGCTCAAGCAAAGCAACGTGGCATTAGCTAGTGGGTAGAGGCCGTTGCATCCAAAGCCAATTCCCCTTAAAAAGTGATCCACAGCTTCTGAGTCGCAATGGCCCGGGTCAAGTGGGACCAGATGACTGACGAAAGTCAGGCCATGATTAAGAAGGTCGGACTGATCAGCCTTGGTGGAGTCATCCTGTTGGCCTTCAGCAAGATTATTTTTCCCCTAGTCATGCTTGGTGGCGGCAGCTATGTCGCCTGGCGAGCCCTATTCAAGAAGTAGGTCATGGCTGATTCCCTGACCTGCTTGCTGAGGGACTGAGCCAAATCTCTTGCATTATAAAAATAGCAATTACATATTCACTTAGATTCGGTTTGGGAGGTGTTGCCACAGTCTCCGCCTGTAGCACTTACTCCGCAAACACGAATCCAATGAATACCTCAAAGAGGACGATTTCACTTGAGTTCATGGTGGTGCCGCTGTGTTAGGGCGTCACGCTGACGGGAATCAGATAACGGGTACTACTACAAGCTGCCTGAAGGCTTGTTCTCCCTGGCGTCTGATAACGCGGATGACGACTTACTCCCGAAGGTATTCAGAGTCAACCCTTTCTTTTACGTGGCTTCCAAACCACGAGTTTTTTTGATCATCTTTTCTTTGATGATGGTGGAAGCCTTCGGCTTTTCCCTTGTATTAATGTCCTATTGCTCAGAGCAGCCTAGAAGGCCCTACAGCAAGAGATAAGCGCTTTCTGATGGATTGATCATTAACCATAAATAGAGGTCTTAGAGAAGCTTTACAGCGCGTTTCAGCTCACTCCATGGCACAGCGCCATATGACATTGAAATTGAATTGGGTGTATGTCCAAGCAATGCAACAACAACAGCTTCATTCATATTATTAGACCGTAATACCGTTGCAGCACGGTCTCTAAAGCCTTTAGGAGTAAGTCCAAGCATTTTCCTACATGGCTTTGAAAGGTTGACACCCCAACGCTTGCTTGATTC
>Ga0189275_100334_pt1 | contig 26810 bp, 24 predicted proteins | sample N19A6minimetaG_FD_130329 | JGI IMG/M metagenome (GOLD analysis project Ga0189275, IMG submission 130329) | Marine microbial communities from the Costa Rica Dome - N19 A6 mini metaG | ecosystem: Environmental > Aquatic > Marine > Oceanic > Photic zone | place: Costa Rica: the Eastern Pacific...
AGCCCGTCTTTTTGAGAAAAATCCAAATCAAAAACTTGATATCTTCCATCTTGTGAAAAAGCTGGTGTGAAATATATAGTAGCCAATAATAAAGCTATTAAAAGTCGATAAGTGCTCATTTGATATTATATTCAATGAAAAGGTTAATTTAAAAAAAATCTATTTCTTCCTAATCACGTTTACTCCATCTCTTACAGGAAGTAGTACTTGGTCTACCCTTTCATCTTCAGCAACTAGCTTATTAAAAGCTGCTATTGCTTCCGCTTTAGGGTCTTCGGGATCAAGTACGGTACCGTCCCAAAGCACATTATCTGCAATAATTAGTCCACCAGTATTTAATAACGGAATTACTTGTTCATAATAAAATGAATAACGGAGCTTATCACCATCCAGATAAACCAAATCGAAAAAGCCGGAAAGATCTTTAATTGTTTTCTGAGCGTTGCCACGAACCATCTTAACCTTATAACCTGCCGAACTATGGTCAAAATGGTTTTGAGCTATCTTCTGATATTTCAGATTCATTTCCAATGTGATTACTTCACCATCTTCCGGTAATGCCTCAGCCATCATTAAAGCAGAATACCCTGTAAAGGTTCCTATCTCCAGTATACGCTTAGCTCCTGAAATTTGTATCATCATCTTAAGAAATTGCCCAACTACTCTCCCACTTAACATATCTATATATTGGAGTTCTCGATCGCTGGAGCTGATTAGCTTTTTGATATCCTTAGACTCACAAGTTGTGTGATCCTCCGAATATTGATCGATCATCGGATCTGTAATTTGAACAGTTGGTTTTCCTCTGTGTTTTTTCATGAATGAAAGATAAGGCAGAACGCCCCATTATCACCAATAAGAATTACACCGAATTTAAATTGTTATTTCTTTTTAGATATTTTTTAGAACTGATGAATAGTTTCTGCTCATTTTTAAAATTTCCCCGCCTCTCATGGATACCGAGTAATCACCATATAGTTCTTGTTCAAAGCATTCAACAAAATCTATATTTATGACACAAGATTTATGAATCCGAAAAAATTTATCTGCCTGAAGTTTACTCTGAAAGCCCGAAAGTGTACTCCTGACCAAATACTTTTTTTGAGCCGTTACCAAATTTACATAATTACCATCTGCCTCAATCCACATAATGTCCTGAATCTTTAACACGGTAATTTTATTTCCACTTTTGACTACATACCGTTCCAAGCATTTAGATTCTACATTATTTGAACTCATGTTTTCACTCTCTGATTTAGTTGGAATAGATTGAATACCCATTTTAACTTTAGCACGATCTATAGATTTCATTACTCTCTCTTCAGTAATTGGTTTTTGAATATAATCTAGAGCATTAACTTCAAAAGCATCTACGGCATAACTTTGATGCCCACTTACAAAAATAACATATGGCTTCTCTTTTTTATCTAAACTATTTACTACATCGAAGCCAGTTGAATCAGTCATTTCTATATCTAAAAAAACGAGATCGGGTTTTTCGGATTTTATTGCATTAATGGCATCTGCACCATTGGTGCAGTACTTTATGACCTCAATTTCTGATTTATCGGAGAGAATTTGTTGAAAGCGTTTTCTAGCAAATCTTTCGTCATCAACAATTAAAGCCTTTATTATTTCCATAGCTAATCAAGTTATCTATCATGAATATGTATAGCTTTTGAACTAAAAGGGGAGAAAAAAGTTACACTGAAATTCTTAAAAAGGATAAAAGATGGTTGTATAAGGATAAGTTCACCCCTTACTAGCGAGTATTGTCGAATTCTTAACTAATTGTATTTATACAGAAATTATAACTTAGTATTTGAATTCAGCAGATCTATTGGTTTTTGATAGTATCATAGGTTTTAACACTTTTTAATCTTAACAATTTGACCATATACGTGATCCTGAGAAAACTACTTTTCAAAATGAGTTTAAATAAAAATACTTGAATGCCTTCTTAACAAGCTTTTCCCTAAAAGCGGCAATAAACCAAGGTTTATGACAAATTTTGTGTTGACACGCTATTATGATGTTACAAACCGCTCTAACTTTACTAATCACAGCCCGTTTCATCTTTATCATTTCAACCATAAAGAAACCAAATGCGATTATGAAAACGAAAAAATCAACACTACTACTTTTATACTTTGCTCTGTTTAGTTCATTAACAGTTTTAGCTAATCCTAAAACACAAGGTTTGTTTGAGTCTGCTCTTAAGGGAGATGTAAACGAGATTCAACGGATTGTAAAAAGCGGTTTTGATATTAACACTAAAGATAAAGATGGGAATAACGCGCTCTTTTACGCTGTGGAAGCTAATAATTCAGAAGTTATTAAATCACTGGTGAAACATGGAATTAACATTAATGAGAAAAATAATAATGGTAATACTCCACTAATGATTGCTGGAACTTTGAACAAAGAGTTGGCTCTTAACACTTTGTTAGAAAGTGGTGCTGATACTGAAATACAACACATCACCGGCCAAACGGTTTTACATATAGCAACTCTAAGAGGTAATATAAACTCAGTAAATGCTTTAATTGCACACGGAGCTAATGTTAATGTAGAAACCAATAACGGTTACACTCCACTAAAATATGCTGCTTTAACCGGAAGCTTTCCTATAACTAATTTACTGCTAAACAATGGCGCATATGATACTAAAAGTGAATTAAGCCTAACAGCTTTGAAAATTGCTGAATTAAAAAAGCATGATAAGGTAGCTGAATTATTAAAAAGCAGAATTAACCCATCTTAAAAATCTATATCAAGGATTTAAACCCAAATAAATAAACAATTCAGATGCTTTAAGAGTACTGTCCCTTATAACTCTTAAAGCATCGGGTTTATTTAACATTTTCGCTCATCAAATCATTAAAAATATTACCAATCAATTAAAAACAAATATGAAAAAAGAATTCTACTTCTCAATGATGTTTATAGGATTTTTCTCATATAGCACATTTTCACAAAGCGTTATTACAAAGTATTTAGAGTTTGGAAGTCACACAGTCGGATACGAGGTCATTCATACCTACGATAATAGTCGTTCATTTTTTCCGAAATATGATTATTACGGTAATAGGACTCATAATCCAATCGGCAGACCCATGCAAATTTCATTGTGGTTTCCTGCAAAGAAAAACTCTTCTTCTCAAAAAATTAAATACAAGGATTATATAGGTTATTCCTCATCTCAAATTGACTTTAGCAAGAAATCGAGTCATGCCCGAGCTGAAGCCATTGGTGAATTTTACAACAATATAGATTCTTCAAAATACCATGAAATTGAGAAGCTATTGAACAATGATACAAATGCTTATCTGAATGCAGACGAATTAGCTGATGATTTTCCAATTATTCTGTATGCTCCTCCAATGAATACTTCATCCACTGATAATAGCATTATTTGTGAATACTTGGTAAGTAAAGGGTTTATTGTGCTTTCAGTGATGGCTAAAGGAGAATATTCGTTGCTTCAAAACAGAAGTATCCGAGATGTGCATGCACAAGCTGAGGATTTAGCATACCTGCTGGACTTTGCCAAGAAAAGATATTCAACTGACAAAATCGGTACACTAGGATTTAGTCTTGGAGGATTATCAAATATTATTTTTGCTTCCAAAAACAGAGATGTTGATGCAACTGTTTCATTAGACGGGTCAATTATGTCGCAAGGTTGGCTTGATCTGATTAAAGGAAGTGAATTCTATAATCCTGATGAATTTACCTCGAATCTGTTACTAATTGGAAAGAACCTGAAAGCTCCGGATCAAAACCCTGCAGCCTTTTACGATAGTCTAAGATATTCAGATAAAGCTTTGATCAGATATGATCATTCAGAACATGGGTATTTTTCAGGTATAAACTTGCTATATCAAATGACTGTAAACGAGAAATTTCCAGAACTTGAAAAGGAACAAAACTATGTTTTTTATGCTGAAATGACGCAATATATTGGCGATTTTTTTGATAAATACTTAAAAAACTTTGGCTCGTTTGATGAATATCAGGAAAAAAAATTTAATCACAGTTTCAACTATAAAAGAGGTCAAAGAAAACCCATTGAACAAGGTTATATTGGTCAATTAATAATAGAAAAAGGATATGATTACACCCAAAAAGTTATCGAAGATATTCAAAAGTATGAGAATAATTATCTGGAAAGTTTAGATTGGAGAGTTCTTTTAAATACGAGTATTGCTTTGCAAAATAAAGGACGATCGAATGAAGCTATCAATACTTTATTATTATCAAATAAAGCATTTCCAAAATGGTATATAACTAATTATGAATTAGGAAAAATCTACCTAAGTAACGGAGACAAACAAGAAGCCTCTAAGTATTTTAAATACGCGTTAAAAGATAATCCACGCCATTATGATAGTATAGATGCTCTAAAACAATTAAATGAAGAAGTAATGGATTATCATAATGAAAAGGTAGACAACCTTACTCCTTATCTGGGCACATACATAGTTGATGAAAATAGATACAGAGAAATATATATCAAAGATGGAAGCCTATATCTGGCTTCAAATTATTGGGATGAACCGGTAGAACTATGGCCATACTCTTCCAACTTGTTTTTGGTTGAGAATGATAATCCAAGATATAATATGCAAATCTTATTCAACCAAGATGAAGATAATAATATCGTTTCATTAGCAATAAGAGGGCTTAATTCTGGTCGAATCAATCCTTCTAACATCAAAGTTAAGTCATAAATCTATGACTGATGATTCCAAAATTTTATATCGCTATATACAAAGCAATTCACCACATATTAAAGCTTTTCATCACATTGAATGAAGCGAGAATGTGGAATTTCATTAGTTTTAAAACGCCTTGGTGCATATTCAGATTTTCCAAAAAGGAGTAGCTTCCTAAACATACTAGTCTAGTTTATTGCATCGGGGCTTTTTATTTCAATTAATTAAGTAGCTCTCTTAGATTCATTTCCTTTACCAATAGTAATTCGAAACTCTAACTCAGCTCACCCTTACAATATTATTGTGATGTTTAAATTCAAGTGATTTAGGTTATACTCGATCAATTTTCCAAAAGTGATTGGAAAATTATAGGAATCAATTTCTTCACAAAATAGTTTTCTTTCCTTTAATTATTCTAAAAAAGTCCATCATGTATCCATTAAATAAATTGAAGGTAAAGTCGAATTTTAATATGACTCTAATCCGTATTTTTTAAAAGGAAATGTATTGTTGAAAGGATTGTATTTATAAATTCTGACTATATAACGATTATTCAGTTTGTAGAAATAGTAGTCATTTACTTAGAATCTTATTAATCCTTCTTAACATCAACCTTGCGCCTTCGTTATCAGGATTAATTTCAAGTGAATTCAAATATGAACTTTTACTTTTATGGTATTCATCATTTTTGAAATGAGCCTCCCCTAAACTGTCATAAAGATTTGCGTTATCCGGGAATAAGAGAGTCCCAAATGTAAAAAGCTGAATTGCATTATCCATTTGATAAAGTTGTAAGTAGGTATATCCTAAACTATTGATATCTGTAGCTCTTAACTCTGGGTTATCCGGGTTCCTATTTTTTTCATTTTCATATATCTCTACTGCTTCGCTGTGTTCTGCTTCAAGTATTTTATATAAAATCTTATTCATATGAGGTTCAAATACTTTCTCCTTCCCTAAACCCAGAGCAAGATTTCCCATTTTGTTGTAAATTTGCCCCATTTCAATAGGGGTTTGATTACTAAGAGCTATAACTACTGTTTCGTGCTCAAGAAACATGATGAGTGCAGACCGAAAACCCGGACTACTTCCGCCGTAATATACTACCTGACCATTATTTGGAGCCCCTGAAATCTGAGCTTTGTATGGCCATGTCGTGCCTCCTCCTCCAGTCTTAAAACTGCCGTTATCTTTTAGAAACCTTTCATGCAATTCTGGTGAAAGCAGACTCCCCTTTATAACTTCGTTAGCAAACTTGAGTAAATCACCAGATGTTGAATAAAATGATCCTGCACCATAGACCCACGATTTATCTTCATATTGAGCATTTAGGGTCACTTTATTTAACTTATAATAGCCGCTAGCTAGGTCCTGGATTACATCATGAAAGACTTCATGACCAGTATTATTCATTCCTAATCTATAAAACAAAGTAGAGCTCATGGCTTCATTAAGTTCTTCACCTAAAACTCTTGAAATAATAATAGACAAAAGTGTAAATCCGGTGTTCGAATAAGAATATTCACTTCCCGGTTCAAATTGCAGATCTGTTTTATTTATTAAATCGAGCAACTCATCCTCGCTTACATAATCTAGAGAACTTTTGTTCGAAATAACTTTTACATCGCGGATTAAACCTGATTGATGAGTGATAAGATCATCTATTGTTATAAGGGTAAATTTTGAGTTAAGTTCAGGAATATAAGTAAATATGCGATCATCAAAGCCCATTCTTCCTTCATCAACTAAGATATAGGCTACATAAGCCACAAAAGCTTTAGAAACGGAAGCTATTCTAAATTTTGTTTCATTATCTATACGTACATTATGTTGATAATCAGCATACCCACTTGAATAATCAAACAGATTATTATCAAATTTTTGAACAAGAATGTTTCCGTTAAAATTTAAGCTGTCAGTAAATTCTTTTGCTAATGCAGTCATTTGGTTTTGGCCAAAGATTTTAATTGGCTTTATACCAAAACCTGCCAGCAGAATTAGAAAAAGAAATAACTTTAATAGTGTCTTTTTTGATCTCATAATTTTACTTATTAAAAGCAGTAAAACCTGCTTTCTTATTCTATTTACCTTTAATGGTCAAATTTCAGAATTCGTTTATAAATGAACTACTGCCAAGAACCCATAGAATTGCACCCATCATTTGAAGAACTTTTTTATTGCCAGAACCACTTTATCTGGCTGTTCTAAATGAATTTGATGCCCAGCATTTTCAACAATGATATGTTCACTAACAGAACTCAAATTCAACAAGTCTTTCTGAAGGGATTCTGAATGTTCTTTTAACTCCTCAGAACTCCAATTTTCATCTCCCTCTTTTAAAGTTTTATTGCCTCCAGACATTACAATAATTGGGGTATCACCTAAATGATACTGTTCACGATTGTTATACATTTCCTGAAAGATTTCCGCTTCATATGTATCACTTTGTCCCGGCACATAGCTCCAAGAACGGATATTGTATATCCAGTTAAAACGATCCTGATCCGTCTTTGAAAAACCTGATAACTTATTTCCAAAATTCCGTTTAACCTGAAAATATTGTATGCTTTTTTTCTCTTTTAAAGGTGATTTATTAATTGTAGGTATTGGTTGATCCGCTAGTAACCTCATGCGGGTCCATTTCATTTTTCCCAAGTCCTTATCATATACTTTTAATACAACATCTGGATGAGTTGCATCCACAAGTACAATTCCTGCGATTTCCTCTGAGTAATTTTCTGCAAACAGGTTGGCAAGTATACCTCCTAATGAATGTCCAACAACAATATAAGGTCCTTCAAATCCACCTTTTTGCAACGCTTGATAGCTATCATATACTTGTTGATTTAAAGCGGCTCCATGCCCATGTTCGCTCCAACCTTCACCATTTTGATCAAAAGCGACAGCTGTGGCAAATTCACCTACCTTTGGTAATATTAAATTCCAATGCAGCGCAATATCCCCTGCACCATGAAAGAAAATTACTGTTGGTCCCCCATGTTTCTCACCTTCTACAATAAGGTGCATCTTATATCCTCCCAAATCTACTAATTCACCAGGAGGCGGAAAATTATCTTGTGCAAATAATCCTACCGATTGAAATAATATCATTAGACTAAATACAATCCCTTTGTAAAAATGCCGAAGAATTAAAAAAATACCGTTTTTATTACACATTGTTATTCTATTAGATATTGTTTGGTCCGATTTAAATCCGTGACCTTTTCTTATACAGATTTAGGCTAAAATAATTTTTAAGCTTTCTCCAGTATACTTTTTTTAAATTTTAGATTTACTCTTGTCACCTGCCTGTCAATTCTCATATTATATAGGTTTCAAGCACAATTCATTTTCAACTTTTGACAGAATTTGTTTATAGGCGTGAACGCCCTCTTTGACGGTTCATCCATTTCACAGATTCAATAGCAATACCCGGGTGATAATTATTTACGGCATGAATACGATATTGACCAATGCCAAGGACTTCCACGTTCTGTTCCATGGTTTCAAACGAAACAAACCCATGATCGGCACCCTGAATTAGTTGCAAGGTAGCTTGTGAACTCCCCCTATTCACTGCATCTACTATTGACTGAGCTTCATCTTTATTAATTGCCTGAATGTCCAGAGTTCCATGTAAGGAGTATACGGGTGCATGTATTTCCTCCCATATAGATGGTATATCCAGGTTTGAAAGCGTTCTCCAGAATTCATGGGATCGCATCAAGTAAGTTCCATCTTCAAAAGCTCGATTCAGGTTATTTTCTTCCAGATACCCGACAACCTCGTCATCATTCAAAAGGTTTTCTACTTCTACTTGCAGCCTTAAATATTTATCCACAAATGCTAGGGCCGGACCGGAGTTTTCTTTGATTTCGGACTGCGACTGACCAAAGTGAATGCCTTGTTTCGTCATAATAGCATCCATATAATCGGCCCATCTATTTCCGGTTGCACCGTAGGTGATTATACCGGCAGGTGTATTCTGTTTTGCCAATATTGGTGCGAGAGTAGCTCCTATAGAATGACCAAATAAATAAACCTCTTCAGTATTCACTTTATCAGAACTTAGCAGATATTCATATCCTTCACGGAATAACTCCAACTCCTCATTGAAGTCCATCTCCATACAAGTTTTTCGTGAAATAGAATCTCCTTGCCCCGCTTTCTCCATTCTATAAACTGCATATCCGGCTTTCACCCAATCATCTATTAACTTCTTTGTTGGGTTCTGAGGTGAGGCTCCAAAGTCAGTACTTTGACAAATATATCCCTGCAAGAAAAATATAACCGGTGGCTTTTTAATTTGACTCGGAAAGTGCCATATGGTTCTGATATGATGTCCTTCCGTTTTAAAACTGTCATATACTACTTCTCCTGCTTCTGAAATTTCCATGGGCCTTCCTGCAGCTTTCCCCTTCAAATCCATTTTAATATTCTCTCTCAGAATTGAAAGGGATAGCTGATCATTTGCCCTCACATTATTTATAACTTCAAGTACATTTGGTATCTGGGTTATATGATTACCGTTTATATTTAACAGTACATCTCCGGTCTCAATCCCTATTTTGCCAGCGCTGCCGCCCTCGATAACCTCAGTTATTCGCACCGAAGAAACATCTCCGTCCTGGACTTCTTCCATTATGATACCCAGAATTGCTTTTCTTTTTAAGGGATCTGGTTTTGCCTGTGCAAAGATCTGAAATGAATTTCCCAAGATTAAACAGACTAATACGATTATAAACCTCTGCATCACTACTCTCCCGATTCCATCGACTCAAACCAGGCGCGATAGGGTTCTTTTAGCCTTTCGGAAATAAATGCGACTTCGTGAGGCTCATTCCTCAGTCCTACACCATCATTTAAATGAAACCAGGCGCCCGGTAGTATGTGAGTTGGTTCTCCATAAACTCTCTTAAAATACTTCTTAATTACTTCTTCCTCTTCAGCTTCCGTAAGAACCCAAACCATTTCTAGTACTTCATCGGCAAATATCAGTTCCACAAACCTTTTTTTTCCTCCATAAGGGATTCCTTTCACATCAAGCTGAATCTGGGATTCTTTTGCAGTCGGAAGCTCAATAGGCTCAATGGATTTTTGCTCGTAGCTGTACTCGTTAGTTTCCAGAAATTCTTTTATCTCAACTAATGCAGATCCAAACTCCATGAATGCAGGCTTCACCCACTTAGCATTTTCTTGGGCAATAACTTCTTTAAAATAGCTGACTGAACTAGGTTGGAACACCATTCTTTGTTCTTCCTGATTGAAATATCCCATTGACACCAAACCAATAACCTGTCCATTGCTATTAGTTACCGGTCCACCACTCATCCCGCCATAATTACCCTTCGGAACGTTCATTTTCAAAACCCACTTTTCTTCCGAACCTTCATAACTTCCATTGATAGTTAATGGAGCTAAAGGATCCTTAGATTCATATGGAAAACCTGAAAAGGATAGTTTTTCACCATTATCTGGTTCTTTATTTGATATCTCATGGACATGTATATTCTCAGGAAGCTCATCTTCAATTTCAAAAATGAGCCAGTCTCCTTTTAACGGTTCCGATAATAATTCGTCTGAGTTTGTATTCACCAATTTTCCGGCTTTTATTCTAATAGTAGTATCCGCAGGAGATACAAACTCCCAGCTTTTTAATTCTTCGTTGAAGTCAACAGCAGTCATTGAATCTGTCTTAGCAAAATAAAGTACATGTTTGGCTGTGACACCATACACACTACCTTTATAGGATATAAAAAAACCCGACCCTGCATGAGTGTTGTCGTATTGAGAATCATGGAATTTTACACTAGAGATAAAGACTTTGTACTTTTCAGAAAATTCTAAGCTATTTTCTTGTTCCTTGAATAATTCATTTGCTGGGTTTGGAGCCAGATCAAGCGAAATCAAAATGCAGATTATTAAATACATGTGTTACACCTTGGAGATTGGTACATGTTATTAGTCGGAATGTTCATTTGTATACACAGAGCCATCTTCTTTATAGAATTTTCTATCTACAATCCGCCCGCCTGAATCATATTCAAGCACTTCTTTGGCCCATCCCCAATGGTAATGGTTTTCTAAATTTCCTTCGTCGTCTACGAATGATGTTGTGAGTCTATGATTCCCTGACTCGGAATATGTATATACTCCATGTACAATCCTCTTTCCTTCCATATCAGTGTATTTCTCTGAAATAAGATTTCCGAAAGTATCATACTTACGACTTTCCAATGCGAAACCACTCGGAAAGGCTTTCTCTTTCATGTGTACATCAAATCCCCTCAACCCCACTTTATTCCCGTATTCATTATAGAGGTGTTCTCCCAATGCAAGTTGTGGAGCATTTCCTTCAACTAGATTCGTATCCGCATCAAACACCATCCATCGGATAAAATTATCATTATGATCATAGACTATCCTGTCTATAGCAGCCCCCATGGTATTATTTTTCAATTGTCCGTTTTGGTCGATGTGATACATAAAGTCCAGCAGATCATCGTCACCATATACGAGCTTCACCGTTTCAAATGTTAAATTGGGTCGCATAAATTCCGGTTCGTTATTGAGATTATATCTTCTTTCAATCACTACTCCGGGCTCTAGATACGTCCACTCGTACCGGTGTACATTCCAGTGGTTCTCAGCAAGCTCACCATTCATATCTTGAAACTTCAGACCAATTCTTCTGCCCTTTTTATCAAGTGAATAAATGGCTTTTGCTATTTTACCATACGCATTAGTTGGTTGATCGAAGTGATCAAAGAAGGTTACTATTTCTTCTGTTTTAGTATATTTAATGGCTATTTTTGGAGCCCACCATGTAAAAGAATCCCAGTTTCCGTTTTCAGAGATTAAATCGCCTCCAATTCTATGGGATATTTCAACTACATCCCCATTCTCATCGTAAGAAAACCTATAATGTGAAACCTCCTTACTTTCATCTTCTGTAATCGGATATATCCCTCTATGCTCACTTAAAGGGCTTTCTCTAAATACTAAATGACGGTAATATTCATTTTGACCAAAGCATTCTAATGTCAAAAGAGACAAAATGAATGCCCCAAGAATTATAATCCAAAATTTATGCTTATCCATAATCTAAGTTTCCGTGTTTTTTTTTGACTAAAAAACTACGGATATCAAATATGAATGATCACAGCTTCTATCAGAAAAGGATACTTTAACTTATTACTATGACTAACAGGTATTTGTTAAGGATAATCGAGTAAATTACACGGATTAAATTAGCTCAAGTGATCTTTTTGAGTGTATATAGCACAAATTTTGATAAAATTTATTTATCAACTTTGTATTATATGCCATGCAAAATTCAGAAATTAACAGGTTATTTGTTCAACTATTTTCCGGGAAAAAGGGGCTGCTGCATATATTGTTTTGGACAAGCCACTTGCTCATCAGAACACTATTTTCTAAATATCATAGCGGATATATATGGGAAAATTTTATAGTAGAGATAACAGAATTGCCGGTAAAAATTATAATTGGCTATTTCGGTATCTATTTAATTGAAAGGTATATTTCTAGAGCCAAACTTGGATTTTTTATACTCGGACTTACGTCTAATTTTTTTCTTGGTTGGTTTTTAAAAAGAGTACACGATCTTTTAATTACAATGCCTTTATATATAGAAAACGGCTACTCAAAAACTTTTGAATTTTGGAATTTCGCAGATGGTGTTTACCGATTGATCTATATTTATCCAACTGTTTCTGGCATTATAGCATTAACATTCACTATCGAGTGGTTTCATAATCAAAAAAGAAATCAGAAATTAGAAATACTGAATAAAAAGAATGAACTGCGATATTTAAAAAGCCAGATTCAGCCTCACTTTTTGTTTAATACATTGAACAATTTATACTCTTTAAGCTTAGACAAAGCTGATGAGACTCCGGAAGTAATTCTTCAATTATCAGAATTACTCTCCTTCATGCTCTATCAGGCTGATAAACCAACTATTCCAATACGCGATGAAATAGATTTAATCCATAGCCTTTTTAGACTTGAATCATTACGATCATCGCAACCTGTTAACTTTGAATTTAATAAAGAAATTCAAGATCCAGATCGTGTAATTCCTCCATTGCTACTATTTCCTATTGCAGAAAATGCCTTTAAATATGGTATAGGAGATGATGAAGGCGGTAGTACAATTATTTTTAAATTAACTCAAGTTGAGCATCATATTGAGTTTACGGTTCAAAATCAGATCAAAAAAGAGGTTAAAACTGATAGAAAAACAAAACAGGGATTAGGATTAGACACTTTGAGCAAACGCCTAGAAATACTTTTTCCTAATCAGTATGAATTAAAAAATTATAAACTAGACAACAAGTATTTTTCAACATTAAAACTTTGGGGTATTTAAAATATGAGTACACAAATAGGTTGCGTAATTGTAGACGATGAACCTCTTGCAATCAGTATATTATCAAAGTATATAAGTAAACACGATAATTTATATTTAGTAAAGTCATTTTCTAGATCTACAGATGCACTCGCCTATCTGCAACAACATAATGTTGAGTTGCTTTTTCTGGATATTCATATGCCGAAGCTTGATGGCATAGAGTTTTTGAAAAAAATCGAAAAACCTCCTTTAACAATATTCACTACTGCTTACAGAGATTACGCCGTAGAAGGATTCGAGCTCAACGCAACTGATTATTTGGTTAAACCAATCAGATATGAGAGATTTGCTGATGCAATAATGAAGATAGAATCGAGAATAAATAATAAACAAAGTGAAAAAATAACTCCTGCTGATGAAGTTTTACATATCAAAATGGATCGAAAAAATTACCGCATTCCCTTTAACGATATTCTTTATCTCGAAAGCAACAGAAACAACGTCATAATATTCACAGTTAATCAAAATTATAAATGTGTAGATACTTTGAAAAACATGATCACCAAACTCCCGGCGAACTTCGTTCAGATTCACCGCTCTTTTCTGGTGAATAAAAATTTCATAAAACATTATAATAAACAAGAAATTAAAGTAGGCTTAACAAACCTTCCTGTAGGATCAAAATACTCTGACACTATTGATTCTATCTGATTCTTTCAAAGCAAAAAAACCGAAATCACATAACATATTACTCTGCCATTCTTTACTTAATATCTGGGCTATAGCTTTCCTATATTATTTATTGTGTTATTGTTTAAAAGTGTGAAATGAGATTATTTGCCTTAATTTTATTTCCTTAATTGAAACATGAAACAGTACTTAAATTTATCATGCTAAAACAGAATCCTTGAGTTTTATACCTGCTAAAGAATCTCATTTTTTGATCTGGTTTTTTGACATATTCACTCGTTTGTTGATAAAACGAAGGTTCAAGAATGTGTTTATTAAACAACAATACAAACCAAGTTCCTCTTGCAGAAGCGTTTATTTTATCAATCATAATCTCTGGTGGGACGGACTTCTTCCTTTATATTTAAGTAGAAAGTTTTTCGATCAACAAGCCAGAGCTCTTATGGAAGACAAACAAATGTTAAAGCATTCTTTCTTCTCTAAAATTGGTGCTTTTTCGATAGACCTGAATAACCCAAGATCTGCCTTGCAATCTTTGCGCTTTGCAATTGAGTCAATGAATAGAGATCGAGGAAGTTTATATATTTACCCTGAAGGGGAACTTACACCCGTTTCAGATTCGAAGCCTGTGTTTAAAAAAGGCCTAGCTTGGCTTTACAAAAACATGAAACCAAAAGTGGATTTTGTGCCAATCGCGTTCTATACACAAACCTTAAGGGATAGTAAACCCGAGCTCTATATAAATGTTGGAAGTCCGCTAGATTTTGACAGAACCTTGTCGAAAGAAGAATTAACAGCTGAATTTGAAATGGAAATATATTTATTATTGCAAGAAACCCGTACTGTTGCCGGCTTTACAGATAAGGGTTTTGTAAAGGTTTAAATCCTTTGGCTATAATCACCAAGTCCACTCATAAAACATTTTAAATTTTTGAACCCAATGTGGCTTTTTTGTGGCAAATCTAAGTCGCATTCTAACTGCTGGCCAAAACAGTTTCTTATATATATTATTTGGATAGATAAACTCCGTAATCCCTTCTGCAACTGCTAATTCAGCGCCTCTATTCATAATTGCACTGCTTTTAAATCGCTGATAAAAAGGGCCATTATCTAATAATGAATTTGCCTGAATAGTTATTTCAGAATCATCAGATTGCAAGCGTATTTCTCTAGCGGATGACAATCCAAAGAAATTAGACATGGCATCTTCTGTTTCAACAGAATGAAACTCATCGAGTACTTTCTGATTATCATTAGAAATTAACCAAGCCTGATGTTGTTGTTCGTTTTTCCGGTTCATCACATAATATACTAATGTAGATTTTTTGAAATGTAAACGCCCCCAATACCAATCTACAAATTCGTTTTTCATAGGTTCTAAACCGACATTATGATCATGGTAGCCCAAACCTTTGAAATCAATTTTTTGAATTCCTCCCTTCCCTTTTATTGAAATTTTTGCTTTGACTTCCGCTTTTGGTTGAATCAAATTCCAAAAATGCTTTTGAAAACATTCCCCAGTTCTTTGAAATAATTCAGGATTAGAAGTTTTACTTTTGAATTCAATTTCAGCAGAAAATGAATGAGAAGATTCAAGTAGCTGATCAATTTTCATTTGATAATAAAGATCATTAGTCTCTATACTCTTTTTGAATTTATTATTTCCAATCTCTAGAACTTTTTGCTCTTCATCCCATTTAAGATCATTTTTACTGTATTCAATAAAGCTGTAAAATTCTGCTTTTGAATTATGATAAACTGAAATACTTACTGCGGGATGATCATCCGGTTTTGAGGAATGCACATCGATATTTTGGATGTACTCCGGTGAAAAAGGATTTCCAATGTAGAAAATAATAACAAAAGACCATTCTCCGTCATCGCTGATGGCATCAAAATACCACCACTCATATCCACCGGAAGGTTTACTTTCGAATGGAACATCTTCGTTATGATCGGTCGATATTTTCATGGTATAAAGTGAATCTTTTTTGTGAACAACATTGTTAGCTTCATTAACTTAGTTACAATTTATGATGATTTTTCTATACATATCCATTGCTTTTTTGTTGTACACGAGTGTAATTCTTATTCGGAATTTCTTCGAGTTTAATTCTTTACAAAGATCAAGCGTTCCATTAAATACCTCAGATAAAAAAGTAAGTATTTGTATTCCTGCCCGAAATGAAGTTGATGTGATCGAACGATGTGTTACCTCTGCTTTAAAGCAAAATTACACAAATTTTGAAGTTCTGGTTTTAGATGACCAATCTACTGATGGAACCACCGAAATTCTCAATAAACTTTCCGGCATAATTAACAATCTTACTCATCTGAAAGGTCTAGCTAAACCTGATGATTGGCTTGGTAAACCCTGGGCTTGTAATCAACTAAGTAAGCACGCAACAGGTGATTACCTAGTATTTATAGATGCTGATGTTTGGCTTGATGAAGATGCTATTCCTAATGCGGTTGTGGAATTACAAAAATGTGATGCCATTACAGTTTGGCCGGAACAAATCCTGGAAACTTTTTGGGAAAAACAAGTAATACCGTTGATTTACTTCGCACTTTATACCCTGTTACCTGCTAAATATGTTGAGCGTTCTCCACGTTGGCTTCCATCCTTTTTATCCTCTAAAGTATCCTCTAAGTTTGCTGCAGCTTGTGGTCAATTCATCGCTTTTAAAAGAGCTGCATACGATTCGATATCAGGACATGAATCAGTTAAAGATAAGATCATAGAGGATGTAGAATTGGCAAAAAATATTAAGAGAAACAGCCTTCGTTTAAAAATGTTTCACGGAGTAGGTTCAGTATTTTGTAGAATGTACTCCAACCATACTGAGTTATGGAATGGTCTTCGAAAAAACTTCTTTGTGGGTTTTAATAAGAACATTTTATTCTTTTCGGTGATGGGAGTCTTACATCTAGTTGTATTCATAGCACCTATAATTTTGTTTATTTACGGATTCTTTATTAATTCGAGTGAACTTTTAATTACTTCATCAGTTCCTGTATTTATTGTATTTATTCAACGTGCTTCACTTAATTTTATATTTAAATGGGATATCTATTCTGCTTTTAGTCATGCACTTGGTGTACTTTGGTTTCAGGCACTTGGAGTGCAATGTTTGGTGGATTATTTAACCCAAAAAAGGGTCAGCTGGAAAGGGAGAAAACTGTAACTGAAAATTATTCATTTAATTTTCATAATTGTTTTCTTTTTTGTTCTCGGATATACATATTCCATCAATGAAAGTGATCATCGAGAAATATTTAAAATACCTGACTGTAGAGAAGAATGCTTCTCCTCATACTGTGATTTCTTATGAAAATGATTTGACTGCTTTTCTTAATTTTTGCGCAAAACAAGACTCCATTGAGATTGAAGATGTGAATATTCATTCTATAACCCGCCTTACAATCAGGCTTTGGTTAGGTGAACTGTCTGAGGCGGGCATGGCTAAAAGTACTATTTCACGAAAAGTAGCAGCCTTGCGTTCCTTTTTTAAATATTGTTTTAAAAGAGGACATATTGAGAAGAATCCCGCACACTTATTAGTTGTGTCAAAAAAAAATCGCCCGTTACCTAAAACAGTAAACTCAGCAGATATAGAGCGCATGTTGGATTCTATTGGTAACGATTCGGCTTCCGCGCGCCAAGACAAAGCATTACTCGAGTTATTTTATGGAACAGGAATTCGTTTAAGTGAGTTAATAAATTTAAACCTTTCACAAGTTGATCTACGAAATAAACAGATCAGTGTAATTGGTAAAGGAAATAAACAACGAATTATTCCACTTGGCAAAAAAGCAATAAATGCACTCGAAGAACATTTAGAAACTAAGGAGCAATTATTTGGCAGCAAAACTGATTCTGATGCTATCAAAGGAATATTTCATGCTGCGCACGGACAAAGAATGTACGCTCGTAATGCTCAACGTATCGTTGAGAAACATTTAACTAAACATAGTGAGGTAACACAAAAAAGCCCGCACGTATTAAGGCATAGTTTTGCAACTCATATGCTAAACAACGGGGCTGATATAAGGATAATAAAAGAGTTTTTGGGTCACGCCAATTTAGCAGCAACCCAGATCTATACTCATACGAGTGTAGAGCGACTCAAAAATGTGTATGAAAACGCACATCCAAGAGCTAAAACATAAATTTAAAGGATATAAAAATGAACATTTCATTCACCTCTAGACATTTTGATGCAAGCGAAAACCTTAAAGAATTCAGCAAAGGAAGCGTAGAAAAATTAGAACAGTTTTATGACCGAATAGTATCTTGTGATATAGTTTTAGAACCAACTTCAGATCCCAAAAAACCCCAAAAAGCCGAATTAGTGATAAAAGTACCTCAAAAAGTAATTGCCGTGAATGAAAAAGCTGAGTCGTATGAGAAAGCAGTCGCAGTTGCCGTAGATATTGCAACTAGGCAGCTAAAAAAATATAAACAGAAACTTCATGCCGTTCATTAATTAAAATATGCCATTTACTGCTAGCGAGCCTATTCCTCGTAAAGAAAAAATCAGTGTCTCTTATTTGGTTCAAAAATTAAGAGAACGTGTCCAACTTAATTTAACTGCTTGTACCTCCGGAGAGTGTGCAGAGCATAAGTTTGTAACCGAAGTTGATTTAACCCGACCGGGGATGGCTCTTGCCGGCTATATAGATTTATTTACCTATCAACGAATTCAAGTAATTGGGAATACTGAATCTCAGTTCTTAAATAATTTAAGTCAAGAAGATCAAATTTCATCATTCCGGAATATTGTTGAATTTGAGCTTCCTGTAATTTTTTTGACAGACGGAAACACTCTTTCTGATGAATTAATTACTATGGCTGAAAAAGCTTCTATTCCGATATATTCTACTCCAATGGAAACCACTCGATTTATGTTTCTGCTTCGAGATTTTCTTGAAGATCAGTTTGCTAGTCAAACAATGGTACATGGAGCTATGGTTGATGTGTATGGCATTGGTATTTTGATAGCCGGAAAATCTGGTATAGGAAAAAGTGAAGTAGCTTTAGATTTAATTGAAAGAGGTCATCGATTAGTAGCCGACGATATAGTTATGCTTACTCAAAAGAGTAATATTCTTATGTCATCAGCTACCGAAATGAGTAAGCACTTTATGGAAATCCGTGGCTTAGGTATAGTCGATGTAATGTCTATGTTTGGCATTCGATCTATTCGTTATCAAAAACGATTAGAAGTAGTTCTTGAGCTTACGCTTTGGGACGAGACTGCTGATGTAGAAAGAACTGGACTGAATCATGATTCAGTAAATATACTAGGCTCAGATATTCCTTTGATTCACTTGCCTATTACTCCGGGAAAAAACATAACTGTAATTGCCGAAGTAATAGCCATGAATTATTTATTGAAACATTATGGCTACGATCCCGCAAAAGCATTTCAAGATAGAATCCAATCAAAAATTGCCAGCAAAACCGGAGATTTCGATCCAACTCCTAAAAGAGCGATTGAATATTTTGAAGGTGATGTAGAGTAACATTAGAATGTTAGCTTACTCTTTGATTAGGAAACTATGAGTTCTTAAATTCAGCGCGGTTAAAAATAGGATATGTCTCTACACAATCATTATTACTACGACGAGGATAGCTGTGAGTTTATACCAATTGAGTATAATAAAGCAGAGCAAGTAATTTACAATTTATCCATATGGATATTGACAGGCGTGTTCTTATCCGGTCTCGGAATAATTTTACTTTCAAACTACGTAGGAACGCCCGCAGAACTAGCACTAAAAGCTGAAAATGAAATACTCTATGATCAGCTGGAATCCACAAAACAATCTATTATCGATATTGATAATCAGCTGAAATCTATTGCAGAAGCTGATAATGAAGTATATCGCTCTGTACTTGGTCTTGATGAAATTTCTACTGATGAACGTGAGGCAGGTATTGGTGGTGCTGTAGCCGGTGATGAGTTTGACGTATATAATCAGTCAACAGCAGATCTACTTCGTTGGACATCCTCAAAAATTGATAATCTTGAACGCAGAGTTAGCATTCAAAAACTTAGCTTTGAAGAACTAAAACAAACGTACAACACAAATAAAGAAAAACTTCAACACCTTCCTGCTATCAAACCAACAAGTGGTATTCTTCTCAGTAGTTTTGGAATGCGAGAACACCCCGTGCTTGGATATACAAGAACTCATGGTGGAGCCGATTTCCGTGCTGATATTGGAAGTTCAGTTTATGCTACTGCGGATGGAACAATTAAGTATGTCGGACTCAGGGGAACTCTTGGAAGGATTATCGTTATTGATCATGGTTATGGTTATGAAACTTTGTATGCTCATTTATCCTCCGTTCCTAACGGCATAAAACGAGGCACTGAAGTTACCAGAGGTAAATTGATAGCGTATTCCGGAAATTCAGGACTTACCGAAGGCCCCCATTTGCATTATGAAATTCATTTAAATGACCAGAAAGTAAATCCAATTAATTACCTTTTTGCAGATATCTCTCCTGAAGAATATTTAATGTTTCAAGAGATAGCTAAAAAGAATACCAAATCAATGGATTAATATTTGCACATCATTTTGCAAAACTATTAAGCAAAAGTCACTCCTTTTATGTTTCTTGCTTCAAAATTAACCACATTTTGGATTCATGAAACTCAATAAATTATTTCTGCTGTTTTCTTTCATATTTCTTCCGCTTTTGATTTCGGGCCAACCGATGATAGAAAGAAATCACCAGGAAATAGCTAATAAGCTCATTGCCTCTTCCCTATCAAATGAGCAAGGATTCCAAAGACTTACACATTTAACTGATTATTATGGGCCGCGACTAAGTGGCTCAGAAATTCTTGAAAGAGGAATTGATTGGATTGTTCAGGAAATGGAAAAAGATGGTTTTGATAAAGTTTGGACTCAACCTGTAATGGTACCGCACTGGGTACGTGGAAAAGAATTCGCAACTTTGAATGCTCCCATCAAAAAAAATCTTCCAATGGCAAGTTTAGGTGGAAGTATTGGAACAACAAAAAATGGAATAACTGCTGAAATAATTGTTGTCAAAAGTTTTGAAGATCTAGAAAAAAGAGGTGATGACGTTAAAGGAAAGATCGTGTTATTCAATGTTCCATTTACAACATATGGAGAAACTGTTCAATACAGAGTAAATGGTGCAATTGCGGCTGCAAAACAAGGAGCCGTTGCCAGTGTTTTAGCTTCAGTAGCATCTTATTCTATGCAAACTCCTCATACTGGAACAATGAGTTATCAGGATGGAGTTAAGAAAATTCCACATGCAGCCCTTACCGTAGAAGACGCTAATTTAATCGAAAGGTTTATAAAGCGAGGAGAAAAAGTTACGATAACCTTAAATATGGAGGCAAAAACATTGCCTGATGCAGAGTCTCGAAATGTAATTGCTGAAATTAAAGGAAGTGAATTTCCGGAAGAAATAATAGTAATGGGTGGGCATATTGACGCTTGGGATAACGGGCATGGAGCCATGGATGACGGTGGTGGCTGCGTTGCAGCTTGGGAAGCTCTACGTCTTATCAAAGAAACAGGAGTTCGTCCTAAAAGGACTATCCGCGTAGTATTGTGGACAAATGAGGAGAACGGTTTACGCGGCGCAGAAGAATATCTTAGATGGGTAAAAGAAGATGAAAAATCTCTTGAAAATCACGTTCTGGCAATGGAATCAGATAGCGGTGTTTTCGATCCTATAGGATTTGGGTTCAGCGGTAGCGATGATGCCTATAAGATTTTAAGCTCGATTGGAACATTGCTTAAATCTGTCGAATCCGGAGAGGTAAGAAAAGGTGGAGGTGGAGCCGATATTGGTCCTTTAATGAGAAACGGTGTTCCCGGCATGGGTTTAAATGTTGAAGGTAGTAAATATTTCTGGTTTCATCATTCTGCGGTTGACACAATTGATAAACTAAACATTAATGATTTTAATGAATGTGTAGCTACAATGGCTGTTTTTGCTTATATGGTAGCAGATATTGATGTAAGACTTCCTCGTTAAGAAGTATATTCTGATATCCACTTTTCGGCGAGCTTATCTCCTGCTTTTATGGATTTTTTCACCCATTCCAGCAGGAGTTCTTCTCTAGTCTCCGACTTTAGCCCCCAACCAATATCAGACTGTCTCAACCTTGTAGAAGTATCATACAAACAAATAGCAGCACTTACAGAAATATTAAAGCTTTCACTAAATCCTGACATCGGTATTTTAACAAAAGCGTCCGCTTGCTGCATAACCTGATCTGTTACTCCTTCTAATTCAGTACCGAAAACTAATGCAGTAGGTTTTGAAATATCCAACTGATTTAAATTGTGATCATTTTCATGGGGTGTAGTAGCTACAATTTGAAAACCTTGTGAATGTAAATTCTGAAAACATTCGCTTACATTATCATCGTTTTCTTTGTTGTACCTGTGCAATGAAAGCCATTGATCTGCTCCTATTGTAATTTGTGAGGATGCATCAAATTCATTTTTATTCTCTATAATATGAACATCCTGAATACCAAATCCATCACAACTGCGCAATACTGCACTAGCATTATGTGGTTGATAAATATCCTCTAAAACAACGGTGATATGTTGTGTTCGTTTATCAAGAACTTCATTAATTCTTGACCATCTAGCTTCAGAAATAAATCCTTTTAAATATTCTATTAGTTCTGTTTTCATCCCAAAAAATAAAAAAGCCGTTCCTTATTCAGAAACGGCTTAATTGAAATTAAATAACTTTATTCACATCGAAAGGTAAATCCTTTTTTACGGATTGTTTCTATATAATCTGTTTCCGTGTATTCGCGAATTTTCTTTCTCAAATAACTGATGTACACATTAATATAATTAGTCTGTGTATCAAAATGTATGTCCCAAACCTTCTCTGCTAGTTCTTCTTGCGTTATAATTCTGTTCTTATTCTTTATAAAGTAAACTAGAAGGTTAAACTCATTGTTCGTTAACTGTAATTTATTATCGTTAACAGTACATTCTCGCTTTAATAAATGGACATTTATTTCACCACAAACTAAAATTTGGTCTCCCGAAGATTCTGCTCTTCTTTGGATGGCCTCCATTCTGGCTAGCAATTCTTCGGTATTAAATGGTTTGGTCAGATAATCGTCAGCACCTACTTTTAAACACTTAACTTTCACATCCGATTCTTGTTCTCCGGAAAGAATAAGTACAGGAGTTGTTACTCCTTCATCTCTAATTTGCTTACAAACCTCATAACCGTCTCCATCCGGCAAACCCAGATCAAGTACAATCATTTCAAATTTCTCCTGTATCGCTAATGTTTGTCCATCTTTGGCTGTTTCAGCTGTGATAACAGAATTGCCATTATGCTCTAACACGGCCTTCACTAGTGTTCTAACGGAAGGATCATCCTCTACAACAAGAATTTTCATAAGTAATCAATGATTAATGATCGCATGAGCAATCTTATTTTAATATTGGTTAGAAAAAATTAACAAACATTAGAAAGAAAACCTAACTACATGCAAACTTTATTTATTAAGGGTATCCTAATTCGGTTAACCAAGCAACAGTTTCATCGATATAAATACTAGTCAACCTATGTTCAGCATCAACAGATATAAAAGATGCATCAAATCCTGCATGTTTTAGATTTTCTATTTCTTTTTTCTGAGGTTCAGCAAGAACACTCTGATCGGATTTTCCATGTACTGCGAGTACTTTAATATGGTTTGCCTTACTTAACCGACCTTCAAAAGCTTCTGTTTTTATTCTTGCCCCAATTATAACAGCCTCATTTACATGTTTCCATCTTGACAGCATAAAATAGCCTGCTAAATATCCACCCATTGAGTATCCAAAAAGACAAATACGAGTTACATTGATATTTACTATCAAGCTATCAATTATTTCCTGAATAAATTCAGAAGACAGCTCCATAGATTTTATAAACTGATCTTGTTCCCCATCATATAAATACCAAGCTCTTCCCCAATCTTCTACTTTTCTTGATCGGGTCTCATCATAAACAGGATATGGAGCTTGGATAAACAAATGATATGCATCTAAGTTCAACATACCCTCTACCAAAGCTTCGAAACGCTGAATATTTTGTCTGTAACCATGTAAATAAACTATCAGCGGTTTATTCTCTGAGTTTCCTGTTTCATAAAGCTTATAAGGCACTTCAATTTTGAAGGATGACTTACCAGTTAATAATACTTCTTTCATATGTTATACTTTACTACAAATGATTTTAAAATTTAAATTAATAAAATTATGCATTGGCATTTGAGATGATACCTCTTACTTTTGGAGAAGTAAATCAACATCAGAAAAAATACTTATGTCAGATATTCGCACCGATTGGACCAAAGATGAAATTTCAGAAATTTATAACACTCCTCTTATGGAGCTTATCTATAAAGCTGCTACAGTCCACCGTGAATACCATGAAACCGGCGAAGTGCAAGTTTGTACCCTTCTTTCCATTAAAACCGGAGGTTGCTCTGAAGATTGCTCCTACTGCCCTCAATCCGCTCGTTATGACACCGGAGTAGAATCTGAAAAACTAATGCCAAAAGAAATGATTCTTGCTTCAGCTGAAAGAGCCAAAGAAGCTGGAAGCACTCGCTTTTGTATGGGAGCTGCATGGAGAAGTGCTCGTAGAAACAAAGACTTTGACGAAGTATTAGATGTTGTTTCTTCAGTTGCTGATATGGGTTTGGAAGTTTGCGCAACTCTTGGAATGCTTAATGATGAACAAGCTGCACAACTTAAAGAAGCCGGATTATATGCTTACAACCACAATCTAGATTCCAGCGAAGATTTTTATAAAAAGATAATCACCACTCGTTCTTATGATGACCGCTTAGACACCATCAAAAAAGTTCAGGATAATAATATCTCCGTTTGTTCAGGTGGTATTATTGGAATGGGTGAAACACATGAAGACCGAATCGGTTTGCTTTACACGCTTTCTAATTTAGAGCAACATCCGGAATCAGTTCCTGTAAATGCGTTGATAGCCGTAAAAGGAACGCCGATGGAAAATCAGCCTAAAGTACCAAGTTGGGATATGGCAAGAATGATTGCAACTGCCAGAATTTTGATGCCACAATCTATGGTTCGACTTTCAGCCGGACGAGTTCGCATGAGTTTTGAGGAACAAGCTCTTTGTTTTATGGCAGGTGCTAATTCTATCTTTACCGGAGAAAAATTACTAACCACTGACAATAATGTACTAGACGAAGATATGCATATGTTTGAATTGTTTGGATTGAAACCAAGACCTTCTTACAAAAATGCAAAACCGGAGCATGTGCCTGTTCAGGTGTAATCAATGGTAAACATTTACAAACTCTTTCTTAGCATTACTTGAAAATTTGAGATAAGAAGGTGACTTTCATTGAACTTTAAAAAATTGGCGCATGAAATCACTTTCTTTAATTTCACTTATTTTTTTAACTACAATTTCCTGTACCTCAGAAAAAAAAGAACGAGTTATTCAAGCTGACTTCGAAACTGTACAGGATTCTACCTCCATCCTCTTCTCTGTTGAAGGATTAAGTGAACCCGAAGCAGTTCGATACGACAAATCCCAAAATGTTTATTTCATTTCTAATTTCAATGGTGGTGGAAATGATCTTGATTCCAACGGATTTATTACAAAAGTAGATTCAGATGGAAATGTTAGCTCGCTTAAATTCATAACCGGCACAGAAGAATTCCCGTTGCATGCCCCTCGAGGAATGTTTATCGAGAGTGGGTCTCTTTGGGTTGCAGATGTAGCAGGAGTTCATGTATTTGATACCAAAACCGGAATCCAGCAAAAGTTTATTGATTTCAGTTCTTTCGAACCCGGTTTTTTGAATGATGTTTCAAGTGATGGTTCAGGAAGTATTTATGTTACTGATACCGGAAAACCTGTTGTTTATAAAATCGAGAATAACTCCCCTTCTATATTTTTAGATTCGTTGGAAATTTATCCAAATGGAATTACCTATGATGAAGAAAACAAGTTATTTATACTTGCACCATGGCGCAGAGATACTACTTTTTATTCATTTAATTCAGCAGCAGAAGTTAGGACTCACTACTCTTATCAAGGCGGTAATTTTGATGGTTTAGAATTTGATGAAGGTATGCTAATGGTAGCAAGTCAGGTTGATCAAAGTATTCGCGTTCATGATGGAACTTCCAATAAAATTTTGATTAAGACTATTGGCAGACCCGCTGATATTGGAATTGACAGAGCTAATAAAATTATTGCAGTTCCATATATTGCACTAAATAAAGTTGATTTCTGGAGTTTTGCTAAAAGATAAATCTACTTTTATTACAATTTCGTAGTATAGAAAAAGCTCAAAATTCAAATACGTTGATTTAAGGAATGACGAATATTACCGACGAGAAAAAAGAACTCGATCGCCTTACAAAATTATCAGATTATGACATTGATTACTCTAAAGATTTTGAAGATTTAGATGATCTTTCAAAACTAGCCGCTCACATTTCAGGTACCCCAATTTCTCTGATAAACTTAATTGGCGCAAATACGCAATGGGCAATCTCTGAGTATGGTATCGATCAAAGTCAGATGCCTAGAAAGGATTCAATTTGTGATTATACTATTAATGAAACGGACTTTTTAGAGCTAAAAAACCTCGACGAAAGTAACGAATTCAAAGACAAACCTTATGTAGCGGGAGATCCGAATCTCAAATATTATTTTGGAGTTCCATTAAAAAGTAAAGATGGTGTAAATATCGGTGCTGTTTGTGTAATGGATCAAATCAATCATTCATTTTCTCCCGAAAAAATTGAAATGTTCAAGATCATTGCAGATGAGGTGATGAGACGTTTAGAGCACCGAAAATTGGTAAAAGATTTGAGAGAAGCGCTTGAAGAGGCTGATGATATATCGAGAAAAGTAAGCCATGATATACGAGGACCAATTGGAGGGATAATCGGACTTTCTCAGATCATAAAAGATAACGCAGAAGATCAGGACCTTTCTG
>Ga0189275_100335_pt1 | contig 26761 bp, 24 predicted proteins | sample N19A6minimetaG_FD_130329 | JGI IMG/M metagenome (GOLD analysis project Ga0189275, IMG submission 130329) | Marine microbial communities from the Costa Rica Dome - N19 A6 mini metaG | ecosystem: Environmental > Aquatic > Marine > Oceanic > Photic zone | place: Costa Rica: the Eastern Pacific...
CTGAAGTCCCACCCTGCTCCGGAAAAGGTAGATTGTGTATGCATTTCTGAAGTGGTTTTGCTCGTAGCTTCACCGTCTGCACTGGTTGCCAACCCACTACTCCCTGTATCCCAAAAACTATTGGTAACGGTTCCGGAGTTTCGTTCTCCCACTAAACCACCTGAACCTCCGTTTGGAGCAGAAGCCTCTCCTGTAGAAAAACTATTCAAAATTGTACCACCTTGCAGTCGAGCAACTAACCCGGAAGCTCCATAATTAGATGAAGAAGCTTTAGCATGGGAGTATGAATATTTTAGATTAGCGTTAGCTCCACCCAGCATTGTTCCAAGTAAACCACCGGTATGATTTCTACCATTAAGCTCTCCTGTTGAGAAAATATACTCAACTGTACCGTTAAGATGTCCTGCAAGAGCACCTACATATTCATCTCCTTTAATATCTACATCAACCAAACCAAGGTTTTTTACACTAATTACATTACTGCTTCCACTGATATGACCAAATAAACCAACATAGTCAGTTCCCGCCCTGTTAATATAAAGCCCATAAATAACGTGTCCGTTTCCATCAAAACTAGCTCTGTACCACGTTGGGTAATCAGGAGTTCCTATAGGTTCCCACCCCTGTCCATTATTCCAGTTTTTAGTGTCTCTAGCATCAATATCATTCATTAGTACAAAATGAGTTCCTGATGAACCATAGTTTCTGATCTCATTTAATTCCGTAAGATTTGTAATCTGATAAGGATTTCCTGAAGAGCCATCACCACCGGCAAATTGTGCTTTTAAAGTATTTGAGTGCAAAATGAAAAAGCAACAAAAAAAGATAGCAGTTTTGCAGATGATGGAATTACACACACCTGTTTTTAGTCTTATAAAAAATAGTAGCAACATCAACGTATAGATTTGTTTTAGTCCTTTAAGTAAGTAAAACGACCGCAGTCATTTTGCTTCGAAACAATACTTGTAAACACTAAAACAAACGTGCCAAAAAACGTAAGAAACGTGTCAATTTATACGTAACATCTTTCTCTTACACACACTAAACCTATATTATATTTAACTTACGAAAAGTAAAAAGTATAAAATTTATTGTGACTAACTTAATATGATAAGTGTCGCATTTTTGGAAAAAATGTCCATGAATAATTACTTGAGTTAATAAAAAATAATTCTACTTTAAGAATATAATATTAAGTATATCTCAATTGGCTTTTTAGAAATCGTATGGGGGACTTTTTTTTAACACCAATGTCGATTCCATTGTTAGCAAAATTTTTGCTTTCAATCACTATCACCTGTTATATTTTATTTTTTATCCCCAAAAGTAAAACTGTTTCTTGGTTCACCGCATATTTAATCTGTTACACTTTACTTGATTTTTTTGCTTTTTTGGGACAAACCATACATTCTGAATTAAATGAATTAAGCCTGCCACTACAATATTTATCAGGTTTTGGAATGGCATTCTCATTCGTCCAATTTGCATATCTATTTAACGAGAATTTCTTTAGAAGGGAGCGAGATAGGTTTAATTATTTATTTGGAGCTATTGGCATCTGCTGCTTTCTGTACATTCTTTTTGCAATGTCTAAAATTGGGCTTGGTGATTATACAGAAATTCAAACCTTTGCTTTTTATCCTTTAACATGCCTTTTATGGGCAACCATTATATTTTATCGAAAATATAGAAAAGCCCAAAAAGACAATCCCCAACACAAAAGTAGATACCTTTCTTTTTTTGCTCTTTCTGCTCTAGCGATAGCTGTTTCTTTTAGTGTTGTATTCAAAGCCCTAGGCTTAATCAGTTCAACTGCTAATATGATCATATTTTTTGTATTGAACTTGATTATAATAACTTTGCTTACAGTTAATTTTATCAATTATCTGGCAGAAAAAACCACTGTTCTTGTTAAGCTTATTGGCTTGTCTTTGGTCTTATTTATTACTGTAATTGGTTTGCAGGGAATCCTAATAATACCGGAACTCGATTCGGAAAGTAGCGCGAACATTGTTCTGTCAACACAAGCTCTTCAACAGGTCCATAACCAAGTAGAGCCTTATGCTTTATTCTTAATCGCTTCTATATTGGTCATTATAATTGTATTTCCTTTCTTCTATAATAAAAGCGTATTACGCCCTCTTAAGACACTACTCAATGGCGTTGATCAGATAAATCAAGGCAATCTTAGAGTTAAAATACCTGTAAAAAGTCAAGACGAACTTGGAGTTGTAACAAATCACTTTAACATTATGGCTCAAAATCTTCTAAAAGCCAATAATGAACTAAAGAACTATGCAGAAGAATTAGAAAATCGAGTTCAAAAACGCACAGAGGAGCTTAACTCAAAAACGAAACTTCTTGAAGTACAAACCCAAGAGTTGGAAAGAATGGATAATTTTCGATCAAAATTATTCATGGATATATCACATGAACTTCGCACTCCAATTACCTTAGTTTCTGGTCCGATTAAAAATCTGTTATCAAAAAATAATCTTGGGAAAGAAGTAGAGCAACAACTTAAAGTATCTCTAAGAAATTCCGAACGACTAAAAAAATTAGTAGAACAAATCATTGAGATTAACAGACTAGAATCTCATCAACTTGTTGTTAACATTGAAAAAATTGACGTGTGTAAAAAATTGGATTACTTAGCTGGTTCTTACGAAAGTCTATTCTCTCAAAGTAAGATTAAATTTGAGAAAAATATCCCTTCTCATTCTATTGAGTTGCATCTTGATGTTGATAAATTTGAAAAGATTATTACCAACCTAATTTCGAATGCAATCAAATTTACCCCAACCAACGGCTTCGTTAATCTCATTTTAAATGAAAATGAAAACCATATAGAAATTAATATTTCTGATAACGGAAAAGGCATAGGAAAAGATAAATTGCCTTCTATTTTTGACCGATATCAAACCAGTGCTTCTGATAACCCTGAATACAAAGAAGGACTTGGAGTGGGTCTTGCAATCACTAAAGAATATGTACACTTGCATAGCGGAGAAATTTCTGTAGAAAGCAAATTAGGTGCGGGAACAACTTTCACAATTTTGTTTCATAAAGGAACTGACCATCTTGGAGATATTGAAAGTGTAGAAGAATCACCAAAAAATTCTTCTGACGATTTCATTGAACAATCCGAACTATTAGAATTTAAAAACAACGAACAAAGCATAACAAAAATGCTTTCCACAAAAGCTGATATTCATATAGTAGAAGACAATTCCGATATGTCTGACTATATAAAAGGAATTTTGGAAAATGAGGGTTATAAAGTTTCAACTTCTATGCATGGACAAGACGCCTTGACTTTTCTTGAGTCAGCAGATCCTCACTTAATCATTAGCGACATAATGATGCCTGTTATGGACGGCATGGAGTTTCTTGAAGAGCTACGTTCACTAGACCGATTTAAAAGCACCCCTACAATCTTTCTTTCAGCTCGTTCTGATTTAGAAGGAAGACTGCAAGGCTTCCGACTTGGAATTAATGATTATTTAGTAAAACCTTTTAATACTGAAGAACTTCTTTGCCGCATAACAAACTTACTAGAATTTAGTCAGACTAGAAAAAAAACAGCTATTGAATTATCAGAGGAAGACGGCCTCTCAGTTGACCAAGAGTTTATAAATTCTCTCACAATATTAGTTGAAGAACGAATGGCTAATACTGATTTCAATGTAGAAGAACTAGCTGCAGAAGTGGCCATGAGCAGAAGTACTTTATACAGAGAGATTAAAAAAACGACCGGACTTTCTGCTGCCACTTTTGTTAAAGAAATTCGACTTCAAAAAGCACGACAAAAACTTGAAAATAGATTAATCAAAAATATCAGTGAACTTTCTTATGAAGTTGGGTTTTCAACTCCTTCCTATTTTAGCAAGATGTATCAAAAACGGTTTGGCAAAAAACCTTCCAGCTATCTAACATAGTTTCGAACTCTATGAATCCAAAAAATCTTAAAAAATCTGATTTACTAGCAGGGGATATACTTTTATGTGTGTTTGAGCATCCCGGAGCTGAGGCTTATTTTGAATCATTAATAGATATTATTAAGTATTACAACTATAAAAATGATGCTGATCGTAAGAAATTTCTCGAAAATGCTTTGATTATTTTGAGAGGTTTAATCATCACATTTGATGATGACATATATACTCACGCCGCTTTTTGGGATGGGAAAGCTGTTGTAGAAGCAGGTTTATCGGGAGTAAAAGCCAATCCTATAGATCACTATAAAAATACAATTACTGATATCTATCGTTTTACTAAAAATGGTCAAGAACTTAATAGTGAAGAATTCCCATGCTTACCATTGGTTGAAAAAGCGCATTGGCTTGTTGATCAAAACCTTAGTTATTCTTACGAAACAGCATATTTATATATACTTCTTTGCTTAACAAGATGGAAACGAGAAGATTGGATTTATGCCATGAAAGAATCTCTAAAAAACAGATTGTCCGCTAATAATTCTGCATATATCGAATTAATATTTAGCCTATATCACGACAAAATTATACTACTTTTTGAATGGATGGCTGATGAATTAATTCGACAAATTGTAGCATTTAGAAAAGACGATGGATTAGTTTGCTCAGAGACGGTTGCAAAGATATATAACGAAGCCAAGCCCGAAGGTAGTTACCATATTGAAAAACCACTCAATATAACCACCAGTACTTCTTTTGATTCCAAACAACTTAAAAATGAAAATGTAAATGAAGCTGTTTTTGCGGAACTTTCAGAATCTCTTGATGAAATGCCGGCTATGTACTCCAAAAGTTTAAGAACTTCTCTTACATCGTCAGAAAATGTAATAGATATTGAATACACGCCGCATGATCTGGCACGTTCGATAAACACTTATTTAGTGGGAAGACTCGATCTTAGTTGAAAAAAACCCCGGAAGAGTTAACTCACGGGGTTTTTAATCTCTGCTATTAAGTAAAACTCAGACTAAGAAATCTTTAAGATTAAGTCTGCAGTTCTCATAGAGTATCCGGCTTCATTATCGTACCAGCCAATAATCTTTACTAAATTGCCATCAACCTTAGTAAGATCGCTGTCAAAAATATTAGAATGCGGATTTCCAATTATATCAGTAGATACTAGAGGATCAGTAGCGTATTCAAGAATTCCTTTCATTGAACCTTCAGCTGCTTTTTTGAATGCTGCGTTTACTTCCTCAGCCGTAGTTTCTTTTTCAACTTCACAAACAAAATCAGTTAAAGAACCAGTTGGCGTAGGAACACGAACCGCTCCGCCATCTAATTTACCATCCAAGTGCGGAAGCACTAAACCAACCGCTTTTGCTGCTCCTGTTGATGTTGGAATAATATTAATTGCAGCTGCACGAGCCCTTCTTAAGTCTTTGTGTGGCGCATCTAAGATTCGTTGGTCACCTGTGTAAGCATGGATAGTTGTCATAAATCCTTTTTTAACACCAAATGCGTCATCAAGAACTTTCACCATTGGTGCCAAGCAGTTTGTTGTACAACTGGCATTTGAATAGATTAACGTTTCGTCATCAATCACCTCATTATTTACACCAAGAACAACAGTTTTAACCCCACCTTTTGCCGGAGCTGAAATAATCACTTTCTTAGCACCAGCTTCCAAATGCTTGCTTGCACTTTCTTTATCTACAAAAAAACCGGTTGACTCTATTACAACATCAACACCCAGATCTCCCCAGTTTAAATTAGCCGGATCTCTTTCTGCGGTAACTGTAAAGCTCATATCATTGATGGAGATTTTATCACCGTCTACAGAAACGGAACCATCGAAAGTTCCCTGAGACGAATCATACTTAAAAAGATGAGCCAATGTGTTTGTATCGGTAAGGTCGTTCACCCCAACGATATCAATTTGATCACTGTATTTAGCAAGGATTGACCTGGTAACCATTCTACCTATACGACCAAATCCGTTAATTCCGACTTTAATTTTTGACATTTTATACCTGTTTTTTTGATGGTCAATTTTGATAATTTTAAAAATTAACCCTTTATATAACTTTCTTTTTCAGGTTCTAAAAATACTACTACTAGCTACCATATTCAATGATTTTAACCTATAAGCGTAATAGATAAACACCAATTTCTATTGGTAGCGCTTTTCCGCCATTTTAATATATTAACTTTTCAAAATTCGTTTTCTGTTTTAATCTCTTTTCATTTTAAACAAAAGCTTTTTAACTAAAAATCAATTCTCTAGTTCTCATAAGTTACTAGAAGCAGTATCTTTGTTGTTCCAGAACTCGAATTTTAGGTTTCTAATATTTTTTAATGAACAAAAACTATACAATACTCATAGATTGTGAAGACGATAAAGGATTGGTATTTAAGATTACGGATTTAATTTATCGTCATGGATTAAATATCACTTCTAACAGGGAATTCGTAGACCACGAATCACGTCATTTTTTTATGAGAACGGTGGTAATCGGTCAACTTAATACTACAGAAATAAAACATGAGTTATCCCAAATCTTGCCAAAAAATGCTCGTATCCAAGTTTCATCATCACAAAAGAAAAAGGTGGTCCTTTTAGCTACTAAAGAGCATCATGTTCTTGGTGATTTACTAATCAGACACGAGTTTGATGAAATAAATGCTGAAATACTTGGAGTAATAAGTAATCATGAAATCTTAGAACCGCTTGTTCAAAAATTTAATCTGCCTTTTCATTATGTACCTCATCAAGGAATTGACCGTGATGAGCACGAGAATAAGATTTTGAAAATTATTGCTGAGTATTCTCCTGATTTTCTGGTGCTCGCAAAATATATGCGTATTCTTAATCCCGAATTTGTAACACCATACGAAAATAGAATAATCAACATTCATCATTCTTTCCTACCTGCATTTATAGGAGCTAAGCCATATAAACAAGCGTACGATCGCGGAGTTAAAATAATTGGAGCTACTGCTCATTTTGTAAATACAGCCTTAGATGAAGGCCCTATTATCACCCAATCAACGGGCAGAGTAGATCATACTCATAATGAAAAGCAAATGGCTCAACTTGGAAAAGAAATCGAGAGTAGAGTCTTGTCAGAAGCGCTTCAATTAGTATTTGAGGATAAAGTATTTATCAAAGGTAACAAGACCGTAATTCTGAATTAAGAGCTTTTATTCTGATTGAAAACGAATGTGCTAATCACCTATCAAACCATGCATATTTTGGGTATTTTGTAATTCATTAAAAAAACTACTCTATTCCTACATGGACAACAACGACATTTTCAGAAGATTACGATACATACTAGGCTACAACGATCTTAAAATGTCGGAAGTCTTTGGATTGGCTAACGATCCGATCGAACAAGCAAGAGTTACTACTTGGCTCAAAAAAGATGAAGACCCAGATTTCGTAAAAATGTCTGATGTGGCATTGGCTACTTTCCTAAACGGATTAATCAATCAAAAACGTGGGAAGAAAGAAGGTCCGCAACCAGCTCCTGAACAAGAAATGAATAACAACATCGTATTCAGAAAGCTGCGAATCGCTTACAACCTGCAAAGTGATGATATTTTGGAAATGTTTGATTCGGTTGATAAAAGTATCAGTCCACATGAGCTAAGTGCTTTTTTCAGAAAGCCAACTTCAAGCAAATACCGGGAATGCAATGATCAGTATTTACGACATTTTCTTAGTGGGCTCCAGGAGAAGTTTAGGGGTTAATTTTCTTCCAGTTTTAAACGCAAAGAGATATACTTGCGATTGGATAATAATATAAGCTTTGAAAGTTCATCAAAAACTGGGCTTATAAACAGGAAGTCGGGGCAATAAAAAACATCTCAAAACGAGATGGCTAGTAAATTAAAAACTATCCAGAGTCTTATTCTTTTTCACCTTTGGAAACTTTTGCCATTGCGGCGGCTCCAAAAACAACTCCAAGCGAAAGCCAAAGTGCTAAGTTATCTGTAATTATTCCGACTACAGTTCCGAAAACTATCCCTAAAGCCATTGCGTTTTTCTTGTTCATAATAATTCTCTTTTATTAAACTTTGTGTAGTTCACAAGTACCCACACAATTATAAAACGGAGAATCGAACCTAAAGTTACAACCTTTACTTTTTGAAGTATTTTGTTATTTATACACCTGAATGAAAAATTAATCAGAATTTTCAGGATTCTAAGACTTGTAGGATTGAATCATTTCTATCTTGAAAATCCTACTTCAAAAATGGAAGTTAATTATCGTACATCTACAAGAATCACTTTGGGATAAAAAAAGCCATCCCGAATTGAGATGGCTTAGAAATTTTAGAAGAAGATTCCGCATCAAGTGCGGAATGACTGGTTAAGACTAGCTTACCAACGCCTTCATATAATCTCTACGCATTTCAGCGATGGCAGAAATTGAAATTCCAACCGGACAAACAGCTTCACATTCTGCAAAGTTTGAACAGTCGCCAAATCCTTCTTCTTTCATTTGGTCAACCATAGCAATTGCTCTGTTGCTACGCTCAACTTCTCCTTGTGGAAATTTATTCAAGTGAGCCAATTTAGCTCCCGTAAACAATGAAGCAGAAGCATTCGGGCATGCAGCCACACAAGCGCCGCAACCTATACAAGTTGCATAATCAAATGCCTCGTCCGACTTCTCTTTTTCTACCGGCAACGCATTGGCTTCCTGAGCAGATCCTGTTTTCACGGAAACATATCCACCAACTTCAATGATTCTATCAAACGCACCACGATCTACAACTAGATCTTTAATGATCGGAAATGCAGCTGCTCTTGGCGGCTCGATAGTGATTTTATCACCATTTTTGTAGTTCCGCATGTGCAACTGGCAACAAGCAACTTTGGCTTTCGGTCCGTGTGCTTGACCGTTAATTACTAAATTACAAGAACCGCAAATCCCCTCACGGCAATCATAATCGAATTCAACAGGATCTTTACCTTCCAGTTGTAATTCTTCGTTGAGAACATCCAACATTTCAAGGAAGGACATATGCTCATTTACTGTATCTAAAGTGTATTCTTCGAAATGTCCCGGAACATCAGGTCCATCCTGTTTCCAGTATTTCAAATGAATGGTCATGTCTTTGCTCATAATTTTCTTCATTTTTGCCACAAAAACTCTAAAACACGAAAGTTTTATTTAAAGAGTTTCACCTGCTTTTGTGGTTTTGTGTTTAGTGGCTATTACTTGTATGATCTCTGTTTTAGTTCAACGAACTCAAATTCTAAATTTTCTTTGTGCAGTTCTTCTTGAAGCTCTCCATTTACACCTTTGAATTCCCAGGCTGCAACATATGAGAACTCTTCGTCGTTACGAATTGCTTCTCCTTCTTCAGATTGGTATTCCTCACGTAAATGACATCCGCATGATTCTTTTCTTTCAAGGGCATCTTTAGCCATCAATTCAGCCAACTCAAAGAAATCAGCTACACGACCTGCAAATTCCAGATACTTATTGTAGTTATTCTTTTCGCCCGGCACATATACGTTTGTCCAGAATTCTTCTCGAAGTTCCTGAATTTCCTTAATCGCTTTTTTAAGATCTTCTTCATTTCTGGCGATTCCGATGTTATCCCAAACAATCTTACCCAGTGTTCTATGAAAATCTACAATGGTTCGCTTACCGTTGATATTCAGCAGCTTGTCGATGTTATCCTGAGCTTCCTTTTCCGCGGATACAAAAGCATCGTGATCTGTTCCGTAGCGTGTGCCTGGTTTCACGTCAGCAAGATAATTACCGATTGTTGCAGGAAGCACGAAATAGCCATCACTTAAACCTTGCATTAATGCACTGGCTCCAAGTCTGTTTGCTCCGTGATCAGAGAAATTAGCTTCTCCGGTTGCGAAAAGTCCGGGAATGTTGGTCATCAAATTGTAATCAACCCACAGACCACCCATTGTATAATGCACCGCCGGGTAAATTCTCATTGGTTGTTCATATGGATTTTCTCCTGCGATGTTTTCATACATATCAAACAGGTTTCCATATTTTGCTTCAACGGTATCTTTTCCATCACGTTTTATTACATCACGGAAATCGAGATATACCGAAAGTCCGGTTGGTCCTACTCCGAGTCCTTCATCACAAACAATTTTGGCATTTCTGGAAGCCACATCACGAGGAACTAAGTTTCCGAAGCTCGGATATTTTTCTTCCAGATAATAAAAACGTTCTTCATCCGGAATGTCGTTTGGATGACGATCATCTCCTTTCTTTCTTGGAACCCAAACACGACCATCGTTTCTCAAACTCTCACTCATCAATGTAAGTTTGGATTGGTAATCTCCTGAAACAGGAATACAGGTCGGGTGAACCTGAACATAACACGGATTTGCAAAAAGAGCCCCTTTTCTGTGAGCTCTCCAAGCAGCTGTTACGTTCGAATTCTTTGCATTTGTAGAAAGATAGAATACGTTCCCATATCCACCGGTTGCAAGAACAACCGCATCAGCTTCCCATTTCTTCAATTCTCCGGAAACCAAATCACGAGTGATAATTCCACGAGCTTTACCGTCGATAATAACAACTTCCAACATTTCGTGGCGAGGATGATATTCAATTCCGCCTTCGTTTACTTGGCGCATCATCGCCTGATAAGCACCTAGCAATAACTGCTGTCCGGTTTGACCACGTGCATAAAACGTTCTGGAAACTTGCGCTCCACCAAATGAACGGTTGGCAAGTAATCCGCTGTACTCACGAGCAAATGGAACGCCTTGAGCTACTGCCTGATCAATAATTTCGTTGGCAACTTCCGCAAGCCTGTATACATTAGATTCTCTGGATCTGTAATCACCACCTTTGATAGTATCATAAAATAACCGCCAGATGCTATCGCCATCATTTGGATAATTCTTAGCCGCATTAATTCCACCTTGAGCTGCAATACTGTGTGCACGTCTGGCAGAATCTTGAATACAAAAGCTTTTCACATTGTAGCCAAGCTCAGCCATACTTGCAGCGGCTGCTCCACCAGCTAATCCGGTTCCAACAACGATTACTTCATATTTCCTTTTGTTGTTTGGAGCAACAAGCTTCATTTCTTTCTTGTGCTTACTCCACTTCTCTTTTAATGGTCCTTCGGGTGCTTTTGAGTCTAATTTCATAATTGTATTGCCACGGAATCACAAAACCACGAATTAATTTACTATTCGCTTAATGCCTCTTCCAATATTTGTTACGTTAAAATTTATAAGATAGCCCAATCTATTGTTAGTCAATTTTAAATGACTCAAAACCTGAGCTTTCCACACCGGATTCATTTTATCTACTGCCTTTAATTCGCAAATAATCTCTTCTTCAACCAAAAGATCTAACCTGAATCCTTCATCAAATGTTTTTCCATCATAATTGATGGGTACTGCAACCTGCCTTTCTACTTTAAATCCTCGTTTATGTATTTCATGAGCCAAACAAACTTCATACACTTTTTCTAATAATCCAGACCCTAATTCTTTGTGCACCTTAAAAGCCGAATCTACTATTTCCTTACCGATAAGATTCAATCGATCAGGGATAACCTCATGCTTTTTAGTGTTTTCGTGAATTAGTGGCATTTTTAGTTTTAATAAGAGATTAATGAGCCTTCACCGCCGGTAAAATAAATATAAAGCGGAATGAAAATGAAGAGGAGCATTATAACTATTGCAAAGGCATACGCTCCCATTTGTACTTTCTTTGAGGTTTCTTTGCTTTTCATCGAGAGGGAAGTAAATGCACTCCAAAAACCATGCGATAAATGTAAAATTGCTAGCGATAAAACAACTACATAACCCACCACAATCCAGGTTTTCTGAAACTCTTCAATCACCAATTTTCTCAGATCCCGAATTTCAACTCCATCAACCATTGTTGTGTACTCGGCTCCAAATTTAAAGTGTATTATATGCAACACTAAAAAGATCAAAATAACCGAACCGGATATGATCATGCTTCTTGAAGCAAGACTTTGATGACTTGGTCCGCCTTTGGTTTTATATTTTTTATAACCTTCCGGACGAGCTTTTCGACGATTCCACCAGATTGAAACCCCCAAAACGGTATGATACAAAAAGAAAAAAGCGAGCCCTGCTTCAGCTACATATAATAAGAAGCCAAGATCTTCTAATGTTTTGGTATAAAGGTTGAATGCGTCCGGACCGCCGAAGATGGAAAGATTCCCTGCGATATGACTAATGAGAAACAGCATCAGAGCGATACCTGTAATCCCCGTCATGATTTTGCGTCCTACTTGCGAATTAATCGCTTTTATAAATGAGGGCATGCTAGTTTTTATAGTTAGTTCTGAAAAATTTCAACAAGCTTGTACGTACTTTAGTTTCAATTTTAGATGAAACCTAAATACAGCTTTTATAGATTTGAAAAATCGCTTTTTCCCTTTTCAATGGCAAGGTGGATTCACTCTAAATATGAAGTATCAACTGATATAAATATTCTTTTACTTTTAGCTCTTTAATTAATCCCTCTATTTCTGAAAACAGTATCTAACATATTCACCTCTGAACTTAAAGATCGAGGGTCCAAATTTCTTGGTTATTTATTTCCTTCTAAAACAGAAGAAGAATTTAATAATGAGCTTCAGAAGCTGAAAACTGATCTTTGGGACGCTTCTCATCATTGTTATGGATACAGAATTGGAGCAACAGAAACTGCAGAATTTAGTAGTGACGATGGAGAGCCATCAGGCACAGCAGGACTTCCTATTTTAAATACCCTTCGCTCCTTTGATCTTATTGATGTTGGAGCTGTGGTAGTACGATATTTTGGAGGTACTAAATTGGGAAAAACAGGTTTAATCGAAGCTTATGGAGAATCTACTCAGTTAGCTATCAATTCAGCTAAACTACTCCAAATTAAACTGGTTCAGTTTATCGAAGTAATATATCCCTATTCTCAAGAGAATGTAATGAACAAGCTTGTTCTAAACTATGAATTAGTTGAACAGAAAGCCGAGTATCTTGCCAATGTAAGTAAGTTATTTGCTTGTCCTATTAACAAGGTTTCTCGCGCAGAAAAAGAGCTTCAAGCAGTTGAGCATCTCTCTGTTAAACATGAGATGTTACATAAAAGTTACATTTACCTGTAGCTCTTTCGTATATATTCATGTGCAAGGCAATCCGCTTTTCGAGTTGTTACGTTCTCTTATTTAACTATCTTAATTCGGAAATTCTTCAGTTTAGATAAAATTTATTCTCATTATGAAAAAAGATATTCACGATCAAGTTTCAACCTATTACGGGGAAACGCTGCAAACTTCTGCTGATCTTAAAACCACTGCTTGTTGTACCGATATTGAATATCCACGGCATATAAAAGACATTTTAGGTCAGCTACATGATGAGACCATGTCTAAATATTATGGATGTGGACTTACAATTCCTACAAATCTAAATGGATTATCTGTTTTAGATTTAGGCTCAGGATCAGGTAGAGACTGTTTCGTAGCTAGCAAATTGGTCGGAGAAAAGGGACGCGTGATTGGCGTAGACATGACGGATGAACAACTAAAAGTTGCCAACGATCATAAAAAATATCATGCCGACAAATTCGGTTACGCGAATGTAGAATTTCAAAAAGGTAATATTGAAGAACTCCACAAGCTAGATATTAAGGATAACTCCTTAGATCTAATTATTTCAAATTGTGTAATCAATCTTGCTACTGATAAAAAGGCCGTGCTTAAAGGTGCTTATAATCTACTGAAAGAAGGCGGTGAAATTTACTTTAGTGATGTTTATTCCGATCGACGTATTCCTCAAGATTTAGTAGATGATCCGGTTTTGTATGGTGAGTGTTTGAGTGGTGCTTTATACTGGAACGACTTTTTAACCATTTCCAAAGAAGTAGGATTCTTAGACCCAAGAACCGTGAGTTCTAACAAAATTGATATCGAAGATGAAGCGCTTGCTGAGAAAATCGGAAACATCAATTTCTATTCTGTTACCTACAGATTGATGAAATTACCAAAATTGGAAAGTGATTGTGAAGATTACGGTCAAGCTGTGCGCTACAAAGGAACTATAGAACATAATAAAGATGCATTTGGGTTAGATGATCATCATTTATTTGAAACCGGACGAATAAAAACGGTTTGCGGAAATACATATATGATGCTCCATGACACAAGATTTAAAGAACATTTTGACTTTTGGGGAGACTTCTCCACTCATTACGGAATTTTTGAAGGATGCGGAGGAAGCGCTCCTTTCAATACAGAAAATAATAATTCAGACGAGGCTATTTCATGCTGTTAAAAGATTTGAAAACTAAATCTCTTAAAGAACAAGAAATAAAACAGAATTTTCACGACAAAGGAAAATTCAGAGAACCTAAGGTCACGGGAAAAGGTGATGACCGTGCTTATGTTGATCTAGTAAATTTGGATACGCTATGGTTCAACACGGGCACGCGTTGTAATCTGCAATGTAAAAACTGCTATATAGAATCTTCCCCTACCAACGATGAGTTACTATACATCACTACTAATGAAGTAAAAACCTATTTGGATGAAATTCGAGACCTCGAATTAACAACTAAACAAATTTCCTTTACCGGTGGTGAGCCATTTCTAAATAAAGATATGGTACCAATTCTTGCGTTATGTATGGAACGTGGATTCAATGTTCTTGTACTTACCAATGCCTATCGAGCCATCGACAAACATTTTGATGAATTAGATGAACTCAACAAAAAATATCCGAACCAACTTACACTTCGTATTTCTTTAGATCATCACACTGAAAAAGTTCACGAAAGAGAGCGTGGTCCTAAGACTTTTGATCGCACACTTTCTACAATGACGAAGCTTGCAGCCATGGGTTTTAAACTAGCTGTTGCAGGACGATCATTAGAAAACGAATCCAGAGATGAAGCTCTTCAAGGATATCAATCTATTTTGGATAAATATCACGTTGGAATAACTGTAACTAACGGCGAAAATATTGTGATTTTCCCGGAAATGACAACCGATCAAGATGTTCCTGAAATTACTACTGATTGCTGGGATATTCTGAACATCAAAGCTCAAGATCAAATGTGTGCTACCGAACGAATGGTTGTAAAACGTAAAGGAACGGATACTCCGGTTGTACTTCCTTGCACGTTGATCGCTTATGATGAGCAATTTGAGCTAGGCACTACACTAAAGGAATCTTTCCAGAAAGTATATCTAAATCATCCATACTGTGCACAATTTTGTGTACTCGGTGGAGCTAGTTGTTCGGCTTAAATTTTCAAAAATTACTAAATCACATTTCATCAAACGCTACGGATTAAAATCCTTGCTGGTGTACTGGTTTAAACCTGATACAGGTTCTCATTTTCTTCAGGTTTACAAGAGAGGACTTTAGTCCGACCGACCTTGACCATTTCTATATTAAAAGCATTATTCATCAAACGCTGCGGATTAAAATCCTTGCTTGTGTACTGGATTAAACCTGATACAGGTTCTCATTTTCTTCAAGTTCACCAAAGAGGACTTTAGTCCGACCGACCTTGACCATTTCTATATTAAAAGCATTATTCATCAAACGCTACGGATTGAAACCCTTGCTTGTGTACTGGATAAACACTTATGCAGGTTCTCATTTTCTTCAAGTTCACCAGAGAGGACTTTAGTCCGACCGGACAATCTTACACAAACAAATCGGTTATCTTTATTTAAACTATTCATAGAAAAAACTAATAGACTTGCTTGTTGAAGGTGTCAATCTTGGTAAAGCATTAAAACCGTAGATTCTATAGGATTGGAGGTGTATTTGGGGTTTTCATTGTGCGGACTAAAGTCCTTACTTGTTAACTTGAATAGTTAATAAGCTAACAGCAATATTTTATCCTGCAGTTTTCGCATGCAATTATATTTAATCTCTTTCAATTAATAGGTCTTGCACAACCAGCAGAAGTATCCTCAGGATGATGAATTAAATATAATTCCCAAATCTATCTGTAAACTTATTTTTAACCTCTCGAAATAGTTTAAGTTCGTACTCTGGATCAAGATTTTCTATTTCAAATATTACTTGAACAAAATCTTTCGCTGTCCACCTCTCATTACTAACCATCCTCTCTTCTCCTTTTTGATATATCATAAAACCCATGTCAGTTCTTAACATATCTAAAAAATTTAGAATTTCTTCTTTTCTATTATTACTTACTCCCACTCCGTATCTAAAAACTTCTCAGGATCAAAAATATCCAGATTAACCGAATCCGGAATTTCCATTTCAGTATACTTTTCTACCAAACCGAGCATTCCATTGGCTTTAAAGATCACTTCAGGAGCAACCCAACCACCTCCCAACTTTTCATAGTTATTGAATTGTACTTCCTGCAGAGTGTTTCCCCTGCCTATGGTAATGTTTCGAACAAAAACAAGCCGTTCGACATCTATCCAGAATTGAGGTTTTGTCGAATCCGCTTCATCTACGCCAACTACATAAACTTTCCTACCACGCCATTCATCTGTGTAAACTTTTGCTAGATCATAACCATTTCTAATCAATTGATTTGCCGTACTGTCAACAGGTTGATGATACACATCAAATCCTAGCACCATTAGGTCATGAACAGTTGAAAACTCTTGAATTTTTTGCCCATTGGCGAAACCATATTGAATGCCATTATTGAACAGGATTCCATTTTCTGAATTCTTTTCATCAAACTTAATTGCCAGCTTACCCGGCATACTCATAATTTCATACCATGTTTGCGTTCTCACAAGATTCTCATTCTGTCCGTAAAAAAAAGTTTCTTGTGTAAAGGTGAAGTTCTTATACCATTCACCTTTGTACTTCTCTTGCATTAAAGAAAGCACTTGAGTACCGGATTCCACGGATTTATCTTGAAAAGCATTAGTAGAATAAAATGGGTAAATAATTAACAGGAATAGTACAGATCTGAATTTCATTGGCAAAACAAATTTTTAGTTACTGTGATGGTAATGATATCAAGAATTAAGAACCTTAAAAATCTATTAAAGCTGAATCAGAATGTTTGCCTATAAAAACCTATTTTTAGTAAAAGATTATTTATGAAGATTTATACAAAAAAAGGCGATTCTGGTGAGACCTCATTGTTTGGTGGACAAAGAGTATCCAAAAGTTCTTTGCGAATTGAAGCTTATGGAACTGTTGATGAACTCAACTCTATAATTGGTGTCGCTATTTCTTACGGTGTTCATGAGCGTACCAAGGAATTACTCGATGAGATTCAAATACAATTATTTGTACTCGGCTCTGACCTCGCGACTCCTCCATCCAAAAAGATAAAAATTGACCGCATTGGAGAAACGGAAATAGCTTTCCTAGAACAAGCTATAGATGAACTTGAAAAACATTTAGAGCCATTAAAAAGCTTCATCCTTCCAGGAGGTTCGCCATCAGGTGCAAACCTGCACGTTAGCAGAACTGTATGCAGAAGAGCTGAACGATTGGCGGTGGAATGCGCAAAAGAAGATGAAATTTCTGAATTTGCCATAAAATACCTCAACAGACTTTCGGATTTCTTATTTGTGGTTGCTCGTTATGAGAATAAAAAATCCGGAAATGAGGAAACTAAATGGCTACCCGGCTCTTAAAATATGGCATTGACAAACAAGCAAAAATCGTACATCAAAAAGCATTTAAAGAATAAAAGTGCCAAGAAAATAGCTTCTGATCTTAACTTGGAAGATTCGGAAGTAAAAAGCTACATCAACCAGATTAAAGAACCTTTACCTTTAAAAAAGAAAGTGCTGTTTTATGGAATTACACTTTCAATTCCCGTCTTATTTTTTATTGTTCTTGAACTCATTTTGCGGAGTGTCAATTATCTTGGAAATACAGAACTATTTATTGATCCGAATATTCCTACTGATGAATATCTGATTCCTAATCCCAATTTCGCATCTCGATATTTTTTCTATACCAATGTAATTCCCAGCCCTTCTATCGACGTTTTTCTTGCTGATAAACCAAAGGACAGCTACCGAGTTTTTGCGATGGGCGGTTCTACCGCTGCTGGTTATCCGTATGGCTTTAATGCAACATATTCCCGAGTTGTAGATGATGTATTGCAAGATGCTATGCCAGATAAAAACGTAGAAGTTGTAAATGTAGGAATCTCCGCAATCAACTCTTATACCTTATTTGATCAGGTTGACGAAATCATTGAACACAAACCTGATGCTGTTATGATTTACGCAGGACATAACGAATTTTATGGAGCTCTAGGAGTTGGTTCTAATGAAAACCTCGGTGGATTTCCAGGTTTTGTTCGTTTTTATTTAAAACTCCAACGATTCAAAACTTTTCTTTTTCTCAGAACTATTATTGTAGATTCCGGTAAATGGTTCGCATCTACTTTTTCTGATAACAAAGTAAATGAAACCGGTACTTTGATGGAGCGAATAGTTAACTCCAGATCAATTGAATTAGACAGCCCAAAACATGAATTGGCTATGATTCAATTTCGAAGTAATATCTCAGCTATTATTAAAGAATTTGAAAACGAAGGAATCTCTGTTTTTATTGGAAGTATTGCGAGCAATGTAAAAGATCAGAAGCCCTTCGTAGATATCACTGATGGCGAACAACCTTCCGCTCTTACAACTTATCAACAAGCAGAAAAAGCATTAGAAGAAAATGACTTTAGCACCGCAAAAAAACAATTCAATTACGCTAAAGACCTTGATGGATTGAAATTCAGAGCTCCATCCGGAATTAATGAAATTATTAAAAATGTTGCTACTGAAAATGAGTTGACAACTTATGTTCCCGTTCACGAGGCATTCGAATCAAATAGCGATAACGGATTGATAGGGTTTAATTTAATGCTTGAACACCTCCACCCAAATCAGAATGGGTATTTCTTAATAGGAAGAACATTTACAGAAGTTCTCATTGATGACTTACGATCGAAAGAGCTTCTTAAAGAGAATGACATTCCCAAAAATTTAGCTTCCTATTACGACAGAATGTATCTCACTTACTTCGATGACAGAGTTGAATGGCACAGAATTTCAACGCTGAAACAAGGATTTCCTTTTATCCAAGGTACTAAACCAACACCTTATCAACTTTTATATTCTCCAACTGATTATGTTGATAGCCTTGCTTTTGCGACCGTTCATCAGAGCTTAGGCTGGGACAGAGCTAAAGTAAGTGCTGCAAACTACTATGAAAACTCCAATCAAAAGCAGAAAGCTCTTCAGGAATACTTAGGATTGATTCGAAATCAACCTTGGAATGATTCTCCTTATGTATTTGCAGCTCGTATTTATTTAGATAGTAATCAATTTGAGAAAGCTGAACCTCTATTACAAAAAGCATATTCTATTAACACTGAAGATGCTTATATCACCAAAATGTTGGGAGCGATCGAACTGAATAGAGGCAATGTAAAACCAGCGATTGAACTGTTGGAAAAATCTATCTTACTCAATCCAAATGATCCTCAGGCATTATTTAATTTATCCGGAGCTTACGGCACGAATAAAGAATTTCAAAAAGCAATGAACACGGCTCAGAAAGTAGCCGATATCAATCCCAACTTTCCGGGACTAAGAGGTTGGATTGCACAGTTACAACAAATTATTCAAACAACGAATTAAGAAACAAAACTATGGCATTAATGGTATCCGTCTCTGGAATTAGAGGCATATTTGGCACAGACTTAACACCAGAGAATTTAGCTCGCTTTACAGCGGCTTATGGAACATGGCTAAAGGGTGGAACTGTGGTTTTAGGCCGCGATTCCAGAGTAACTGGACAAATTTGTGAAGATATTGTTGCTTCAACATTAGCAAGCGTTGGTTGTGATGTAATTAAAGTTGGGATTGTACCAACACCCACAGTTGCAATGGGTGTTTTGAAACACAATGCTGACGGAGGTATCATTATTTCAGCCAGCCACAATCCCGCTCAATGGAATGCTTTAAAGTTACTGAACGGTACCAGTGAGTTTATGACTGCAGGAGAAGGAAAAGAAATGATCGCTATTTCCGACTCCGGTAAATTCAACTACAAACAATATGACGAAATTGGAAGTATTTCCGAAGACAATGATTTACTTGAATATCACATTGATGAGATTTTAAAACTCGACTATATCAATCCTGATACAATTAGTTCTGCAAATCTTTCTGTTGCAGTTGATGCAGTCAATGGAGCTGGTTCTGAAGGTGTTCCTCTTTTACTTGAAAAACTAGGCGTTGAAACGGTTCATAAAATACACTGTACTCCAAATGGTTTGTTTCCTCATAATCCAGAACCTTTGCCCGAACACCTCACTGAGATATGTGAATTGGTTAAAGAATCAGGTACTGATATTGGTGTTGTAACCGATCCTGATGCTGATAGATTAGCTCTGGTTGATGATAAAGGGATACTTTTTGGTGAAGAATATACGCAAGCCACTGTTTTTGACTTTATCCTGGGGAAAACATCCGGTGCTTCTGCTACAAATCTTTCCTCTTCCAGAGTTGCAGATGATATCACAAAAAAACACGGCGGGAAATGTCACCGATCTGCAGTTGGTGAAATCAACGTTGTGAAAAAAATGCAGGAAGTTGATGCCGTTGTTGGCGGCGAAGGAAGTGGCGGTATCATTGTTCCTGATCTACATTACGGTAGAGATGCTTTGGTTGGAATTGCTTGCGTTCTGCAACATTTGGCTGAAAAAAAGGTTAGTTCATCAGAACTAAGAGCTTCATATCCTAATTATTTTATGAGTAAAAGTAAGATTCAATTAGATGAATTAGGAAAAGATGCTGATGAAGTTTTAGAAATAGTAAAAAAGCACTACTCTGATCTAAATCCGAATACCGTTGATGGTGTAAAAATTGATTTTGAAGAAGGATGGGTTCACTTACGTAAGTCTAATACAGAACCAATTATCAGAATTTATACCGAAGGAAAATCTTTAAAAGAAGCAAAGGCATTTGCCGAAAAAGTAAAAAATCTATTTTAAGAAAATAGAAATAGTAAGGAATCTAATTTCATGAAGAAAAGTATCTTATTTTTATTTAGCACATTGTTTTTATTACAAGCTTGTGCACAGAAAACAGAAAAAGCTCCGGATACTGAAATATCCGAAATCAGTTATACCGAAAAAGACGCCGAGATCTTTGCTGATATTATCAGTAAGTACAAAGATGAATCCCACAAACCCATTGCCACTCTCATCCCTGAAATAGGAAAATATTTTATCGGCAACGAGTATGTAGCTCATACTTTAGAGGTAAACGATGAAGAAAAACTTATAGTAAATCTTCGAGAACTTGATTGCACTACCTATGCTGAGAATCTATTGGCTTTGGCAAGAACCATTAAATCTGAAAATCAAACTTTTGAGCAATTCGCTGCTGAGATTAAAAAGATTCGCTATCGAGATGGTGAGCTTAACGAATATCCGTCCCGCTTGCACTATTTCAGTGATTGGATTTATAATAATAAAGATAGCGAACTTGTAACCACTCCTGCCGACAGTTTCGGAAATCCTTTTACGAACAAAGTGAGTTTTATGAGTAATAATCCGGATAGCTATAAACACCTGAAGAATAATCCTGATTATGTTTCGGTAATTGAACAACAGGAAAAAGAGATCAATGAAAAAAGCTATTTCTTTGTACCTAAGGAAAATATTGCTGACTACGAGCATCTACTTAAAGAAGGAGATATAATCGGACTTACAACAAGTATTACAGGATTAGACGTTGCACACGTAGGTGTTTTGGTTGAGCAGGAAGGAAAACTTCATCTGCTTCATGCCTCTCAATCTAAACTAAAAGTAGAAATTTCTGATGAGCCCATTTCTTCATTTCTGAAACCAAACTCCAAAAACACCGGAATTATGATCGCTCGTCCTGTCGAACTAAACTAGTAACCTTATTTACTTTCACATCACAAAACACTTTCTTAAAAGAAAACACAGATATGATTAAATGGTTGGATGTGCTTAATTACGCAAGAAATGGTAATCCTGAACCGGATCGCAGAGTAGAAAAAAACGAAAATTACTGGAAACAGAAGCTCACCGATGAGCAATTCGCAGTAACTCGATTGAAGGGAACTGAGCGACCATATTCCAGCGATGTATGCAGCAAGTTTGAACCAGGAATTTATGCATGTGTCTGTTGTGATACTCTTCTTTTTGATGCAAACACTAAGTTTGAAAGTGGTTCGGGCTGGCCTTCTTTTAATCAACCCATAAAAGAAAATGCAATTGCATATCATAAAGATGAAAGCCATGGAATGGTTAGAGTAGAAGTAACATGTAACGTCTGTGATTCTCATTTAGGTCACATATTCCCGGATGGCCCCCAACCAAGTGGATTACGATATTGCGCTAATGCTGTAAGTCTTAAAAAGGTAGAGGAAACTCATGAACAATGAAACGCTCTCTCAATTATTTGCCAGAGATTTTGAAACACTTGAATCAGAGATATTTGCTTATTCTAATGAAGAAAATCTATGGATTAAGGAATCGGGAATAAAAAATAGCGCCGGAAATTTAGGACTTCATTTAGCGGGTAACCTTCAGCACTTTTTAGGAGCAGTACTGAACAAAAGCGATTATGTTCGAGATCGTGAATTTGAGTTTAATGGAAAGGTAGATCGAGATGAGTTAATTTCGAGAGTACGTTCTGCACGAAAGTCAGTTCGTGATGCACTCGACAATTTAACGCCTGAAGACTTCTCTAAAACTTATCCGCTTCAGCCTTTTGGTTTTGAGATGAGTACCGAATATTTCTTAATCCACCTTTACAGTCACTTCAGTTATCATTTAGGACAAATTAATTATCACCGAAGGTTATTGGATAAGTAAACTAATCGCCTCGTTGTAACAGTTTATTTATTTAAAAAGCTAAAAACTCGCTTTTAAATCCAAATCTTTACTCATTCCAGACAAAGTATAGTTAAAACGGCCATTCTTAGTCATTTTTATTTTATCTAAGTCACTAATCTGAACTGTACCTGAATACTTCTGACTAGCGATTTTTCTTGCGACCACATTAATAATTCTTACTTCAATATTGGATAAAGTCGTTCCATTCAAATTTCCGGTTAACCCAACGATTGTTTGATCTGATCCACTGAAATTCGCAAATTGAAGCGGTGCTCCTCTGAAACTGCTGCTACCCAAACGCTTTCCATTTTGCACATTATATACTGCTACTCTTCCTTCTGAAAAAACTGTAAGTGTGCTTCCGCTACCATATAGATTCAGCCCCTTAACTTTCTGATCAAATGTAATAGTCTGAATTTCATTACCAAACCGATCCATTACTGTAATGTTATCAGAACCGGAATCACTACCTGATGCAATTGCAATAAATTCACCAGACTCTGACACTCTTACGGCTCTTATTTCTTTATTGTCGCTATAAAAAACACTTCTTTCTGTATTTTCTAATCCAACTACTCTGGCTTGAGAGCCGCGTTTATTTCCGCTTCTAATTTGCGGATTGTACAATACAATAGTTTTCCCCATAGGATCCATTGCCAACTCAGATATCTTTTCTCCGTCTTTACTTTGTGAACTATTCGAAATTGGACGAATTACACTTCCAAACGTATCATACATAACAAAATTAGCTATGTTTTCACGCACTATATATGCTCCGTTTTGTAAAGGATATATTTTAAAAGAAGAATCTCCGCCTTTTACTGCATAATCAGACGAGTTAATTACAGTACCATCTGCATCGGAAATAGTAATTACTGATTCCTTTAAATCGCTGTTCAGAAACTCCATACTCGATGGGCTGTCTGAAATTTGTAAAGTTTGTGCCGAAACAGAAATTACTGTGAATCCTATAACAAAACTAAGAAAAAAGGTTTTCATATAAATTTTAAGAAGTTAATTCTTCTCAAAGAACGGAATTTTTTAAGAATATTTCTGCTTTTCCTCGTCCTTTTTTGCAAAATGTCTATCTTTAGGCAAACTTTAAAAAATGAATTCATGAAATATCATCTTATTACCGGTGGTTGCGGTTTCGTTGGAAGAAACTTTGTTAAGCGCCTGCACTCAACAACAAACGATACTATAATTTTTGTAGATGACCTTTCTGTTGGCAAACATCCATCAGAATGGCTTCCGGAAGGAACACCTAGTTATTTAAAACAAGGCCTCGAATTTTTTGGAGAAGATGAACGTATGGTTTTCTTGCAAAGAGACATTCGACCGGTTCTTGAAATGATGATCGAAGATGACCAATACTTTGAAAATAATTTTGGTATAAATATCCCTGAGTTTACTGATGTATTTCACTTTGCCGCAATTGTTGGAGGTAGAGCTACTATAGACGGCGACCCAATGAAAGTGGCTCTGGATTTAGCTATTGATGCTGAATTTTTCCGCTGGGTTTGTTTGAAAAAACCTAAACGTGTTCTATATCCAAGTTCAAGCGCTGCCTACCCTGTTGATCTGCAAACCGAATCAGACGCTATCGCTTTATCAGAAACGGATATTGATTTCACAAAAATGGGGCAACCTGATATGACTTATGGTTGGTCTAAATTGACCGGCGAGTATTTGGCGAGTATTGCTGCTGAATATTATGGTGTTTCGGTTACTTGTATTCGCCCATTTAGTGGATATGGTGAAGACCAGGACCTCTCCTACCCTGTTCCGGCAATTGCCCGACGAGCAGCGCTCAAAGAAAATCCCTTTGAAGTTTGGGGAACAGGAAAACAAGGTCGTGACTTCGTTCATATCGAAGACGTTATGGATTGTACGTTACTGGCAATGGACCATATTAAGGACGGTAGTGCAATAAACATTGGAAGTGGTAAACTCACAACATTTCTTGAACTAATTGAAGTATTTACTTCTTTTGCAGATTATTCTCCTGAGATAAAAACACTTCTTGATAAGCCGGTTGGTGTTCACTCTCGCTACGGAAAAATGGACTACGTGAAGGAACGTTTAGGATGGGAACCTAAATTATCTCTTGAAGAGGGAATGAGAAGAGTGTATGATGTAGCCGTAAAGAAATATACTTAATATAATATGCCTGTAATTGTTTGTTTTGGACCGGGACCTAAGTTCAAGGGAGGGATTTCTAACTATAATACTTCTCTTGCCAAAACTTTGGATAAAAATCCTGATAATGAAGTTCACATTGTATCTTGGACAAATCAATATCCATCTATAATTCCACGTGAATTCGTTGATAAATCGAGCCGTTCAGATTTTATGGAAGGCACGAATATCAAAATCGAATATCTTACGAACTACAACAATCCGCTTAGCTGGAGAAAAACAGCGAAGTACATAAAATCACTTAAACCTGATAAAGTGATATTTCAATGGGCAATCTCAATTCAAGGGTTGCCAATGGGTTCAATTGCTAAATGGCTGAAACGAAATTCGGATACCGAAATTATCTTTGATCTACATTTTGTGGTTCAAAAAGAAGGAAGTTCTGTTGACGAGCACTTTACAAAAATGGGCATCAAGCACGCAGATACTTATTTAGCTCATGCTTATAAAACAGTGGACGAACTAAAGGCTTTAATGCCCAAAAGAGAGTTTACTGTTAATGAAACCGGCAAACGGTCAAACTCTACCGCCACAACAGTGATCAAGTTGTTCCATCCGGTGTACGATCTGTATCAACCTGATCCTGAATTTGATGTTGAAAAGTTTAAACTGGATCTGGGACTTAAGAAGAATGTATTTCTGTACTTTGGATTTATCAGAAAGTACAAAGGGCTTCATAATGCAATAAGAGCTTTTAAAAAAGTTACCGAAAAAAGAGATGATGTTTCTTTTTTGATTTGCGGAGAAGAATTTTGGGCAACTTTAGATACCTCTAAAATTTCAACTAAAATAAAAAGAGGATTGTTTAGTATCGCTCAAAAAATATTGCTCAAGAACAAAGAAAGTGAACAAGATTACCGACCACTCTCTTTGATTCAGGATCTTGGATTGGAAGAACACACTGTTGTGAAGAACGAATTTGTTCCGAATGAAGATGTTCATAAATACTTTCAAACTGCAGATTGCAGTATTCTGTATTATTTGACTGCTACTCCGTCAGGAATTGAATCGCTCACATACAACTTCGGGTTGCCTATTCTTGCAACAAAAGTTGGCCATTTTCCTGAAACAATTAAGGACGGTTTCAATGGATATTTAGCTGAAGCGGAAGATATTGACTCAATGGCAGAGCAAATGCTTAAGTTTTTGGAGCTTCCTCTTCCTTCAGAAAATGTATATAAATCCGCTTCAAACATGAGTTGGGATAATTATGTTTCGGCGATTCTGGCTAATGAACCTACATCTTAAAAATTTTATAAATAATCTTACATTTTAGGTGGTAACCGAACTTAGAAAACCGTATATTTATCGCCTTTCCAAATTTGGAAAAATCGGGGAGTGGCGCAGTCCGGTAGCGCATTCGCTTTGGGAGCGAAGGGTCGCAAGTTCAAATCTTGTCTCCCCGACTTAAATTGACAGAAATAAATGCACCTTGCGTGTGTTTAAGTCTTCAATAATTGACATATTGAAACACTGAGCGCCCGTAGCTCAACTGGATAGAGCAATTGCCTTCTAAGCAATAGGTTTCAGGTTCGAGTCCTGACGGGCGTACTACACTAGTATTACAAGGCGACATGGCCGAGTGGCTAGGCAGAGGTCTGCAAAACCTCGTACGGCGGTTCGAATCCGCCTGTCGCCTCACTTTATTCATGTTGTTCTTTTTTTTGACTTATTGATTTTAAAATGCCGCGTTCGTCTAGGGGTCCAGGACGCCGCCCTTTCACGGCGGTAGCACGGGTTCAAATCCCGTACGCGGTA
>Ga0189275_100336_pt1 | contig 26527 bp, 25 predicted proteins | sample N19A6minimetaG_FD_130329 | JGI IMG/M metagenome (GOLD analysis project Ga0189275, IMG submission 130329) | Marine microbial communities from the Costa Rica Dome - N19 A6 mini metaG | ecosystem: Environmental > Aquatic > Marine > Oceanic > Photic zone | place: Costa Rica: the Eastern Pacific...
CGCCGGAAGAAGACGACGAGCTCTGCATCCCGGCGCAGGCTGCGGGCATGAACTTCATCCGTCTGGCCACCCCCACCACGGATGACAAACGCCTGCCCAAAGTGCTGCAAAACACCTCCGGCTTTGTGTACTACGTGTCGATCACCGGCATCACCGGCTCCGCCGAGGCGGAAGCGACAAATGTGGGGCCAGAAGTGGCCCGGATCAAAGCCAGCACCGACCTGCCTGTGATTGTCGGCTTTGGCATCAACACGCCTGAGAAATCACAGAACATCGCGTCCGTTGCTGATGGCGCTGTGGTCGGTTCTGCCATTGTAAGCCAAGTCGCGGCGGGCAAGCCCGTTGAAGAGGTTCTGGCCTTTGTGAAATCCTTGGCAGACGGCGCCCACCGCGCCTGATCCCACCGCAACGAAAGAGCAGATTGCGCACGCGGTTGGCTGAACCGCCTGCGCGCGAAAGCTCTACTTGGAAAACGGCGGCCACTACACACAACAGATATCCGCAACTAAGGAACGCGCTTTACTCCGGACAGCGCGCCCCCATCTGTAAAGCCGCAGACATCGCCTGCACGAGGCTGTCACGACTTATCGGCTTCGCCACATGTCCGTTCATACCTTCGGACAGGTAACCGGCAACCTGATGGACCATAGCATTTGCACTTACAGCCAGGATGGGCGTGGGCTCTTGCATCTCGCGGCTTTCGATTTCCCTAATACGCCGCGTCGCCTCAATGCCATCCATCACAGGCATGTTGATATCCATAAGGACCATGTCGTAGCGCGTGTCCTGCCAAGCCTTCACGGCTTTTTCGCCGTTGTCGACAATGTCCAACGCCAGGCCAAGCTTCTTCAACATGTGCTTTAGCACGATCTGGTTGGTGCGATTATCTTCTGCGGCCAACACTCGCAAACCAGACAGGCTGATCCCCGCGTCTTACAGCGATCGTTTTTCTGCCCGAGCCGGTGCATCATCTGACACCTCTACGACAACTTTGGCATGAAACTCCGCGCCCTCCCCGGGCCGCGAACGAAGAGAAATTTCACCGTCCATCAACTCGCAAATATGGCGTGATATTGCCAAACCAAGCCCAGTGCCGCCGTGCATGCGCGTGACACTGGCATTGGCTTGATTGAACCGTTCAAACAATCGAACCTGCTGCGCCTTTGGGATCCCTGGGCCTGTATCCTTGACACGCAGGCTCAAGATAGCTTTGCCACCGGATTGTGGCTTTAGGTTCACGATCAAAGAAACGGCTCCTGAATCCGTGAACTTAATTGCATTGGACAGCAAATTGCCGACAACCTGCTGCACGCGCACCGGATCCGTATTTATCAAACGACGGGCCGATTGCGGCATAACCGTTTTAAAAGCGAGCCCCTTCTCTTCGGCGCGGAACAGATAGTGGTGACGCATGCTGTCCACCAAATCCGTGAGCTGATATGGGATAACCTCAAACTCAAGCTTTCCGGCTTCGATCTTCGAAAGATCGAGCACGTCATTGATGATTGCCAGCAACAAACGTCCGCTGTCGCTTAGGATAGTCACCAGCTTACTTTGTTCATCTCTTAACCCGCTGTCCTCCAGCGCTTGAGCCATGCCAAGGATGCTATTCAGAGGCGTGCGGACTTCGTGGCTCATGGACGCCAGAAATACAGATTTGGCCTCATTGGCAGATTCCGCAGCGACCCGCGCTTCATCCAATTCACGCGTCCGCTCATGCACGGCCTGTTCCAACGTGCTCAGAAGTTTCTGCAACCGCTGATTGGCTTCATAAAGTTCCCGGCTTTTGCCCTCCAAAAGCGCTTCCGCCTCTTCCCGCGCACCACGTTCCCTCATGTATCGCCGCCGCGACACGGCATCCGTTGGTGGGGGCTATGGCTTCACGCAAAAACATCAAGCCGCCTTCTGCATGACAAACTCAGCGCAAAACTTGTCACCTTCTTTGGGTTTTGACATCTCGATAGCCACATCCTGTTTGAAATACTGCAAACAGGCTTCAATCAATCCGTGACAGAAGTGATGCAGCGGGCGCTCGCTGGAATAGACCATCTTGAACCGTCCGTCCTCCAACCTTTCTGTCGCGAAAGTCGGCAACTCGACTTCTGGATAGAGCTTCCGCACCTCCAAGTGCACCTCGTTTTCGATGGACTCGAGCATATCAAACCCATCGTTTTTACCTTCAAAAAACACTGGGTAGCCGTTGGCAAAACGACCAAACATCCAATGACCAAACTGCCGGTGCAACGTTTTCGCCGACGCAACGAGCTCTGCGCCCACGGCATCAACAATTTGCAGTAGTTCGCGGCAAGGATAATTGCCAACCGCGCTGAACGCGCCATCACTCTCCAAATCCACCTTATCCAGAATGTCATCCACCGACTCTTCGCCCATCACAGACTCGGCCATGCGGATCAATTCGACAAAAACAATGCCTTTCATGCGGACCTCCGCGTCACTCATACAACCACAATAGGAACAGAATGCGCACAAACAGTAAACACATGATTAAAATACAAAAGATATTGCGCATAAGTCGACACATTGGTAAGGATCATTTACCAAAAAGCGACTCAAGAGTGAGTTTATGCCTGTAATCACCTGCATTGAGGACCTCAAACGCCTCTATCAACGCCGCGCCCCCCGGATGTTCTATGACTATGCCGAGACCGGTAGCTGGACAGAGAAAACCTTTGTCGAAAACACCTCGGATTTTGCCGACATTTATCTGCGTCAGCGGGTGGCCGTTGACATGTCCGGCCGGTCCACAGCCAGCCAGATGATTGGACAGGACGTGGCCATGCCAGTGGCGCTCGCGCCCGTGGGGCTTACGGGCATGCAATGTGCCGACGGGGAGATCAAAGCTGCCCGCGCCGCCGAAAAGTTTGGCGTGCCTTTCACATTGTCCACCATGTCGATCAACTCGATTGAGGAAGTTGCAGAGGCCACTACCAAACCGTTCTGGTTTCAGCTCTACACCATGACCGACGAAGACTTTGTCGATCGCCTGATCCAACGGGCCAAAGACGCCAAATGTTCGGCACTGGTGATTACCCTGGACCTCCAAATTCTGGGTCAGCGCCACAAAGACTTGAAAAATGGCCTGTCCGCGCCTCCCAAGCTGACCCCTTCGACCATTGCCAATCTGATGATCAAATGGCGCTGGGGCATTGAAATGCTTGGCGCAAAGCGGCGCAACTTTGGCAATATCGTGGGCCATGTGGACGGCATTACAAACACCGCCGATCTTGGCGCCTGGACAGCGGAGAGCTTCGACCTCACCCTGGATTGGGACAAAGTTGCGAAGATCAAAGAAAAATGGGGCGGCAAGGTCATTCTGAAAGGCATTCTGGACGCCGATGACGCCAAAATGGCGCTCAAGGTTGGTGCGGACGCGATTGTGGTCTCCAACCACGGCGGCCGCCAACTTGATGGTGCTATCAGCGCGATCCGCGCTCTGCCTTCCATCATGGAAGCTGTTGGCGATGACGTAGAAGTGCATCTGGACAGCGGCATCCGCTCCGGCCAGGACGTACTGAAGGCCCTCGCTTTGGGTGCCAAAGGCACCTACATCGGCCGCGCGTTCATCTACGGCCTCGGGGCCATGGGTGAGGCTGGCGTGACCAAAGCTCTGGAAGTGATCCACAAAGAGCTTGATGTCTCCATGGCGCTTTGTGGCCGCCGCACGATCGATGAACTGGACCGCGATATCCTTCTGGTGCCCGAAAACTTCGAAGGCAGCTGGCAGGCCTAACCAATCGCTTTGACAAGCTCTTGCCCGGCGCGGCATAAACGAACCGGGCAAGAGGTATCACGCGTATGTTGGTCTTTTTTAAACCAAATTTAGCATTTCTGTCGGTGCCCAAAACCGGCTCTACCGCCTATGAACTGGCCTTACGCAAACGCGCCGACGTGGTGTTCACCAAGCGGGTGAAGCACATGACCATTGGCAAATATCACGCCAAGCTTGCTCCCTTTCTTAAAGACACCTACGGCATCACGCCGGAACGTGTGGCGGTGGTGCGTGACCCCATTGACCACGCGCGCAGCTGGTACAAATACCGCAGCCCGGAACGTATGGATCCAAACAACCCAACGTGCCACGGCGGCGTCAGCTTTGACGTCTTCCTACTGGACGCCATCAGTCCCAGTCCGTCAAAGGCCGCTGGTATTGGCTCGCAGGCGTCTTTCTTGTCACTTGGCGTTGGCGAAGTTCCGGTCGATCACCTCTTTGCTTATGAGCGCCAAGACCTTTTGCAGGCCTTTCTCAAAGAGAGATTTGGAGAAGATGTCCTGCCCCGCCAAAAGAACGTATCACCGCCGGTAGACGCCCCCTTGTCCCGCGAAGTGGAGGCCGCATTCCGGGCCGCAAGACCCGCCGATTTCGCGCTATATGACAAGGTTATCGCAGAAGGCGGTATTTTGCGCGAATTTCACAGCATATAACGCGCGAATCCCCTTTGCATTCTGACAAATCCGCGCTAAGGACGCGTCTTCACGCGGGGATACAGCCTTGGAGGATCCCTGCCTATGTATATGGAGAATTCAAAATGGCTGGTCAAATTCCTGATCTTATCGCCGAAGCACGTACGGGGACAGGCAAGGGCGCCGCTCGTCAAGCACGTCGCGACGGTTACGTTCCTGGTGTTGTTTACGGTGGCGAAGGTGAGCCTCTGGCAATCCAGATCCCTTTCAACATTCTGTTCAAGAAACTGAAAGACGGTCGCTTCCTGTCCACTCTGTTTAACCTAAAAGTGGAAGGTCAAGAAGACGTGCGCGTAATCTGCCGCGGCGTTCAGCGTGACACCGTAAAAGACCTGCCAACCCACATCGACCTGCTGCGTCTGCGTCGTACTTCCAAAATCAACCTGTTCATCCACGTTGACTTTGAGAACGCAGAAGCGGCACCAGGCATCAAGAAGGGCGGCGTTCTGACCGTTGTGCGTCCAGAAGTTGAGCTGAACGTAACCGCAGGCGACATTCCTGAGCGTCTGGTTGTAGATCTGACCGGCAAAGACATCGGCGACACCATCACCATCAGCCAGATCGAGCTGCCTGAAGGTGCGAAGCCGACCATCGACCGTGACTTTGTGATCGCGAACCTGTCCGCGCCATCCGGCCTGCGTTCTGCTGGCGATGATGAAGACGGCGAAGCTGAAGGCGAAGAAGCCGCAGCCGAAGAATAATCATATCACCGCTTCTGCGATATGTGAGAACGCGGTGCCCCCGGGCGCCGCGTTTTTTTTGTGCGCGCGATACTGTACACAATTGAAATTAAGAACCGTTCAACTTTGCGCTGTTTCCACCCTAGAGCAGCACAGATTGCCCCACATTCATTCATAAGTTGATAGAGGCTGCCACACAATCTGGCGCCAAGTCGTTCGGGGACAATTTACTCGTTCGTCGCAAACACTGTTTTCAACAACTGGGGTGTCTAGATGAAACACGCATTAATCGGAAGTATTCTGGCGGCAAGCGCAAGCATGGCGCACGCCACTGAACAGCTCAATATCTTTACCTGGGATGGCTACGTAACTGAGGCTGAGATTACAGCGGTAAACGCCCTCCTGAAGGAGCAAGGCTACGACGTGCAGGTCAACCTGCTGGAAACCGTCGCAGAGGGCCCGCGTCAGATGTTTGACATGCAGCGTTCCGGCGATGTCGATGTCTCCTTCTTGACGCTAAACTACATCAACATGGAAGGCAGCCCTTCTGCCAATATGCTTCAGCCAATCAATGTCAACTCGCCCCGTTTGGAGAACTATCAGCACCTTCCCAAGGCGCTGACCGACATTCCAATGGGCATGAAAGGCGATGAGCACCTCTACATTCCATGGGGTGGCGGCGCCTATGGCATCTGGGCCAACCTCGACACGGTTGAAGACATGCCCACCTCTGTGAAGGCGATGTTGGAGCCGGAATGGAAAGGCCGCCTGTCCCTAACCGACGGTCAGGTGCACCCCAACGTGTCTCTGGCCTTTCTCGCGCTTGGTCGCTCCGCCTTTGAAGTGAATGACATTTCCGGTGATCGCGCCGCATTGGGTGCCCTCGCCGCCCCTGACAGCGAGCTACAACAGACCGTGAATGCGCTCTATGGCCAGGTCGGCCACTTCTGGAGCGCCTCCCCGCCCTTCACCGGTGAGTATGATCTGGTCGCCTCTTATGGCGTGGGCGCGTCCACAGCCATCGCAGAGGGCGGCAACTGGGGGCTGGTGCCTTTTGAAGAAGGCAACACCGTCTGGCTCGCCACCATCAACTTTGCCAAGCATCTGGAAGGGGAAAAGCTGGAAGCGGCGGAAATCTTTGCCAACTATTTCATCGGCAAAGAGGTTCAGACCCGGGTGGTGGAAGGTCTCGGGATGGTCGCATCTTCGTCCTTGGTCGACACTAACCCGCTGATCGAAGCCAATCCGGACTTCTTTGAAGAGAGAATGTTCTGGCCGCCCTATACCCGTGCCGCAGGTAATGCGATTGAGTTGATGTCCAAACGCGCCATGGGCATGAACGCAACCAACTAAATCGGAGCCGGCATCAGCTGCTCTGTCATTTCTGAACAGAGCGCCAAAAAACGGAAAACGCGGTGTTTTTGAAGCACCGCGTTTTTTGTCATTCTAAAAATCGAGTTCCGTGTAATTTGGCACGCTGAAAACACATTCCGCCCTTCTCTGATAGCAAACTTGAGCCTAAGCTGATCGCGTTTTAAGACGACATTTTTGAACATCAATTTTTGGGAGACTTTAGAATGAACGACCCATTTCAAATGCAACGCGAACTGCGTTACGGCGCACCTGTCTGCGATCAAATCCTCACCGGCCGACACTTCACCATTGGGTACTCTTGGTACTTCAGACAAGCCAAATGGGTTCTGGAGATCATCAACCCCCTCGAGCGGTTGCTGGACGTAGAATACGCGGACGGGGACAGACTAGATAATTTTCGGGCCGATCAACGTATCCCGTGGCGCTTTCGCGCCAGCCTGGGCGCGTATAAAGGCAGCGGATACGACCGCGGACATCTGGTGGCCAGCGCCGATCTGCGCGAAACTGTTTTACAGAACAGTGAGACTTTTCTTCTGTCCAACATGTCGCCTCAGGCCCCGGAATTTAATCGTAAGATTTGGCGTAAGCTTGAAGAAGCGGTCCGCGAACTCGACTCTCACGATGACATTCTGGAAACCTATGTGCTTACCGCGCCAGTGTTTGACTTTGGAAAACCCATTGAAACCATAGGCGACAGACAATCAAAACACGGGATCGACATCCCGATCCCACATGGCTTCGTCAAAAGTGTATTCGCCGAACACAAAAACGGAGGCTTTAAACTCTGGACTTTCAAAATTGACAATGAGGCTCAGGACAAAGACTTGGGCTCATTTTTGGTCAAAACATATGACGCTGAACAATATGTGGGCGGTCGGTTCTGGGACCGGGTGTCTGGCGGCGATCTGCACGATCAGAAACGCACAGCCGGTAAAATGTGGAAAAAACAAACGGTACCACAGGGCAAACACACCCGTGCCTCTTTGTCCAAAATGCCTGAAAGTGACGTGGTCAAAATCGCACTTGAAATGGGAATTGGCGCAACTGTGGCGGATAGAAAAGACGACACTATCGGAAAAATCATAGACCTTTTGAGCGCGTAAAACGCTCGCGTCGAATTTGTGATTGGTGTCGTGACCGAAGAGGGGCTTAGCCCCTCTTTCTCGCATCCTTTACGCTTTGTGCCCACGCACTTCTGGCAACGCGATATTCGCAACTTGCTCTGCAATGGGGGGAGAGGACAGCGGATGGTGTTCTTCGGAAAAGCTCTCCGGATCGGTCATCTCTTGCCACTTGCCGCCAACAAAGACCTCCAGCCCAGAGAACTTGGCCTTATAATCCATCTTCTGACTGCCAGGCACCCAGTAGCCCAGATAAACATAAGGCAGCCCCGCCTCACGGGCGATTTCGATGTGATCCAGGATCAAGAACGTGCCCAAAGATGTGCGGCTCATCTCAGGGTCATAAAAAGAATAGACCATGCTCACACCGTCTTCGAGCACATCGGTCAGGCAAACACCGATTAACTGTTCGCTGTCCTGGTCGGAGTATTCCACCACGCGGCTGCGGATCGGGGTTTCCTCGATCATCGCGGCAAACTCAAACACATCCATGTCTGCCATGCCGCCGTCCGCATGACGGCTGTCCAGATAGCGGCGGAACAGGTCAAACTGTTCTTCGGTGGCCCATGGCGAGGTCGCCCGACGTTGCAGGTGTGCATTGCGGCGCGCGGCCCGACGCTGGCTTTTAGTAGCGGTGAACTTAGAGACATCAATGCGCGCGGACATACAGGCGCTACAGTCAGTACAGGACGGCCGGTAGAGCACGTTTTGAGAGCGCCGGAACCCCTGCTGTGACAGCGCGTCATTCAGAGCCGTCGCGTTATCCCCTTGCAGCGCCGTAAACAGTTTGCGCTCCATTCGACCGTCCAGATACGGGCACGGCTGTGGGGCGGTCACATAAAACTGTGGAACTATCGGAAGACTATGACGCATGGCACTCCAACACCTGAGATTGCCTTAGACGTTATCAACAGGTTTTTAACCCGCCAAGCCCTCCGAACGGGGTAATCGGCGGGTTTCTGGACCCATGGTTAAAATTTGACAGGCATTAACCGTGCATTTCGGTTAATTTCGTCATCCTTTAGAAAGGCCTCAAGAACAGGCGACAATCAGCTTCTGCATAAAGCCTTTTCCGGCCTCAAACTGTGCAACAGACAGGAACTCATCCGGCTGGTGCGCTTGGGCAATGTCGCCAGGGCCGCAGATCACAGTTGAATAGTCTGCATGCTGAAAATGCCCACCCTCTGTGCCGTAACTGACCACGCGGGACGCGTTGTCTCCGGTCAACTGGCGCACCAAAGCTTCGGCTTCGCCCGCCTCTTCTGGCATTAGCCCCGGCACGTAGAACTTCTCCTGCAGGGCAATATGGCTCTCAGGCACAACTGCCTGCATCTCCGCTTCTACGTCAGCCACTTTGGCTTTGAACCGAGCGATCCAGTCATCCCGGTTCTCATCCGGCACAATGCGGAAATCGAGACCAAAATGGCAATCCAGTGCCGTGATGTTGTGCGCTGTGCCGCCTTCGATCATGCCGACATGGACCGTGGTCCAAGGCGGCTCAAAGGTGGCCGCCACCGGCCCCGCCTCTTTGGCGCGGTTTTCGGCGTTCATCTCGTTGGCCCACTCGATCAGCTTCGCGCCATACATGATCGCATTCACGCCGGTGTGCATCAGCGAGCTGTGCACCTCAAAACCACGCACATGCACGTTGAAGCCTTGTCCGCCCTTGTGGCCTGTCACTGCGCCCATCATCGACGGCTCGCCCACAATCGTGGCCGACCCTTTTGGGAAGTGCTTGTTCATGGTCTCAATGAGAGGCGCCGCGCCGGTGCAGCCGATCTCTTCGTCATAGGAGAGCGCAAGTTGCAGCGGACGTTTGAGGTCACTGTAGTGGCCTTCGGCAATGGCCCAAACCGCCAAAGCGTCAAAGCCTTTCATGTCACACGTGCCGCGTCCAAAAAGCTTGCCGTCTTTCTCAACCACTTCAAATGGATCTGTGGACCAAGGTTGTCCCTCAACGGGCACAACATCGGTATGGCCGGACAGCACAATCGCGCCCTCAATTTCAGGGCCGACATGCGCGACCAAGCCGGCCTTGGCCGGGTCGGTCTCATGCGGATGCTGATGGCTATCGATCCCGTGAGACGCAAGATAGTCTTGTACCCATTCGATCAGCGGCAGGTTGGTGTCGCTCGACACAGTCGGAAACGACACCAGCTTGTCCAAAATGGCCCGCGGGCTCAGACGCTCCGCCATGGGCTTAGTACCCGCTGTCGGTGATTAGAACCTTGTGGCCCGGCGCCACTTCTTTGTATTCCGACGGCGCCGCCTCATAGCCCACAGGGTGGATCGGCGACGGAATCGGCTTGAAGTTGAGGTCTTTCTCAGACTTGCGCTGACGCGGGTCAGCAATCGGAACCGCTTTCATAAGCGCCTGCGTATAGGGGTGCTGCGGGTTCTCAAACACCGCGCGACGTGGACCAATCTCCACGATCCGCCCCAGATACATCACACCAACATGGTGGCTGACACGTTCCACAACTGCCATGTCGTGACTGATGAACACATAAGAAATGCCCATCTCTGCCTGCAGTTCCATCATCAGGTTCAGAACCTGCGCCTGTACCGACACGTCCAGCGCCGACACCGCCTCGTCCGCGACAATCAGCTTTGGGTTCAAAGCAAGGGCGCGGGCAATCGCGATCCGCTGACGCTGACCACCGGACATCTCATGCGGATAACGGCGCATAAAGCTGCGTGGCAGTTCCACACGATCAAACAGCATCTCAACTCGTTTTTGCAGCTCAGCACCGGAATGGGTGCCGTAGTTGCGCATTGGCTCAGACACCTGATCCTGCAACATCATCTGCGGGTTCAGTGACGCAAAGGGATCCTGGAAAATCATTTGCATCTGCTGACGGGCAGCGTGCATTTCTTTGGCGTTCAGACCAATCACGTCCTGGGCGTCAAAGGTCACATGCCCACTGGTTGGTTCTACCAAACGCAGAAGCGACCGGCCAGCAGTAGACTTCCCACACCCGGATTCGCCCACCAACGACAGGGTCTGGCCCTTGTTCACAGTGAAGGACACGTCTTCCACTGCATGCACATTGGCCACGGTGCGGCGCATCAAGCCACCTTTCACCGGGAAGCGCGTCACAAGGTTCTTCACCTCAAGGATCACTTCATCGGTGCCCGGGATCGGATCAGTGTTGTGTGTGGTGTCGCCAAAGAGCTTCATCGGCGACGGCACATCAGTGCCACGCATCTCGCCCAGCTTCGGCACAGCAGCCAGCAGCGCCTTGGTGTAATCGTGAGTTGGGTTCTCGAAGATCTCTTCGACGGTGCCCTCTTCCACCTTATTACCGCGGAACATCACCACCACGCGGTCGGCCATCTGGGCCACAACCGCCATATCGTGAGTGATGAACATGACTGCGGTGCCGGTTTCACGCTTCAATCGATCCATCAGCGCGAGAATTTCAGCCTGAATGGTCACATCAAGCGCCGTGGTTGGCTCGTCCGCAATCAACAAACGTGGCTCACAGGCCATCGCCATCGCAATCACAACACGCTGCCGCATACCGCCGGACAATTCGTGCGGATACTGCTTCAGGCGGCGCTCCGGCTCAGGGATACGCACCTGGCGCAGCAACTCCAGTGCGCGCGCTTCAGCGTCCGCTTTTGACAGTTTTTTGTGCAAACGTAGGCCTTCAGTCAACTGACGCCCCACGGTGAACACCGGGTTCAGCGCGGTCATGGGCTCTTGAAAGATCATACCGATTTCATTGCCGCGAATCGTGCGCATCAGGTCCTGATCGGCCTTGGACAGATCCACATCTTCCGCTTCTTTACGATCGAAAAGCAGCTTACCACCGGCAATATCGCCACCGCCAAACTCCACAAGACGCATCAGCGACAAGGAAGACACCGATTTACCGGATCCGGATTCTCCAACGATACAAACGGTTTCGCCAGGGTTTACCTTGAAGGAAACATCCTCCACGCCCACCACGGGCCCGTCCTTAGTCTGGAACTCGACTCGCAGATTCTCAATCGACGCAATGGCGTTGTCCAACATGAAGGTGACTCCCCTTAACTTTTGTTTTTTGTTGTCCCTCGCGGCGAAGCTATCGCCCAGAAAAGCAATGGTCAAACCTAGAGAGGTCAGATTTCGACCCTGAATGAACATTTATTCAATTTGGCCTCTTGCAATTTTACCTTCACTGGTCTGTGATGCCTGCAGTCTGAGGGGAGTACGACTTTTTCACTTTGTGAAACCGCAAATGAACTCATTTGCGCCCCTTTCGGATCATGAAAAACCGGGTGGAACAAATCCATCCATAAGGCACGCATCCAGCGTGCACCAACATGGAGTGAGACATGAAAGCAAAGACTTTGATGCTTGGCGCCGCAGCAGCATTTGTGATGGCCCCAGCGGCCATGGCAGAGCGCGGCTCGGACGGCCACGTGAACATTATTTATTGGCAGGCGCCATCCATTCTGAACCCGTACCTGTCTTCTGGTACCAAGGATGTTGAATCCGCCTCCCTCACCCTGGAGCCGCTGGCACGCTACGACGAAACCGGTAAAATGGTTCCGTTCCTGGCAGCTGACATCCCAACCGTTGCAAACGGCGGCGTGTCTGAGGACCTGACCTCCATCACCTGGACCATCGCTGACGGCATGGTTTGGTCTGATGGCACTGCAGTGACCTCCGCCGACGTTGTCTTCACTGGCGAATACTGCATGCACCCAGAAGGTGGCTGTGCACAGGCGGCCTTCTTTGATGGCGTGGAAAACATCGAAGCACTGGACGAGAAAACCGTCAAAGTGACCTTCAACCAGCCAAAGCCAAACCCATATGGCCCATTTGTTGGCGGTCAGTCGCCAATCATCCAGAAAGCTCAGTTCGAAAACTGCACCGGCGCGAAAGCACCTGAGTGTACTGCTGAGAACTTTGGCCCAATCGGCACCGGCCCATTCGTTGTGACTGAGTTCAAGACCAACGACGTGATCCAGTACGAAGCCAACCCGAACTACCGTGACGCCTCTAAGCCAGCGTTCGCAACCGTGACCTTCAAAGGTGGCGGAGACGCAACTGGTGCAGGCCGCGCGGTTCTGGAAACCGGCGAATTTGACTACGCATGGAACCTGCAGCTGGCACCAGACGTCATCGCGAAGATGGAAGAAGGCGGCAAAGGTAAAGCGATCGCAGGCTTCGGCCCGCTGGTTGAACGCCTGGAAATGAACATGACCAACCCGTCCTCCGACCTGCCGGAAGGCGAGCGTTCGACTGTTGCTCACCCACACCCATTCCTGTCCGACATGAACGTGCGTAAAGCATTGTCCATGGCAATCGACCGCGAGCTGCTGGTTGAAATCGGCTACGGTAAAGCGGGCAAAGTGACCTGTGACCTGGTGCCTGTGCCTGCAAACTACGCAGCTGGCAACGACTACTGTGCCACTCAGGACATCGCCGGCGCGAACGCGCTGCTGGACGAAGCTGGCTGGGTTAAAGGTGCTGACGGCATCCGCGCCAAAGACGGCGTGAAACTGTCCATCCTGTACCAGACCTCCACAAACGCCGTACGTCAGGACTTCCAGGCCCTGATCAAACAGTGGTGGAGCGAGATCGGTGTTGAAACCGAACTGCGTAACCTGTCCGCATCCGTATTCTTCGGTGGTGACCCAGGCTCCCCTGACACCTTCCAGAAGTTCTACGCAGACGTAGAAATGTATGCGAACACCTTCAACGGCACCGACCCTCAGCAGTACCTCGCAGCGTACCGTTGTGGCGGCGAGCCAAAGCCATCTTCCCAGTGGCAGGGTGAGAACATCAACCGCTTCTGTGATCCGGCATACGACGCTCTGATCGACGAACTGGCACGCACCGGTGACATCGAGAAGCGTGGCGAAATTGCCAAGAAGATGAACAACATGCTGACCAAAGACAGCTACACCATCGTGCCTCTCGTGCACCGTGGCCGCGTCTCGGCACACTCCAACACTCTGGGCGGCGTTGTCCTGAACGTTTGGGACTCCGAGCTGTGGAATGTTGCAGACTGGCATCGTGTGAAGTAATTCACCGACGCGGGGCGAGCTGAAAAGCTCGCCCCAACTCTATTAGGCCCCGCTCAGTAAGGTCGCTGCGCGGGGCCAAACAACAAAAACGACGCACAAAGGCGCTTCCATGCTGACCTTCACCATACGCCGTCTGATCCTCGCGATCCCGACGTTGCTCTTTATCTCACTTGTCATCTTCCTCCTGCTCGAGCTCGCGCCCGGCGATCCGATGGCACAAGTTCCCTTGACCGTTCCGCCAGAGGTCAAGGAAAAAATGCGCCTGGCTCTTGGCCTTGGCGAACCCGGCTACATCCGCTTTTACAAATGGTTGGTCCAGTTCTTCTGGGTAGAACCCCAGGTCCTGTTTGACCACATGTTTGGCACCACCTTCTCCGAAGGCAAGCTGCGCATCATCAGCTGGCAGCACCGTGGCCCCGTGATGGACGTGGTTGTCGAGCGCCTGCCACAGACCCTGTGGGTTGTGGGCATGTCCTACATCGTCGGCATCCTGATCGCCCTGCCCATCGGCATCTACTCTGCCTACAAGCAGTATTCGATCTTCGATCAGGCCGGTACCTTCATCACTATGATCGGCTACTCCATTCCGCCGTTCTTCACCGGCCCACTGGTCATTGTTCTGTTCTCGGTGAACCTTGGCTGGTTCCCCTTCATCTACGACACCACTCATGAGGTCGTGGATTGGGACAGCTTTGTATATCAGCTGCGCCAGATGATCATGCCTGTGATGGTGCTTGCCCTGCAAACCACCGCCCAGATCAGCCGCTACATGCGTGCCTCAATGCTGGACAACCTCAACCAGGACTACGTGCGCACCGCACGTGCTAAGGGTCTGAGCGAGCGCGTGGTTGTGATGGTGCACGTACTACGCAACTCGATGATCCCGGTTGTAACCGTGATTGCCTTGGGTCTGCCTGCCATCTTCGGCGGCGCCATCATCACCGAGCAGGTTTTCTCCGTGAACGGCATCGGCGCTCAGCTGATCGGGGCCATTCAGGCAAACGATTTGCCAACCGTACAGACGCTGACCTTTATGTTCGCCTTCCTGATCGTCTTCTTCAACCTGATCGCAGACGTGCTCTACGGCATTCTTGATCCGAGGATCCGCTATGACTGATACCACCAACACCGAGCCAGCCGCCCCACCACGCAGTCAGTGGTACGATGTGTGGCACCAGTTCAAGGCGCACAAAGGCGCGCTTTTGGGGGGCATCATCTTCCTGATCATCGTGTTCGGGGTCTTCTTGGGTCCACTGCTGTGGCCCTATGACGCCACCTACATCGACATCCGCTCGCGCAACCAAGGTCCTAGCCTGGCGCACCCGTTTGGCACTGACCAATTGGGCCGTGACCTGCTGGCGCGGATGATGGCCGGGGGCCAGACCTCCATCGCTGTGGGCCTGACCGCCATGCTTCTGGCACTGGGTCTGGGCAGTTTTGTGGGCATCATCGCTGGGTTCTTTAAGAAACTCGACGGCGCACTGATGCGTCTGACCGACCTGTTCCTGGCTCTGCCGATCCTGCCTCTGCTGCTGGTGATGATGATGCTCTTCCGCGAACCGCTCTCTGCGGCCGTGGGTCCAGAACGTGGCATCTTCATCCTGATCGTGATCGCCATCGGGATCACCTCCTGGATGCCCACAGCACGTATCGTGCGCGGCGACGTGTTGGCGCTGAAAGAGCGTGAGTTTGTGCTGGCAGCTCGCTCCATCGGGACGTCCAACAAGAACATGATCACGCGTCACATCCTGCCCAACGTGCTGTCGCCCATCATGGTGTCCGCCACCCTGGGCATCGCCAACGCGATCATCACAGAATCGGCGCTGTCCTTCCTGGGCCTTGGCTTCCCACCAGACTTCCCAACCTGGGGCCGTCTGCTGAACGACGCTGTGCAGTACCTGCAAGACTACCCAGAGCGCGTGTTCTGGCCCGGTCTGGCAATCTCGCTGACCGTGCTGTCGGTGAACTACCTCGGTGACGGTCTGCGTGACGCGCTCGACCCACGGATCCGCGGTCGGTAAGTCAACAAAACCACACAACGAAGGCCGGGCTCATGCCCGGCCTTTTTTGTGTTTTCTGAAATACACGCCCGATTTTCGACTGCGGCACTAAATCTCGCTGATAGGGTGTGCTCATGATGTTTGATTTGCCCAACCACGATGCGCTCTACGCGGCCCTGCTCGCCCGCGATCCCGCTTACGACGGGCGCGCATTTGTCTGCGTGTCCTCCACTGGTGTCTTCTGCCGCCTCACCTGCCCTGCCCGCAAACCAAAGTCGGAAAACTGCACGTTCTTTGCCTCCATCGGCGAATGCATCGAAGCGGGCTACCGCGCCTGCAAACGCTGCCACCCCATGGCTCCCGCCGCCGAAGCCGACCCCTCCATCGCCGCGCTCCTGGCTGCGCTGGACGAACGCCCCGACATCCGCTGGTCGGAACGCCACGTCGCGCAAATGGGCTTTGACCTCTCTACCATCCGCCGGTCGTTCAAACGCCAGTTTGGCATGACTTTCTTGGAAATGGCCCGCCAACGCCGCCTGCGCGAGGGCTTCGAAGTGCTCAGCCAAGGCGACAAAGTCATCGACGCACAGCACAGCGCGAGCTTTGACAGCCCCTCTGCTTTCCGATCAGCTTTTGCCCGTCTTCTGGGCTGTGCCCCAGCCGATCTGCGCAAGGGTGGGTTTCTGCGCGCGGATTGGATCACCTCGCCCTTGGGGGACATGATTGCAATTTCCAGCGCGTCGCACCTTCACCTGTTGGAGTTTGTTGAACGCAAAGCCCTGCCCCGCGAGCTGTCCCGCCTACGTGATTTTGCCAAAGGCGACCTTGGCCTCGGCCGCTACGCTCCCACCGATCAAGTCGAAGCAGAACTGACCGCCTTCTTCGCAGGTCAAAACGCAAGCTTTGACACGCCGCTTGCCTTCCACGGCTCGGCCTTCACCAAAGAGGTCTGGCACGCGCTCTGCGACATTCCCGCTGGCGAAACCCGCACCTATTCTGAACTGGCCCAAACCATTGGCCGCCCCTCCGCCACCCGCGCCGTGGCCCGCGCCAATGGTGCCAACCAGATTGCTTTGCTTGTGCCCTGCCACCGCGTGCTCGGCGCAGATGGCGCCCTCACCGGCTATGGCGGCGGCCTGTGGCGCAAACAGAAACTCATTGAAATCGAACGCCAATACCAAAAAGGATCTGTACATGACCCAAGCTGATCGCGCCCGCGCTTTTGCCGCGCTGCACCAACCCGGCACGCCCCTTGTGCTCTACAACTGCTGGGACGCTGGCAGTGGTGCCGCCATTGCCAAAGGCGGTGCACCTGCCCTGGCAACCGGCAGTTGGTCCGTAGCCGCCGCCCAAGGCTACGCGGATGGCGAAGCAATGCCGCTGGACACCCTGCTACAAATCGCCAGTCGCATCACCGCAACCAGCGACGTGCCTGTCTCGCTCGACTTTGAGGGCGGCTACGCCGTAGAAACAGATGCATTAAGCAAAAACATCGCAGAAGTATTGGCCGCAGGCGTTATTGGCATCAACTTTGAGGACCGCGTGGTGCAAAGCAGTGGCCTATACGACATAGACACGCAAACCACGCGCATCGCTGCGATCCGCGCGGAAGCAGACGCGCACGATGTGCCGCTCTTCATCAACGCCCGCACCGATCTGTTTTTGCAATCCAAACCGGAGGATCACGGCCAACACCTCGACGCCGCCATCACCCGCGGCAAGGCTTATGCCAAGGCAGGCGCCAGCGGCTTCTTCATTCCCGGCCTGTCCGATCCGGACATGATCCGCGCCGTCTGCACAGCGGTCTCCCTTCCGGTGAACGCGATGTGTCTCGATGTCACCGCAGACGTAGCGCCACTGGCGGCAACGGGTGTGGCCCGCATCAGTTTTGGCCCCGCACCTTACCGCGCCGCGATGAAGGCGCTGACGCAACAGGCCGAGCGCCTCTACTAAGCCAAAAAGAAAAACCCCGCCATTTCTGGCGGGGTTTTCCAAATCTCAAACGAAAGATCGGTTGATCTTACTCGTCGCCGGACTTGAGCGCTGCGCCCAAGATATCGCCGAGGGATGCACCGGAGTCGGAAGAACCGTACTGTTCCACGGCTTCTTTCTCTTCCGCGATCTCGCGTGCTTTGATCGACAGACCCAGACGACGGGTTTTGCTGTCAATGTTGGTCACACGTACGTCGAGCTTGTCACCCACGGAGAAACGCTCTGGGCGCTGCTCTGCACGGTCACGCGACAGGTCGGAGCGGCGGATGAAGGACTTCATGCCTTCGTATTCCACTTCGATGCCACCGTCTTCGATTGCGGTCACTTCGACAGTCACGATGGAGCCGCGCTTCACGCCGCCCACTGCGTCTGCGAACTTGTCGCCGCCGAGTGCTTTGATGGACAGGGAGATACGCTCTTTTTCAACGTCCACTTCGGAGACAACGGCCGAAACCATGTCGCCTTTGCGGTAGTTCTGGATCGCATCTTCGCCACGCTCGTCCCAAGACAGGTCGGAGAGGTGAACCATGCCATCGATCTCGCCTGGCAGGCCGATGAACAGACCGAATTCGGTGATGTTCTTGACTTCGCCTTCGACCTCGGTGCCCTCTGGGTGAGTTTCCGCGAAAACTTCCCATGGGTTGCGCTGAGTCTGCTTGAGGCCCAGGGAAACGCGACGCTTGGAGCCGTCGATTTCCAGCACCATGACGTCCACTTCCTGAGAGGTGGAAACGATCTTGCCTGGGTGTACGTTTTTCTTGGTCCAGGACATCTCGGAGACGTGAACCAGACCTTCAACACCTGGCTCCAGCTCAACAAAGGCACCGTAATCGGTGATGTTGGTCACCCGGCCTTTGTGTACGGAGGACAGTGGGTACTTCGCAGCAACCAGATCCCATGGATCTTCTTGCAGCTGCTTCATGCCCAGGCTGATGCGGTGGGTGTCTTTGTTGATCTTGATCACCTGAACCTTCACGGTCTCGCCGATGGTCAGGATCTCAGATGGGTGGTTCACACGGCGCCATGCCATGTCGGTGACGTGCAGCAAGCCGTCAACACCGCCGAGGTCAACAAACGCACCGTATTCGGTGATGTTTTTGACCACACCGTCGACTGCCTGACCTTCGGACAGGTTGCCGATGACTTCTGCGCGCTGCTCGGCGCGGGACTCTTCGAGGATCGCACGACGGGACACAACGATGTTGCCGCGACGACGGTCCATCTTCAGGATCTGGAACGGCTGCTTCAGACCCATCAGTGGGCCTGCGTCACGCACTGGGCGTACGTCAACCTGGGAACCTGGCAAGAAGGCCACGGCGCCGCCGAGATCAACGGTGAAGCCACCTTTAACGCGGCCGAAGATCGCGCCTTCAACGCGTGCATCGTCTGCGTATGCTTTTTCGAGGCGATCCCACGCTTCTTCGCGGCGCGCCATCTCACGGGAGATAACTGCTTCACCACGGGCGTTTTCAGCCGCGCGCAGGTAAACTTCCACTTCGTCGCCAACGGCGATTTCAGGAGCTTCACCTGGGTTTGCGAATTCTTTGAGTTCAACGCGGCCTTCCATTTTGTAGCCTACGTCGATGATGGCTTGGCCCGCTTCAATTGCGATGACTTTGCCTTTGACAACCGAACCCTCGTTCGGTGTGTCCATTTCGAAGCTTTCGTTAAGGAGGGCTTCGAATTCCTCCATGGTTGCGTTAGCCATGCAGCGTCATTTCCTTTTCAAACGTTTTTTCTGGCCGTGCGGTTGTCTCCGCCGGTCTTGGTTAGCGCCTGCCATTCTGGCAGATCGATTTGGTCTTTGACGCGCCAAACAACTGGAAAAACACACAAAAAACAAAGAGGGCCGGCGTTTCCGACCCTGCTCGTCCCGTTGTTTTATGGCATTTGCGCCCTATAGACAGGGGCGATATAGCCCTAAACCCCTAGTTCGGCAAGCCGATTCCCTGCATCAAACCATCCCGGCGCAACGTTGCCGCCTCAACGGCATTCAACCGCTCAAGCGCTGCTTCCGGGTTCTTGGCACCACCAGCCTTGCGCCAGATCCCGCGCGCCGAGGCCGGGCTCCAAGGCAAAACGGCCGTACTCAACCACTGACGCAACTCCGGTGGCAATGCGTCATAGGCTTGCATCGCATTGCCATGCCTGCGTCGCCCACGCAGATTACTTTTGATATTCCGTCCCATGGGTCCGCTCATATCCGACAGATTCATTTAGTTATGTTATTACATTTCTATCGCAACAGTTTTCAACCCCAACCAAGACACAAAAGGCGCCCCAATCTGGAGCGCCCTTCTTTAGCAGTTTAGTCTAAGCGACCTTAGCTGATCTCATTCACCAAAGTCTCACGCGACTTGCGCACCTTCTCCATGGGCAGCAACCAGTCCGCGCCTTCCTGACGGTAGCCAAGCGGCAGCAGGGTCACGGACTTCAGGCCCAGTTCTTTCAGCCCCATGATCTCATCCACGGCGTCCGGATCAAACCCTTCCATCGGGCAGGTGTCCACGCCCAGTTCCGCGGCCGCCAACATGGCAAAGCCCAGCGCGATATAGGCCTGACGCGCCGCGTGGTCGTGGTTCACGGTTTCTTCGCGTGGCAGATAGACGTTTTTCAGGTTCTCGTAGTACTGCGTCAGCATTTCATTTTCGCCGCGCAGTTCTTCCATGTGCGCACGCACCGCATCTATGCGCTCTGCGGAATAGTTGTCCCAAGCCGCGAAGACCAACAGGTGGCTGCCTTCAGTAATCTGGCTCTGATCCCAGCCCACCTTGCGGATCTTCTCGCGCATCTCGTCATTGGTGACCACGCACACCTCAAATGGTTGCGTGCCGCTGGAGGTAGGCGCCATGCGGATCGCTTCCAAAATCGCCTCTACCTTTTCCGCCGGAACGGTTTTGGCTGGGTCCATCTTCTTGGTGGCGTAACGCCAGTTCATCAAGTCTTTCAGGGATGTCATTCTGTGCTGTCCTTATGTCCGGCGTGCAATATCCACCGGGGTCTTGGGTAGTAACATTTTGATACTCGCTATATAGGAGGCACTGGAAATTGCCACAAGAAGGCACATTTCTGAGACCCGGTTACATGAAAGGAACCACGATGTGCTTTGTTGAGAAAGACGGCCAATGCCCCGAATGCTTCCGCATCAACGAAGTCTTGGGGCGTGTGGGGGACCCTTGGTCTGTGCTTATCGTGCTCTCGCTCGCGCAATACAAAGTGCTGCGTTTCAATGAATTAAAGCGCCATCTGGGAATCTCCCAGCGCATGTTGTCCCTGAAACTGCGGGAGCTGGAACGCGACGGGTTGGTCAACCGGACATACCACCCGACTATTCCGCCTAAAGTGGAATACGAACTCACGGAACTGGGATATTCATTTTATGCACCGGTCAAGGCACTCGGTATATGGGCTTTGGACAACCTGCCCAATATTGACGAGGCTCGTTTGGCGTTTGACCCGCAGGCGGAGCAGAAAAAGTCCGCCTGACTTGGTTCCAACTAAACGAGGAAGATCAGCGCCAAAAAGATACCGGCGAACCCCAGGCCCTCGACCCAGCCGAAACCGTCATCATCCTCCGACGTTTCATCAGATGTCACCTCTGGGTCCTCGTCGGGTTCCTCCTCCAGCATCGGCAAGTCCAACGGCCGGAGCACCTCGTCAATCACATGGGCCACACCGTTATTGGCGCCTATGTCTGTCGCAATGATCTCAGCATCATCCGCATCGGGGTCAGCGTCCACCAAAGACGCGCCGTCGACACCCAGCTCTGATCCAAACAACGTATCGATACTATCCGCACCAAGTACCGCGGTGCTGTCCTGTTCGCCCGGGCTGATGTGATAAGTTAGAACGTCACTGACAAAGGATAGTGGATCTTCAGGACGCAGCACGCCAGCCGCGTCGACAATTGCCTGAAACGCGCCCTCCTCATCCTCTCCCTCATACCCGAGGCTCTGCGCCAAAGAGACAAAGGCCGCATCATTGGGCGCAAAAACAGTGAGGTCCGCGTCCGGATCATCCGCCGCCGCATCTAACCCCGTCGCCTGTAACGCCGCCAGAAGCATGTCAAAATCAGTATTGTCATCATCGAAACTGCCTCCGCTTTCTTTGAGTACGTCCAACAAAGTCCCAGAATCACTCTCAGCGGGCGTGTCCAGCGGCAACAACACTTGGTCGATCACCTGAATGGTCCCCATCCCCGCGTCCACATCGGAGCTGATGATGTCTGCGTTCTGAAAATTCGGGTCGCCATCAACCACGGTGTTGCCAGTGACCTCTACCGAGGCGTCAGCTAGCAACGTGTCCACTGGCCCATCCGCATTTAGACCGGCGGCATCACTTTCGGAGCCGCTGACGTGATACAACAGGATATCGGTCAAAAGCGGAATGGGATCGCCGTCAGATGCAAGGCCAGACAGCGCCCCGGCAATCGCCCCAAACACCGCATCGGGATCGTCGGTGTCGCCAGAGAACCCCAAAGTGACTGCCAAATCGGCAAAGGCGGCATCTGTTGGAGCAAACAACGTAAAGTCGCTCAGCCCCCCGACCGTGGCCGACAGACCGGCCGCATCCAAGGCACGCGCCAGAACTTCAAAATCTGCAACCGCAGACAAGGTACCGCTAGCTGTTGGCAAACTGCTGCCCACCGCCGGAAACAGTGCTTGTAATGACATGAACTATCCTCCCAGTATTTCAGTCCGTTACGCAGGCTCAGGAGAATTTGGTTCAAATTGTCAGTTCACATCACAGAAAGGTGATGGTCTCACTCAACTAGACCTACGGCATCAATAGCCGCCACCGCTGCGGCAATGGCATCAACGATGGCCAGGTCGGACGTATCAATCAAAATCGCATCCGCCGCCGGCTTCAGAGGCGCTTCCACGCGCTCGATGTCACGCGCATCCCGCTCTTTGACATCCGCCAAAACAGTCTCGCGATCGATCTCTGTGCCTTTGCCAACAAGCTCCAGATAACGGCGTTCGGCCCGCACCTCTGCACTTGCCGTGACAAACAGCTTGGCTTCAGCATTCGGGCAAATCACCGTACCGATGTCCCGCCCATCCAAAACCGCGCCACCGGCACGACATGCAAAAGCCCGCTGAAAGTCCACCAGTGCCGCCCGCACCTCACCAATCACCGCGACCTTGCTGGCCGCCTGCGCCACTTCCGGCGTGCGCAGATTGTCCGCTTCCAAGTCTTCAGCAGTCAGGCCTTTGGCCGCGGCAATCGGGTCTGTCCCGTCCAGTGTGCGCGCGCCAACCGCGCGATACAGCAACCCGGTGTCCAGATGGGCAAAGCCATAATGCGCAGCCACAGCCTTGGAGATTGTCCCTTTGCCCGCTGCCGCTGGCCCATCAATTGCAATGGTAAACCGCATGTCTTGCCCTGCCTAATCCTGACGTCTCGCCGCTCTACCCAGCCACAGCGCGCGGCGCAAGGGGTGCTCCGATTATGTCCAGCGCCGTCGCACCTGCATCACAGCGCCCGCAACCAATCCGACAAAGGCCACAGTGGCCGCCGCAGATTTGCATCGCGTCCAAAAACTGGCAATCGAGACGATACTGTCTTCCACCCCATCCACGCCAACGTGCAACATGGTCGCCACCATGTAGTTCTCCAGATAATCTGCCGACACCATAAGCAGCGCCACAAAGGAAAACACCATGCTCCAGGGACGCTGAAACAGGTTTTGAAATCCCACAATCAACATGATGCCCAGAAGCGCGGGATAAACCAGATCTAGCCGCTGCTGCACGGAGGTGTAGAAATCGCGTCCTTCTGCGCTCAGCGCCGACAAAAAGCCACGCGCCTCCTGCGGCGAATACCCAAAGGGCCGCATGTCAAACGGTGCCAATCCTCCCGCGGCGGCGCTGATCGTTGGCATGGTCCAAAACACCATAACCAAATAGATCGCGGTCGCACCGGTGAAACTGATCCAGAAAACACGCTGACTGAAGCTCATGTCCCATGCCCAAAATGACGTAAGCCCCGATCATGATCGAGGCTTCGCCAAAATCAACAAAAACGTGCGCCGCGTGGCAGCGAGGTTGGGTTAAGTCCGGGTGATCTTTGCGCCCAGACCGTCCATCAGCGGCTCAAAAATCGGGAACGACGTGGCAATTGGGCCGCCATCATCCACGCTCACCGGCTGCTGCGTTGCCATGCCCATCACCATAAAGCTCATAGCGATGCGGTGATCCAGAAAGCTCTCACAGGTTGCGCCGCCCGGCACGTTGCCGTGGCCGAGACCTTTCACGACCCACCAGTCGTCCCCCTCATCGACCTCAACACCATTGGCCCGCAGACCTTTGGCCATCGCGTCAATCCGGTCGCTTTCTTTCACGCGCAGTTCTTTCACGCCGCGCATTACTGTGTCGCCTTCGGCAAAAGCCGCCACAACCGACAACACTGGGTATTCGTCAATCATGCTGGCTGCGCCCGCCGGATCAATCTCCGCGCCTTTGAGGTCAGGAGAGAACCGCGCCCGCAGGTCCGCCACAGGCTCCCCGCCCTCTTCGCGCTCGTTCTCAAACGTCAGATCTGCGTTCATCGCCTGAAGCGCATAGAACAGACCCGCCCGTGTCGGGTTCAACCCGATGTTTGGCACCAATACATCAGAGCCCGGCGTGATGATCGCCGCACAGACAGGGAAAGCCGCCGAGCTTGGATCACGCGGGACAACAATGGTCTGCGGCTTCAACTCTGGCTGACCGGTTAGGGTGATGACGCGGCCTTCGTCGGTTTCCTCCACCGAAATCTCCGCACCAAAACCTGCCAGCATGCGCTCTGTATGGTCGCGCGTGGCTTCTTTTTCAATCACCACAGTCTGCCCCGGCGCATTCAATCCCGCCAAGAGCACCGCAGACTTCACCTGCGCCGATGGCATCGGCACCTCATAGCGCACCGGCACCGGGTCTTTGGCACCAACAATGGTCATCGGCAGCCGTCCACCAGAGCGCCCCTCAGAAGTCGCGCCAAACAGTGCAATCGGATCGGTCACCCGCGCCATTGGCCGGCCATTCAGGCTGGCGTCGCCCGTGAAAGTCACTGTGATGTCGCTGGTCGCCATCGCGCCCATAATCAAACGCACACCGGTGCCGGAGTTGCCACAATCAATCACGATGTCAGGCTCTGCAAAGCCACCCACGCCCACACCATGCACCGACCAGTTGCCGCCGCCGTGGTTGATCACCTCTGCCCCAAACGCCGCCATCGCCTTGCCGGTGTCGAGCACATCCTCGCCTTCCAACAAACCGGAGATTTTGGTCTCCCCAACGGCCATCGCGCCAAGGATCAAGCTGCGGTGGCTGATCGACTTGTCACCAGGCACATGCGCCTCGCCCTTAAGCGGACCGCAAGCGGAGGAAGTCATCGGAATGGGGGTGCCGTGGCCGGACATAGCGCGTCATCCTTATTGCTTTTGACAACGCTGTTAGCGCAACAAATGCCCAAGGTCCATGGCCCGATTGGCGCGATTATTGCGCTGGACCAACACGCGCAGTTTTAACCTGCCTCACCGGACAGCCAGTGCCTCAAATTATCATGAGCAATCTGATAATAGAGCTCATCTCCCAATGCATGCCGCATCCGCATAGACACCGCACGCTCAGACAAGTCCTCTTGCTTGGTCATGTAGTAGTCAGAGCGAAACAACACACGAGAGCGCAGCGCATCATTTTTCAGGAAAATGTCGAGATACGGAAGATTTTCCTCAAAATCAAACATCGTATAGCTGATATCAGTGAACAAGTTGGGATACTTTTGCGACTTAATCATATCGCGGATCATCGTTACCCAATTCACAATTCGTGCGTCCGGATCCAGCGGGTCAATCCCCGCGACATAGTCTTCCCATTCGTCACTGCCACCAAAATGAGCCAAGCATATGCGCAGTTCCGGAAATTGCGCCAACACAGGGGTGTACCGGTGCGGCGCGCCAAGTTCCTCCCCCCAAACTCCCGCAGCATTTTTTCCGTAAACGCCACCCCGCGAACAATGCGTCATCACCGGCAAATTGTTGTCAACGCTATAGGGGTACACTTTGTCCATCAAGAGTGGATGGTACGGGTAGTATCCCAACTTCGGATACAGTTTTAGTCCGCGAAAACCGTGTTCTTCGATGCAGCGACGAAATTCATCAAACGCGCCTTTGCGAGCTGGGTGCAAAGCCGCAAAAGGGATCAATCTGTCGGCATATTCTTCAGTTCGGCACAGCTGCGCCAAGATATCATGTTGCTCTCGCAACCCAATCGGCGCTTCACGGCAGCCCCCCGGCGCAATATCCATAGGTAGAATGACAAACTGCGTTCGTCAGGGTAATGCGGCAACACGCGCCGCAAAAACTTCTCTTGCGTTTCAAGCCGCCCGACATCCGCCATCCTTGCGAGCCGCTCGATTTGCGGTGCAACGCCTTTAAGCATTTTTGCAAGGAAACTGATCAGCCGCGGCCGATGACGCAGCTTTCCAACAATTGGGCTGGGAAAGTCCTCGGGCACATTGTCCAGCGTGAACAAATGAAGGTGACAATTGATGATATGGCGATCGGACATGGGGCACTCAATAGATACTTAAATGCCACCAGAACTGCGCAAACCTACGCCTTTATCAAGTCTTCCGGAACGTTAGATAATGCGGCGTGCGCCCCTCACGGAAGGCCTTCTGCTCATAGCGTGTGGAAATCCAATCGCCCCACGGCTCGCGCCAATCCCCGGGCTTCTCCGCCAGCCACTCAAACCCATGGCGCGGCACTTGCTCCAGCGTTTGGCGCACATAATCCTCGATGTCCGTGGCCACGCGGAAAATCGCGCCCGGCTTCAGCTTGCGCGACAGTGGCTCAAGATGTTCCGGCGTCACA